>Ga0181397_1000070_pt1 | contig 34971 bp, 52 predicted proteins | sample 20SPOviralmetaG_FD_130126 | JGI IMG/M metagenome (GOLD analysis project Ga0181397, IMG submission 130126) | Marine viral communities from the oligotrophic San Pedro Time Series (SPOT) site, San Pedro Channel, CA, USA - 20 SPOT_SRF_2011-02-23 | ecosystem: Environmental > Aquatic > Marine > Strait...
CATAAGGGTAAAATTAAAAAAGGGGGGAGCGGAGGTTAGCCTAGGTAATTACTCCGTCGTCAGAGTAGCGTGGAGGGGCGGTCTGACACTTATGTTAGGGAGGCAGTGGGGACATAATAGCTACAACTGGCCGTGTAGGACATAGTGTGATAACGCAGTTAAAGTTTCGGTAAAACAGGTTGCCTTTCCGAAGCCTTACCAATGATAAGAAAACCACTACTTGAGCAATTGAGTAGTGGTTTTTTTATGGGTAAGTGAAAATAATTCTTGACATAAGTGGTATTTCGTGCGATAATACTCAAGATAAAAAAATTAAGAGGAGAATTTTATGCTTAGAAAACCTAAGTACCCTTTTGTACCTAAGCCTCTTCGCGAGGTTGGTACAGTATTTATCGAAACGGGCATTAAGCCTGCACAGACTAAAGGAGAAAAGTATGTCGAATGTAGTACAGTTTCCGAGCAACAGCAAAGAGAACAACTTAGTAACTCAGATAACGACTTTACAGCAGGAGTTACTGGGTCGATTTGATAAGCTCACGGAACATTATGTAGCTTCAAGGCAGTTAGAAAATGAGTGCAACGAGCTACAAGAACGCTATGATGATCTAATATTACAGTATGCTGCTGTCGTGGGAAGTGAACACATCCCCGCTGGACTTTTAGAGTATTGTACTAATGTGATTGCAGCTTATGATGGCGATACAAAAGAAGTATTGATTCAGTTAGATACTGGAACAGACGAAGAAATGCCTACACGCCCGAAAACGGGGAATAAGTCCGTGGACGAAGTAGTAATGTTTATGGATTCAATAACTAACTTTCTGAGGAAAAAATTGGATGAACTACAGTGAGGATATCACAAAATATATGGTGTCAGAGTACACTGAAAACCCTAGCAGAGCAACAGTTGAAAAGCTAGCAGAAGAGTTAAACAAGAGTATCAAATCGGTGATAGGTAAACTCTCCAGAGAGGGAGTCTATCGTCGTGAGATTTACAAAACCAAAAGCGGGGACGTTCCAGTCACTAAAGTCGAGATAGTTTCTAGCATTGCAGAAGCCCTCGGTTTAGAAGTAGATAATCTATTGGGATTGGACAAAGCCCCGAAAAACACACTCAAAGTATTAGAAAAGGGAATTACTAGTAATGGATAGTCTATATCATCAACTGATGGATAATTGTAGTATTACGATTGTAGCAACAACAAAGACCTTACAGCGGGGTCGCCACGGGGTTGAGAAGCAAAGATTGTCAGAGGAAATAGGAAAGTTGAAAGCCATAATAGAAATAATGGATCAAAACAACCTAGTAGACCTTCGAACCATCAACAGTAATTACTTGAAATACAGTGGAAAGTACAAAAGAGAACTATGCAAAGATTCCTAGATATGTTTTTTGGTGTGATTATTCTAACCTACCTTTTTCTAGTAACGGCCTCACTAGCTGCTTGGATAGTGGGGTTGTTCGTATGATAAGTGCAATTCTGACAATCGGATGGTATATCTATGTAATAATCATGATGCCTACTATGTTATTCTCAGGTGGCCTAGAAGAATTCCTATTAGGATTACTAGCAACCTGTATACTACTAATAATTCCCCTAATCTTCCATAAACCTTTCGGCTAAGGATCAATCTTTTAAATTAACCCAAACCAATGGGTTAAAGAGAGCGGAAATTTCATCGCGGGTTTGGCAAAATTAAGACGAATTCCCACGAAAATCGTTTCTTGTCTTTAGTATTTATTAAATTTATCCGGTCATTAACGGTTAGTCAAAATCAATTACTGATTTTGGCGTAATGAATATTGGGATTATGCTGACTCAATATCACTTTCATAATCTTATGGATTTGTAGATAGGAAGCTCCCTTTATTCCGCTTCCCCTACAATTGCATAAATATTCAAACTATTTTCTTCAGCATTGGTTGTAATAATTATGAGATTGACTTGATTGCTTATCAATTTAGTGTTTATTTTATCACACTTTTTGGCATAACACAAGTTTTATTTTTCCTAGTGTATATGATTTTGTGGAAAGTAGCGGCTTTTCACTAACTAAAAAATATTTTATTTCCATTTCAAGTGAAAATATTTCTTGACAGAAAATCAAAAAACCGATATAATATCTCCCATGAAAACGAAACAAACCAAGACTAGATCGCATTTTATCCTCTTCGCTAAGGACTCTCCTTTTCGTGCTAGAAAAGAAGTGAACCGAAAGCGTAGGGCGAAACGCGGTTATAGTAAGCACAAGAGAGACTACAGATGACTTGGAACTATAGTATGGAAGTTACCGCAGCACCTCCTCCAATGCGTATGACTACGTCAGGTTACACACAAACTGTAACTCGAGTTCAGAACGCAGGAGGAGACGACAATAAAAGCAGAGTAGTACAAACTTTTTATGATACTATTGTGTACACGAGTTCGGGAGGCATAAAAACCCTCACTACCTCATCCCAAATAAACTATTTAATTTAGTAGGAGAACGAATGTATTTAAACATTTATCAGTGTAGTCAAGCCTATGGTGGGCCTGAAGAAGGTGGCTGGTGGTACAGCTGCGGTGAATTGATAGATAGTAAAAGAGTAGCTAACCTTACCAGAGCTAGACAAACCGTGAAAGAATTTAATAAAAAGTTCAAAAATGGTCATGAGTACCAGATGGGCTTTGGTGGGTTTGATGGATGTGATGACAGTGGTGAAGGCGATGACGACTACCTTATGTTAGGCGGTCACTGGGGATTCGCACACGTAAGAGCTTGTATAGAAGACCACCCTGGCAAGAACTATCCTTCAGTGCGACCACACTATGAGTAAGTTTTACCAAGACAAAATAGAGTGGTATAGCGAAGAAGTTTTAAAAGAACGGCTGAGAAGTCGAGACAGAGAGTTTCGAATCGCTTCTAATTACCAGAGACGAATAGAGTTTAACAGGTGGCAAATAGAAGCGGACGCTATAGAAAAAGAATTAGATCAACGCAAGCGGGAAAGAAATAGATGAGACCCTTAGGCAATGAAAAGCACGTTTCTCTTAGTCGTAAATGGACTAAGGCAATGCGTAAAGCGGACAAAGCAAAGGGTCGACAAGACGGTAAAAAACAAATTAGAGACGGGAGAAAAATAAGTGAAGCAATCGATTAGACCGATGACAAGAGAAGAAACCATTCGTATGAGACGTGAAGGCAGAAAGACTGTATCCCACGGTAGTTATAGAGCGAAAAGAAAGCCTAACTCCCCGAAGGTACGAAATGCCAGCAAGTAGCTTGATAGTATGGGTTGCGGAAGCATGTGAGGAAAGAGAGCCGGAGGAGGGTCAGTACCAACATTCTGACCACTCCTATATTATAGGCATATTTTTTAGTATGGAACTGGCAGAACTTGCCTGTAGAATAGAGACAGAGAAAAAACGCAGAACTCCCGGAAGTAATTATTCGGGAAGAGTAAGACAACTTGAAGTGAACAACAGTCCCAACTGGGATATAGAAACATTATGGAGGGTATTTCAATCCAAAAAGTAATGGAGTCACTATATGAGGAAAGTAATTGCGGCGTTAATATGTGCATTTATAGCAGTACCAGCAGAGGCAAATGAAGTAGAATGTCTCGCTAAGAACATTTACTACGAAGCTCGTAATCAAGACTTTTTAGGCATGTATGCGGTTGCAGAGGTTACTCTGAACCGCGTAAACGATAGACGTTGGCCTAATGACATTTGTTCAGTAGTAAAGCAACGAAAAGTAGTGCAAAATCAATGGATCTGTCAGTTTAGTTGGTTTTGTGATGGTAAAAGTGACAGACCTAAGGATAAGTATTACTGGAACGTATGTTATACAGTAGCGTATGTAGTGATGAGCCAAGGATGGCAGGGTACAGTTCCAGAAGATACATACTGGTATCACAGCCACAAAGTACAACCGTACTGGGCTGACGCTTACCACCGCACAGCGGTAATAGGCGACCATATATTCTATACAGATAAATAGGTCAGTGATGTAATGGTAGCATAACGGTCTCCAAAACCGTTCGTTGGGGTTCAAGTCCCTACTGACCTGCCACTATTCGTACAAAATATCTTTTAAATTTGGAGGGAAGTATGTGTCAGGTTTTAATACCTTGCCATCTTCCCTTTTTATTGGTCGTCCATCTTCCCCTAATTTACTCATGTTGCTATAGTGTACCTCTTGAAAGCACTCATCTAAGTCGATTCCAAAGGCTTGTCCTGCCCCATAAATCACATAAAGTAGATCAGTAAGTGCGTCAGCAACTTCTATTAAATTTTGGTTATCCATTCCAAGTTTTAACTCGTCAAGTTCTTCTTCAATCAGGTCAAACCTTAGTTTTTGTATATGATCTTCTGGAAAGATAGGACGCATTTCAATATCTTGTCCCATCGCTTCCATGAAGTCCCCGACCAATTCGAAGTTAGTTCCTTGTACTTGTGTCATTAGTATTTCCTTGTTGGTGTTTTATCTTGAGCTTGGCGTCTCTTCTCACGAGTTTGTGCCGATTTTTTAGCTCGATGTCGTTTTGCGCTTGGGCTATCGTAGTACTGTCGTTCTCGATATTCAAACACGATTTCACTTGCTTTCTTTTTGAAGGCTCTTAGAGCAGTTTCTATATTATTGTTTCTAACTTTTACTTTCACGTTTAAACGGCCACCTCTTAGCCTTTAAGTATGCAACTTGCTTTGTTATTGCGTTAGGAGTTCGATCCGGAAGGATTACATATAGGTTTTGTTTAGTAACTAAATAATAGTTATTAACTAATAGAAGCCTTTCTTGCTTACTCCATGGTTTCTTTTTATAATTTCTCATGCAACTATTATACTAAAGAATAACGTTGATGTCAAGAACTATTTTTTACTGCACATGCCAAAAATGTTTCTTGACATGAGTGTTAATATGAAGTATAATATACCCATCTGAAAATAATACCCAATGGAGAATTAATGTGGAAACAACAATTGCTGGCTTTATAGTATTTGCTTTTTGCCTTATCGGGTGTGGAGCGCATTGCTGGCATCTGGGTAAAAAAGTGGGAATAGAAGGTACAGTCAACTATCTAGTAGAACGTGGATTACTAGAAGTCGATGATGAAGTGCCAAGGTAGAGTTATACTCTAGGAAGTGGAAAAACTATGTTTGGAATGATTAAAATGCTGCCAATACTTTTGATTGTCGGAGGTGCGGGGTTTGGATACCATAAGATAGTAGTAAAGGAAAAAGATAACCGTATCAACCAACAACAAATGGAAATAGCAGCAGCAACCCAGCAGAATGTAGCTCTTCAAACAGCTGCACAAACTAATATAAATACTATTAAGAACATGGAAAAGCAAATGAAAGCCCAGGCTCAAGCCTTTGGTGAGCTTACTAAAAAGGCAAGTGCTTTAGAAATGGAGAAGAATAAGTATTTAGATGTATTTAAACGACATAGCCTAGCCAAGACTGCAAGGTCAAGACCAGAGTATATGGAGCCTAAAATTAATAATGGCACGGCGAAAGTATTTCGCCAAGTGGAAGCAGACAGTAGGGAATTAGATGAAGCAGACGATACTAGCGACGAGTTGTCTTACGATACTCCTGAGTAGTGGATGTAGTGTTCTACCGACCGTAGATTTCACACCTCCACCGCCTGTAAAGGTTATAACTGAAGAAGTCAAGTTAGACATCTATCAGCCTCCTTTACCTCAAGAAATAACTATGCAAGATGTGACGTGGTTTATTATTACAAAAAATAACTACGAAGAAGCAGTTGCAAGAGTAGAAGAACTATTGGGTGCAGAGTTCGTAGTAATCGCTCTCACACCTACAGGCTATGAAAGTATGGCTTATAATCTGCAAGAGATACGCAGGTTTATTCGCCAGCAAAAAGAAATAATACTGTATTACAGAAAGGCTACAGATGCGGCTGATGAAGCGGACGAGTGGCTTGAAAAGAATGCAGAGCTACAGGCAGACCAAGAAACTGCTCCGAGCCAAGAAGAGTTTAAGGAAGCTATCACAGAGAAGACAAGTGGCTTTAAGCTCCCGAAGATGTTCGGAGGAAATTAATGGGCGGAGGAGTAGAACTTCCAGCACGAAAAGAGCCAGTGAAAGCAGTAGTACCAAAAGAAAGTAAACTGGTAGCTTGGTGGAAGAAGTTAATATACGAAGAGTATCACCTAACTATCTGGTTTGTAGAAGGAAAGACTGTAGATGGTAATGGAAATGCAACCTATAAACGCATACCAAAGAAGTACAAAGCCGTAAAAGTAAATAAAATAAGTCCAAAACTTATAAAATTTGTAGATATGGAAAAACATCCCGTAGAAATACGGTCAGAAGAACCTATGAACTGGGATTTAATAAAGGTATATTAATGATAACAGAGAATTTAAAACAGCAGATCAAGTTAGATGAAGGTGTGATGTACCAGATATATAAGGATCATTTAGGCTACCCGACTTTTGGAGTAGGGCATTTAATTCTACGCACAGATAAAGAGTACCACTATCCAGAAGGAGAGAAGGTATCCAAAGAACGAGTAGAAGAGTGCCTAGAACAAGACTTACAAATAGCCTGTGATGAGTGTGAAATACTCTATCCTTGGTTTCCTAGCGCACCACAGGAAGTAAAAGAGATATTAATTAATATGATGTTTAACATGGGCAGGCCTCGCCTGTCGAAGTTCAAGAACTTCAGTAAGGCATTGTATGAGCAAGATTGGAAAGTAGCAGCAGAAGAGGGGCGAGATTCAAAATGGTATCGACAAGTAACGAATCGAGCAGAAAGATTAATGACACGAATGGAGAATGTAGCATAAGTGGACGTAGAATTAGTAGCACTCAGTAAACCATCAGCATTAACAGATTGTCACACCGCAGACGAGTTCATAGCTTACTGCGCTAGAGTAAGTAACCCCGACAATCAGAACAACAGTAAAACCGCAGCGGGGTTGCTTAAGTATCTAATCAAAAATGAACACTGGAGTCCGTTTGAAATGGTATCTATAACGATGGCAATTCACACAACCAGAGACATTTCTCACCAGATAGTAAGACACCGTAGCTTCTCTTATCAAGAGTTTAGCCAGCGATACGCTGTGTCCAACACTTTTAAAAAGCGAGAAGCTAGATACCAAGATCCAAAGAACCGACAAAACAGTATTGATATGGACTGTAGGGTGCAGGAAGATCGTAGGCTGCAAGAAACGTGGAACATGAAGCAGACTCAAGCTCTTCGACAAACTCGAGAAGTATATGAGTGGGCTTTACAGCAAGGTATTGCTAAAGAGCAAGCCAGAGCGGTTCTTCCCGAAGGACTGACAGGCACTACACTGTACATGGCTGGAACATTGAGAAGTTGGATACATTACTGTCAATTAAGAAAAGCAAACGGAACACAGAAAGAGCACCAGATTATTGCGGAAAGTGCATGGGACATTATAGGAACACACTTTCCAAGTGTAATAAAAGCCTACGAGGATTAAATAATGGCAAGAACAATCGGACAGAAAAACGCTTTGACAGCGGAATCAAAACCATTCATAATAGAATTATTAACAAAATTTAAGGAACAGAATTTAACTTTAAAGGAACAGGTGCCTCTCTTCCAAGAGGCAGGATACGAGATTTCCTGCACCGGCACACTCCGAAATTGGAAGAAAAAATTTGGCCTTAGCGACCAAAAGTATGCTCCCACAGGGAAAATAGTAGGAAACCAGAATTTAGAGTTTATAGAGGACGAGGTATGGAAGCCTATTATAACGGACAGGTATGACGCTTCTGAGTACCAAATATCTCAGTACGGAAATGTTCTAGGTAAAAGGGGGCAGAAGCTGAAGTGGTGGAAATCCAACGGCTATATGAAACTTTCCTTGCACTTGAAGCCAAGTGATTTTACAAGTGATTTTATTCCTCAGTCTCAGGATATCCAGACCGATCGCAGGAATCAAAATATAGCCGTGCATAGAATTGTAGCAGAGTTGTTCCTTCCTAAGCCAGTACCTTTGCGTTTTTCACAGTTGTGGCCAACTTTAGATAAAAAGCAAAGAGATTGGATACAGTCTGTGTATATAGTTGATCACATAGACAACGATCGTTCTAATCCTCATGTTGATAACTTAAGGTGGGTTACGACTAGAGAAAATAATAAGTACGTTAAAGCTGCTAAATATGATGACTAAATAGTTCTTGACACAAGTACTGAAAAGAAGTATAATACGCGTATGAATATTTTTATATTAGACAAAGACATTGATAAGTGTGCAGAATATCACGTTGACAAACATATTGTCAAAATGCCTTTAGAGGCAGCGCAAATGCTGTGCACAAATCATTGGATAGAGAAATACATTGGATTCGTTCCTAGAAAACTTACGAAAGAAGAGTGGGCAATCATTAAAACAGCAAAGACAAACCCTGATAGAGACTTCGCTTATTTGCCTACTATGTACAATCATCCTTGTACCATTTGGGCTCGCAGCTCACTGGATAACTACGAATGGTTATTCTGCTACGCACTTGCCCTTAATGAAGAGTACAGATACAGATATGGAAAATCGCACAAAAGCGTGCATGAAGTTATACTTAACTTACCTGAACCCGTATCCTTACCACGAGACGGACTCACTGATTTTGCTCAAGCCATGCCCGATGAACTCAAAGGCTCAGACGGAATAGCTGCATATCGTAAGTTCTATCTCAAAGACAAAGCAACCTTCGCGTCTTGGAAGTACCGAGACAAACCCTTTTGGTGGGATGAAACCGAAGCAGAGTATGAACAGAGGATAACTAGATGATAAATGGAATGGGCTACAAATACGAACCTTTTCAAGGATCGCATGAAGATCAGTTTTTTGACTGGTATATAACCATGAATGGTATGATAGATGATGGAGCGTCTCAAAGTGAGGCTATAAACTATCTGAGAGTTATGGAAGCTCCTGAGTGGGTAATTACTAGACTGCTCAACGAGCAAGTACGAAAGGGAGACTAATGTCAGAAGGAAGAAAGTATGACGGAGGAAAGCCACAGTTGTATTTGTTGCCTCCTAAGTCTATAAACGAAGTAGGAAAAGTATTAACATTTGGAGCAGAAAAGTACGATCCTCAGAACTGGAGGAAAGTAGACGACCTACAGAATAGGTATACTAGTGCTGCTTTGAGACATATTTTCGCACACATAGATGGTGAAAGTGCAGACGAAGAAACAGGGTTATCACACCTTGCACATGCTATGTGTTGTTTATTATTTAAATTGGAGGATGAATTAATTGCCGAGAGTGAAGAAAAGGGACTACGAGAACCTAACGAACACGAACATAGAGAAAGTGATAGGACTCCTCTCACAAGAAAAGGCCATCACGAAAAAGGAAGCATGTGAGATACTTAACATCTCGTACAACACTACGAGATTGAATAAGATCATAACAGAGTTCCAAGATCATAAAGAGTATGTAGCAAAACGAAAAGCTACAAACAAAGGTAAAAAAGCTCAGGCTTACGAGATAACTGAAGCTATAACAAACTATTTGCAAGGAGAGTCTATCTCCGAAATAGCTGCGGGGTTGTATCGGTCAGCAGGGTTTGTGCGCTCTATACTCGATAAAGTAGGAGTACCACAACGACCTGCAAGCCAAGAGGAGCGCGTTCACCCTAGTATAATTCCTGATAATTGTGTAGCAGATACATTCAATGCAGGTGAGAAAGTATGGTCAGCAAAATACCATGCACCTGCAATAGTAGATGCAGAAGTAGAAGTAAAGAACAAATATGAAAGTAAAGGATACCGAGTATATATTCTGGAGAATACAGAAAATGATACTGTCGGTGGCTATTATGCCTTTGTCCTCGCCTGTGAACTGGGCAAGCTCTCTCACTTAGAGGAGTATGGAGTTAATCTAAATAAGATATGAACATAGACGAATTATCAAAAGCACTAGCAGTAGGAAAGTGCTATATAAAGTATAAAAGTGTAACTTCGGATAAAATACACGAAGGCACGTATACTCTAATAGGTGGATATAATTCACCAAGTAATCACTACAGTGATAGACTGGTGGCAGTATCTACTGAAACAAATATGTATGAAGATATCGTAAAGGATAGCATAATAGAATGGAAGAGTTTAGGGTCATAAAAACAATATTGTTTCTGTTGTACCTAGAAGTAGTCCTTCATATTGCAGAAATTTTATTCGATATGCAGCAATCTGGCTGGTTTAATTGGTTACTATAGCAAAAATAATTCTTGACACAAATGTTAAATCGCGATATAATATCATTTCAAAATTAAGGAAACCAATGGGCGACCGATTTTATCAAGAGCAAATACAGTATCTGGGTACATGCCCAGGATTAAAAACAACTAACAAAAGGAAACGCAGAATGGCGTGGGATGACGACAAGAAAGCACAAGCAGTAGAAATGTACGAAGCAGAAAGCCCAACTCCAGAAACATCTATGGAGATTGTAAAAGACATTGCAGACGAGTTAGGTGAAAGCCCTAATGGTGTTCGTATGATTCTTAGCAAAGCTGGTGTGTATGTGAAGAAAGAAGCCGCTACTGGTGGCTCTGCCGCTAAATCTAGTGGTGGAACACGAGTATCAAAGCAAGATGCCCAAGACGAGTTAACCGAAGCTATCAGAGCTATAGGTAAAGAAGTGGACGCTGCTATAATATCTAAACTAACAGGTAAAGCAGCAATCTATTTCACCACAGTACTAAGCAACTAATTTAAACTAGAACCCCCCGTACGCGGGGGATCACTATGCCCGTGAGTTGTAGGAAAGTAAAAGATTTTACACACCTAAACCTAAGGAGCATTGGTGAAAAAGGAAGAACTAGCCTCTCTTGTGAGAGAGTACGGTGATGCAATCATTACTTATCGTAGTGAGAATTCAAGGAAACTGAAGTACAATGTTTGCACGTTGGACTTCAGTACGCCGTATATTCAGAGCAAGAAAAATAGAGCCAAAGAATCTAGCGATACGCTGTTGTTATTCTGTTGGGACACGGACTCTTATCGTCTGTTAAAACCTTTCAATATAACAAGTGTCGTGCCGCTAGCTTCTGTACTAAAGAATGAATCATGATAGATATAACTGAACCTGCTAGCCACTATGAACACGTAGTTCATTATGATGAGGAAAAGCAAGAACAAGTACGACTCACTGTGAACACTTTTAGAGGAGTAGAATACTTACACCTTAGAAAGTACTACATGGATTTCACAGAAGAATGGAAGCCTACTCCTGTTGGAATAGCGTTACCGCTCGACTTTAATAACTCTAAGGAGTTGTTCCGTGCTTTAACTGAAATTATATCCCTTGCTGAGTCTAGGCAAATCATAGAAGAAAACTTTGGTGAGCTAATCAAAGAGATTTATCCAGAGGAAGCCGCAAATAATTCTTGACATTATAGGTAATCTCTAGTATAATATACTTTAATAAATGAGAGAACCTATGACAGAGATAGATTACGCATACAGGAACAAGATAGCCAAACTTTATTACGAAGACGGTGAAAGCCCTCTAAGTGATGAAGAGTGGGATGCTTTAGAAGGCACTGACAAAGACGTTGGTTATACTCCCAGTCGAGGCGTTGACCACATCTTTCCTATGTATTCTTTGAAGAAATCTTTTTCAGAGCAAGAAGTCTTGGATTGGATGGGCGACAAAAATGTTGTTGCTACACCCAAGCTAGACGGTGCTGCCATATCTCTCGTTTATGAGAAGGGGATGCTAGTACGAGCTACCAGCCGTGGGGACGGTAAAACAGGTGTTGACATTTTGAATAATGTACGACATCTTAAAACAGTCCCTTGGAAAATTAACCATAGTGATTACTGTCAGATTGACGGTGAAGTAGTAGCACCAAGTAGTATTCCAAATGCAAGAAACTTTGCAGCGGGTGCGTTAAATCTCAAAAGCGAGGATGAGTTCATAGAACGAAGACCTTACTTATTTTTTGTAGTGCATGATATGCGACCAGATGATATGTTTGAATACTGGAGTGAGAAACTTAATTATTGTTACAATCTTGGGTTTTATACAGATACTACAGACCTTGAGTCAAAGAAGTTCCCCACAGATGGCGTAGTCTACAGACTTGATAATCTACAAGACTGGGAGGACGCAGGATTTACTGCACACCATCCACGGGGTTCTATCGCTCTCAAAGAGCAGAAAGAAGGTGAGATAACTTCGCTAAAAGATGTTGAGTGGCACACAGGGAAATCAGGAGTTGTTACACCAGTAGCAATTCTTAGCCCTGTAATGATTGGTGACGCGCTTGTACAAAGAGCAACCCTACATAATATGTCTTACATCGAAGAGTTAGGATTAGAAATTGGTTGCGAGGTCGAAGTCATACGCAGTGGTGAAATTATCCCGCGTATTGTCCGACGAGTTAACTAAAAATAAATCTTGACAATAATCTCAAAATTCTATATAATATACTTTCAATTTCAGAGGAGTCTCAATGCAAGCGATACTAGCCCCCACTACTTGTGGTTCATGCGGTTCTGTACTTGTGTGGAGAAACGACTTACTTTTTTGTGAGGACTCTCAATGTCCTGCACAAATTAGTAAGCAGATTGAGCATTTTGCCAAGACCTTAAAAATCAAGGGACTTGGGCCAAAGACTATAGAAAAGCTGTCAATTACCACCTTATGGGAAGTATATGCGCTTGACTATGATCTTGCACAGATTGCTCTCTCCTCAGATAAACTAGCCTTGAAACTTATAAGAGAAATTGAACATAGTAAGAAAGCTACATTAAACCAATTACTACCAGCTTTTAGTATACCCTTAGTGGGAAAAACCGCAACAGAGAAATTGTCCACAACAATTAGCTGTCTCAATGAGCTTAGCATGGACAAATGTCGTGACGCGGGTCTTGGAGCTAAGACTGCTGAGAGTTTAATGGATTGGTACGAAAATGAATGGATTAATAATTTTGAGTTTTTACCATTTGATTTTAAGTTTGCTAAAGCTAAGAAAAGAGTAGAGGCTGTTGGGACAGTATGTATTAGTGGTAAGTTAAAAAGTTTTCCTACTAAGAGTGCTGCAACCACGGCTCTCTGCCTACAAGGTTACAATGTCAAAAGCAGTGTAACAAAAGATGTAACCATTCTAGTTAATGAGAGTGGTATAGAGAGTGCAAAAACAAAGAAAGCCAGAGACTCTGGCGTAACAATAGTAACCAATCTATTAAATTTTTTAGGAGAAACAAATGGCAACATTGCCTAAGTGGACTGATGAGCGTACCGACCAGCTCACTAATTTTGTCGGTGATGAGACTCCGGTCTCTCAAGCTACTGTAGCAGAAGCTGCAGACCAGCTTGACACAACTACACGGTCAGTTTCTAGCAAACTGCGAAAGATGGGTTTTGACGTAGAGCTTGCTTCAGCTAAGAGCGCACGCGCTTTCAGCGACAGCCAAGAAACTACTCTCTCTGCTTTTGTCTCTGACAACAGCGGACAGTATACCTACGCAGAGATTGCATCTCACTTTGAAGGCGGAGCATTTAGTGCTAAGTCAATTCAAGGTAAGATTCTTTCTATGGAACTTACTGACCATGTCAAAGCTGCTCCCAAAGTGGAGACTGTACGAACTTACTCTCCTGATGAAGAAGAGACTTTCGTAGCTATGGTTAATGACGGAGCGTTTGTGGAAGCAATCGCAGAGAAGTTAGACCGTACTGTAAACAGTATTCGAGGCAAGGCTCTTAGCCTTCTTCGTTCCGGCGACATTGACGCTATCCCCCGTCAGGAGCATACAAAAGGCTCTGCAAAGGAAGATCCTTTGGCTGAGTTGGGCGATGTGTCTGAAATGACAGTTGAGTCGATTGCAGAGCAAATCGGTAAAACTGCACGAGGCGTCAAAACTATGCTTACCCGTCGTGGCCTGACAGCGTCAGACTATGATGGAGCTGCAAAGAAAGAGAAAGCTGCTTCCTAAGAAGCGGTAACTTTTGTAGTCAGGACAAGGGGTTGTTCTGGCTACATTTCATTCGGGGGAACTATTGAATTTAGCAAGTGCTTTTCTAAAGCAAGTTTTAGAGCTGCAAGACTTTGAGTCTTGGTCAGCCGTGCGTAAGCACTACTTGCCTGCAAACTATCACAGATTATTTTCTGAGATAGACAAGCACTGTGAAAAATTTCATAAGCTCCCTACGTTTGAAGACCTCAAGTTTGAGCTAAGAGATAGTGCCACAAAGGAACTACTCTTTGCCATAGACGGTGTTGAAGTTGACGCAGATGCGTACATGCTTCTTCAGTACCTGAAAAATGAGTATACTCAGAAAGAGATACTACTATCCCTTGAGGACTACGTTGATAACTCTATATCCTTCGAGGATGCAGAGGAATCTGTAGGACACCTACATCAGATCGTTCTTGATATCGAAGACAAAGTAGAGCTTCAAGAACCCCAAGAGAGTATGCAACGTATTCCCTTGTTTGAACCTGATGAGGAGTTAGGAAAGTACCTGCCTCTTGGCCTGAATACCGATAATGACTACGAGATTTCGTTCTCCCCCCGAGACTTAATTCTTGTAGGCGGTCGCCGAGGGGCAGGGAAATCTATCACCTGTTCTAACATTGCTAATAATGTCTATGAATCTGGAAAGTCTGCAATCTATTTCACTATTGAGATGGACAGTCGAGCGATACTGCAAAGGTGTTGTTCGATTGCAACTGCTATACCATTCTCCCGTCTGCGCGCTAAGAATCTTAACGTAACAGAGTGGGAGAGGGTTGCAGCTTGGTGGGCTAACCGATATGAAAATAGTCAAGAGCGACTGGCAGAGTATCGAGAGCATCGAAACTTTGAGCAGTTCCACGATAAGCTAAAATCTACCTGTGAGCTTCACCCCAAGCAACAGCTAGATGTAGTCTATGACCCCTCTCTTACTATTGCAAAGATACGCTCAGAGCTTGATAAAAAAGTTAAAAGCAAGATGGATGTTGGCGTGATTATCGTTGACTACATCAATCAAGTAAAGCGTTCTAGTATACCTTCTCGTGGAGGGCAGTACGATTGGACAGAACAAATAGAAGTTAGTAAAGCATTGAAGAGCATGGCACAGGAGTATGAAACCCCCATATTCTCGCCATATCAAACAGACGCTAGCGGTGAAGCTCGTTTTGCCAAAGGTATTCTTGATGCTGCTGATGCCGCATACTCTATGGAACCATGGAGTCAAGAAGATAATTGTATTTCGTTTAACTGTGTTAAAATGAGAGCAGCCGCTATGCGTTCCTTCACCTCGACCATGGACTGGGAAACTTTAAAGATTGGCCCTGACACTGCGCTGACTCCAACAGAGAGAGCAGATAACGACCAAAAAACTAATGAAGACATAGACGACATGTAGAAAATATATCTTGACACTTATGTCAAAATTTAGTATAATATACTTTCAATTTTCAAGGAGTCCGAATGTCAATTATTCACGGAAGTATGAGACACACTATGAGCGGTAGAAGACGTAAGCAAATTTCCAAAGCAAGACGAAAAGAAAAAGTTATATTTCATACTCTTAACAGAGAAGAGCCTGTTATCAGAGAAACCCCTTACTATCCGTCTGCTCCAATGACACCGTATCGTCCCGCAAAAGACGAGAGGTACAAACAAGAAATATCTAGTAGTTATACAATCGCACCTGCATACAACAAGGGCGCGTACCAAGTAATTAGTGAAGAAAGTATTGAGGATATAGGTAGATAAATGGTAATGGCATTTTTACTGAAGGTATTCATCGGAGGCACAGCTGTTGCTACAGATGAGATGTACTTTCAAAATATAAACAGATGTAACTATTTTGCATACAAAATAGAAACAGGCACATTCAAAGAGAAAAGTTCATCGTACTACACGTACGGTACTAGAGACATAACCGCATATTGTTTACCAAGTATGGTACAAGAGACTACTAAGTTCTGGGATTAAGTCATGGAAACAGAGACAGAGGAGGTATTAGAGTTTATAGAAAGCTATAGAAAACGAGTGCGGGATATGCTTGACCTTAATTCAGATGGTCAAGAAGAAGAATCAGATTACAAACCACATGAAAGGGCTTAATGGAAATAGAACGAATACTACAGGAAAAGAATATATACTTTATGCAGAAGGGCGCGGACTACTTAGTACGCTGTCTAAGTCCTGAGCATGACGACAAAAATCCTAGTATGAGAATTGACCAGATTACTGGTATCTTTAATTGTTTTTCATGTGGTTACAAGGGTAACTTATTTAATCATTTTGGCGAAAGGGCAAATCAATTACAGCAACAGAGAGACCTTTTTAAGAAAAAACTTATACAAAAACGCTCCGAAAGTGTTGGTTTGTCCTTTCCCCAGAATAGATTGCCTTATGTCGGTAACTGGAGAGATATTCGTCCAGAAACTTATAGAAGATTTGAGGCTTTTCAACACCCGCATACAGATCATGTGGGCAGAATTGTCTTTCCGATTCGTGATATATCGGGTAAGATAGTAGCATTTCAAGGAAGGCATACCTCTAATGGTACTCCTAAATACAAGTTCTCCCCTCCTGGGGCAAGACTACCTTTCTTTCCTATAGTAGAGTTTATACAAGGCTCTGTTATATTAGTAGAGGGTATGTACGATATGATAAACTTGCATGATAAAGGACTTACCAATGCGGTATGTTGCTTTGGAACTAATAATTATAATGAGGCTAAACTGTCTATGCTCCGAGTACAAGGGGCAGAGTATGTAGAAGTCTTTTTTGATGGAGACGACGCAGGACAAACTGCGGCAGAAAATTTAAAGGGTGCGTGTGAGAAAGCTGGTCTCGTAGCTAGGAATATCCATTTTAAGGATACAGATCCTGGTGCATTATCCCAAACTTCAGTAGATAAATTAAAGAGGAAGTTATATGGCTAGAGTTGCCTTAGTAGAAACTAAAAAGGGTAGAACAAACTTTGCAAGAGAGTTTGATAATGAGTTTGATTTTGATCAATATCAACTGTGTTCTGACCCTACAATTAAGAAAGTATTAAAGCGAGACTGTGATATAGATATAAACACAGACAACTACGACTGGGTTATTCTAGTGGGTAGTGACGCGCTCAAGTACTTTACCAAAATCAATTCAGTAACCGAATACTCCGGTAAAAGAGTAGATGAGAAATTTTTACCAGTAATTAATCCTGCGATGCTCACATTTAAACCTGAGGCTCGTAAAACGTGGGAGACTTCTAAAGAAAGTATCATTAATCATATAAAAGGTTTAGTAGAGGAGGTAGTTATTGATGAAAACATTGCTATTGGAATCGAAGAGACAGAAGAATGTAATACCTTTATACAAGCAGCTATTAATCATAGCGGGACATATATCGCGCTTGATTCGGAGACTACTGGTTTATACCCTAGAGATGGTTATATACTGGGCATTTCGCTTTGTTATGATGGTAAAAAAGGAGCTTATATTAACACAGAATGTTTTGATGAGCAAACTGAAAAGCTACTACAAGAACTGTTCACGAAGAAAACAGTAATATTTCATAACGCTAAGTTTGACGTAGCGTTCTTTGAGTATCATTTTAATTTTAATTTCCCTGTAATAGAAGACACCATGTTGCTCCATTATCTCATAGACGAGAATCCCGGAGGGCATGGTCTTAAGCCACTGTCTATCAAGTACACACCTTATGGCGATTATGAGAAGCCTATGTATGAGTGGATGGATAAGTATAGAAAAGAACACGGCATACTCAAGAGTGACTTTCAGTGGGAGTCTATTCCGTTTGAGGTAATGAAAACATATGCAGCTATGGATGCTCTATGCACGTTTCTTCTATACGAAAAATTTGTAAAAATTAAACAGAATCCTAAACTCAAGAAAGTGTATGATGAGATTCTTATTCCTGGCACTCGTTTCCTAGTAGATGCACAGGACAATGGTGTACCCTTTGATAAGGACAGGCTCTGTGTATCTCAAGAGCTGATGCAGACAGAAATAGATAAGTCCGTGGCTACACTGTATCAGAACCCTGAGATAGCTAAGTTTGAGAAAATAAATGGAAAAGATTTTAACCCTAATAGTACTGTTCAGCTTCGCGGCCTCCTTTTTGACTTTCTCGGTCTACATCCTACTGGCAAGAAAACAGGAACAGGAGCTAACTCAACGGATGCGGAAGTACTCGGAGAGCTTGCATCCCAATCTGAAGTTCCTGGACTTATCCTTGACATACGTCAAAGATCCAAAATTAAAAATACTTATTTGGACAAAATCATACCGCAGTTGGATAAAGATAGTAGACTTCGTACTGGCTTCAACCTTCATGGTACCACTAGTGGTCGTCTTAGTTCTAGCGGCAAACTTAATATGCAGCAATTGCCTAGGGATAACCCTATAGTAAAAGGCTGTATACGAGCTGCCGAAGGACACAAGATTGTTGCAATGGACTTAACGACAGCAGAAGTATATGTTGCTGCTATTTTAGCACAGGACAAAGCTCTCATGGATGTATTCCGCAGTGGCGGAAACTTTCATAGTACCATTGCGAAGACAGTATTCAGACTACCCTGCGAAGTAGCGGAAGTAGCTGAGCTATTTGGCACACAACGACAGGCTGCAAAGGCAGTAACTTTCGGTATCATGTATGGTGCAGGACCGAAGAAGATTAGTGAACAAGTAACCAAAGACTCGGGCAAATTTTTTAGCCCGAACGAAGCAAAAGAAGTTATTGACGATTACTTTCAGTCCTTTCATCAACTAAAGAAATGGATTGAAACTAATCACAGATTCATAGAGCAAAACGGCTTTGTGTATAGCTACTTTGGCAGAAAAAGGAGATTACCAAATGTCAAATCGTCAGACGCGGGCATCAAGAGTCATAGCATCCGTTCTGGTCTTAACTTTTTGGTTCAGTCTGCTGCTAGTGACATTAACCTTCTTGGGGCTATAGATATGCACAGTTACTTAAAGTCAAGCGGCTCACAAGCTAAGATTTTTGCTTTAGTACATGACTCGATACTTGCAGAAGTACCATACAATGAAATAGACACATATTGTGACCAGTTAGAATACTACATACAAATGGATAGAGGACTTTCAATTCCTGGTGCGCCTGTAGGCTGTGACTTTGAAGTAGGAGATGACTACTCCATGGGCAAGTTCGACAAGCAGTACGGAACTATATAATGTTAGTAAAGATGCTAAGAAAATTTAAAAACGCAGTTGATCCTAATTACTGGGCGGAAAGAATCGGTGAGAGCAGTGGAGCTTACGATAAAGCCAGAAAAAGTAAGTTAGCTACTTGGGCTTCTAACTTAGAAGGCTGGAAGTGGTGGGCATGGCAGTTAGGTCCTTGTGTACTGTTTTTTATTATACTTGAGTTATTGCTAAATGTAATTGGCATGACTATGTTACCTTGGGGGTAATTTAATATGGCATATAGTAATCAAGTAATGGATCATTATGAGAACCCTCGTAATGTAGGCAAAATGGAAGAGACTGATAATGTTGGTACAGGCATGGTGGGAGCACCTTCCTGTGGCGATGTGATGAGGCTGCAAATAAAAGTAGAGGAAGGAATTATACAAGATGCCAAGTTTAAAACCTATGGCTGTGGTAGTGCTATAGCTTCTTCTTCTCTTTTAACGGAGTGGGTAAAAGGTAGAACTCTTAGCGAAGCAAGTGTAATAAAAAACACTGAGATAGCCGAAGAGTTAGCCCTTCCCCCCGTGAAAATCCATTGTAGCGTGCTTGCAGAAGATGCAATAAAAGCCGCTATAAAGGATTATAGAGACAAAAACGGTGAATCTTGAGTATTGGATAACACAGTTAGTAAAGTGCTTAGCCGGTCTTACGGTTATATATTTTTTGTATGAATTTGCAATTCTATTAATTACCTAGGAGGTAACATGTCACACGAAGCAGTGGAAGTAGAAGTAAAGGTTTACTATGAGGGAGTTTTAATTGATCATTACATACAGGGACGTGCAACAACTGAAGTTCCCAGTATTCCAGATACCTTCAGACAACTGGAGTTATTCTGACGGATTACTGTTTATAGATGACTTGTTAGTAGACGATACTAATATGCCAGGAGATACTCTTGGCATACGTAGGCTACAGACTCCTTTTACAGAGCTGCTTCCTCTGCGTCGTTCACTAATAAGTCACGTAGGTTTATTAAAACAATCAAATAATAATTTTATAGATTCAAGAGGCGTTCCCTTTACATATGAGAAAACTGCGTTCTGCAAGTTAAAATACTACAAGATTCGTAGAGTTGATCGTAAAGGTACTGCTTCTTTATTATGGGTGCATCACGTTACTACTTCCTTCACCATTCCTAGACCACCAGAGGATGGCAGGAACTGGGCAGGAATACTACATGTAGGCGATACACCTTGGATGTTATACGAGTACTCTAAGACAAAACTTAAAGACACTCGAAGAAAGGTATAAGGAATATATGGGCAACAAGCGTAAAACTTTGAACGGCTCCGGTCTTCAACTGGAAGAGATAGAACCTTTAACTAAGAATCAATTGATAGCATTTGAATCCGAGAAGAACTTAGTTCTCCACGGGGTCGCAGGAACAGGAAAGACTTTTATATCTTGTTACTTAGCTTTTGATGATATGGTTAAAAAACAGTATAGTAATTTAGTTATAATCCGAAGTGCAGTACCTACAAGGGACATTGGTTTCCTACCAGGTAGTGAAAAGGACAAGGCTTCCGTCTATGAAGAACCGTATAAAGAAGTTGCAAACGAGCTATTTAATCGTGGAGACGCATATCAAATACTCAAGACCAAAGGATTAGTTCACTTTATGACTACTTCTTACATAAGAGGTATAACTCTAAAAGACTCTGTCATACTGATAGATGAGTGTCAGAATATGACATTTCAAGAGTTAGACTCAATTATTACACGAGTAGGTAAGTACTGTAGAGTTATATTTTGTGGAGACTTTGAACAGTCTGACCTCAAAAATAATGGACTTCTTTCGTTTCTAAGAATACTGGAAACAATGGGTGCTTTTGACATGGTGAACTTTGAAGTACAAGACATTGTACGGAGTGACTTCGTAAAAGAATATCTAATAGCTAAAAAGGAAATAGGACTATAAAAGCACTAATCAGTAATCGCATTTACCTTGAGGTAACGCAGGAATACAAGGAAGTTTTAAGTAAGGAACTTACTTATACTATTCCTTCGTTCAATCCAAAAGATCCGCCTTTTGTCATAAAGAATATGGCACGAGTACGGGATACGCTGGTGAGTATACCTATAGGAAGAACGGATTTGATACCAAATGACTACGAGATAGTCGATAAGCGTGTCAATAAGCCGGTGCAGTTTCCTGAGTTTAAGTTTCCGTTACGACCAAGCCAGCAGGAGGTCTACGATGAGATCGAAGACAACTCTATAATTAACGCTTGGGTTAGTTGGGGAAAGACTTTTACAGGTCTTGCGATAGCTGGTAAGCTAGGACAGAAAACACTTATTATTGTTCACACTGTGCCTCTAAGAAACCAGTGGGCAAAAGAAGTAGAAAAAGTATACGGAATTACGCCAGGTATCATAGGCAGTGGGAAGTTTGAAATTGATGCTCCAATTGTAATTGGGAATACTCAAAGTTTATACAGAAATATTCTCAAGATAAATAAGGAGTTCGGCACTATCATACTAGATGAAATGCATCACGTATCTTCTCCTACCTTTTCTAAAGTAATAGACACAAACTACGCTCGATATAAGATAGGATTGTCTGGAACTATAGAAAGAAAAGATGGAAAGCATGTAGTCTTTCGAGATTACTTTGGCAGTAAAGTATTTAAGCCACCAAAAGAGAACTATATGGTTCCGTCTATAACAGTGTATCCTTCGGAGATACGCTTCATGGACGGCCAAAGAACTCCTTGGGCTAATAAAGTTACACACTTGGCAAACCAAGATGAGTACAGGCATAGCATATCTATGATAGCGGCAGCCTACGCTGCAAAAGGCCACAAGGTTTTAGTTGTCAGCGATAGAGTACACTTCTTGCAAGCCTGTGCTGAACTTACGGGAGACAGAGCAATCTGTGTTACCGGAGAAGTAGCACATGAAGATAGAGAAACTCTTCTGGATGAGATTCGTGCGGGTAGAAAAGATATTCTATACGGTACACAAGCAATCTTCTCAGAGGGTATCTCTGTTGATAACTTAAGTTGTTTGATTCTTGGTACTCCTGTTAATAATGAGCCACTATTGACTCAGCTAATAGGGCGTATCATACGCAAGCAAGAAAATAAAAGATCACCTGTAGTGATAGATATCCACCTAAAGGGAAACACCGCCCGAAGACAGGCTTCCAATAGGATGGGATACTATATGAAACAGGGATACAAGATAGACCAACTATAAAAAAATAGTTCTTGACATTAACTTCAACTTTTGATATAATATGCTCTTATATAATTGGAACAGAATCTTTAAAACTTGCAAGGCGAATACTTTCGAGATCGTGCAGGTCTTTAAAATGATGGTGGAAAAACAACTCCCGCGAAATAGGTATGATACTCTGTATAAGTATGCAGATATAGACTTTAGAGGCCAGAGTTTTTTAGTACACCCAGATGTTCTGTTATACAATTCATATAAATACTCTTACCGAGACATTTGCATTTATCTTGCGCTCGCTTCATTGCGTTCGTATGGAGAGTACAAAGTCAATGGTACGATAACACTAGATCCCCTGTATATACAGGAAGATCCCATACTATTTTTAAACAACAATAAACTACTTTATGTAGAGAATCAACAAATACATTTTTTACATGAAGAAGTTCCAAAGGAGATAAATTAAAATGGCTATATCGTTTAATCAGCAAAAAGGTTCTGCACAAAAGACTTCTATCAGCACTTTCCAATACAAAGACGGCGACAATCAAATGCGTATCATAGGTGATATTCTTGCTCGCTATGTATACTGGGTGAAAGGCGAGAACGACAAGAACATTCCTTTAGAGTGTCTGTCCTTCGATAGAAATGCAGAAGCATTTACAAACCAAGAAAAAGATTGGGTTCGCGAGTATTATCCCGACCTCAAGTGTGGATGGAGCTATGCTACACAGTGTATTGACAATGGCGAAGTGAAAGTTGTTAATCTCAAGAAGAAGCTCTGGGAGCAGATTATTACTGCTGCCGAAGACTTAGGAGATCCTACAGATCCAGAAACTGGATGGGACATTAAGTTCAAGCGCGTTAAGACCGGACCTCTGCCTTATAACGTAGAGTACCAGCTTCAGCCTTTGAAGTGCAAGCCTGCCGCTCTTAGTGCCGCAGATGCAGCTCTTGCTGCTGCAGTAAAGTCCATGGACGAAGTAATGTCTCGACCAACTCCAGATGCTCAGAAGGAGCTATTGGATCGTGTACGACAGGCAAACACTACGGAAGTAGACGAGACTCTTGAAGCGGAGTTTAACGTAGGGTGATTTTATTCACAGCAGACTGGCACTTAAAGCTGGGACAGAAAAATGTCCCAGTTGAATGGGCAAAGAAAAGGTATGAAGCCTTCTTCGCTCAAATTCATGAAATAGAAAACGAGTGTAGTATGCACATAATTGGAGGCGATCTGTTTGATCGTCTTCCAACTATGGAAGAGTTGGAATTGTATTTTACATTCATAAGGCAAGTAGGAATACCTACTCTAATCTATGATGGGAATCACGAAGCCACAAAGAAAAACAAAACCTTTTTTAGTCAACTAAAGCAAGTGAGTAGGGACATTAATCCCTTCATTCATATTGCAGACTTATCCTATGTGGACAAAGACAGAGGTTTTAATGTTTTACCTTACGCAGATTTACACAGGAAAAATAGTATAGAGGCATTTGATACTAAGTGGCCTCTATTTACTCATGTACGAGGAGAGATTCCTCCGCATGTAAAGCCTGAAGTTGACCTAGAAAGACTTGAAGACTTTCCAGTAGTATTCGCAGGTGACTTACATGCACATAGTAATACACAACAAAACATTGTATACCCAGGCAGCCCTATGACAACTTCGTTTCATAGAAACATAGTTGAGACAGGTTACCTATTGATAAATGACAAAGACTGGTCATGGATGTGGGACAGGTTTGATCTGCCACAGCTACTGAGAAAAACAGTACAAGACCCAGCAGAGATGATACCTAGTACATATCATCATACAATATATGAACTGGAAGGAGATATACAAGATTTATCTAAAGTTAAAAACTCAGAGCTACTCGATAAGAAAGTAGTTAAACGGAGTACAGAAGCCACGCTTCTTCTTAGTAAAGAAATGAGCATAGAAGAAGAGTTAGCAGAATACTTTACTTATATATTAGAACTTCCACAAGACAAAATATCAAGCATTATAGGGACTTACAATGATTACTCTCAAACAGCTACACTGGAATAATTGCTTTAGCTATGGTTCCGACAACGCATTAGTTTTAGATGATAACACTGTAACTCAAATTATTGGTACAAACGGTACTGGCAAGTCTTCTATACCCTTAATTATAGAAGAAGCTCTGTACAATAAAAATTCAAAAGGAATTAAGAAAGCAGACATACCTAATCGATACGTCGGTAATGGGTATAATATACAACTAACCTTTACCAAGGACGAAGATACCTATACAGTGAGTATAGATAGAAAAACCACGGTAAAGGTCAAGTTGGAGAAGAATGGTGAAGATATATCTAGCCATACAGCTACAAATACCTATAAGACTATTCAAGATGTTATAGGTGTAGACTTTAAAACCTTCTCACAGCTAGTATACCAAAGCACTAATGCGAGTCTACAGTTTTTAACTGCGACCGATACAAATCGTAAGAAATTTTTGATTGATCTGTTACATCTTGAAGGGTATGTAAACCTATTCGAGGTGTTCAAAGAGAAGTCTAAAGATATAACTCAGGAAATAATGGTAATTCAATCCGCCGTTAGTACGGTAGAAAAATGGCTCTCAGATAACAAATTGAGTGATACCAATATACTTCCTATGTTAGATTTACAAATTTCTACGGAAGAAGAAGAGAAAGAGTTCCACACTTTAACGAAAGAAATTGAAAATATCTCGGAGAAAAACAAAAAAATCTCTAAGAACAATCAAATGATTCACATGCTGGAACAAATTGATTTACAGGAAGTACAAAATACACCAGTAACGCAACAACAGTCCTATGACGACTTACAAACAGAGATGGGAAACTATTCTCAAATCGCAGCGGGGTCTAAACGCCTCGTAGCAAAACTAGAACAATTAGGAGATGTTTGTCCTACTTGTGAACAAGAAGTTGATCCAAGTTTTAAACAGTCTCTTGTAGACACAGAGTCTCGAAAGATGCTCGAATCGGAGAAGCAGATTTATGAAATTGAAAAACGAATTAAACAGATTAAAAGAGATAATAACGAATTCACTCGTATTCAGAACCTTGAAAGCGATTGGAAAGAAATTTATCGAAGTATTGACAAGAGTCTCCCTAAGCATCTCTTGGAGAAAGCAAAGCTTGAAGAAAGGTTGGAGAGAGTACGAGCTGAGCTACTTCAACGCAAGGAGCACTTGGCAAGCGCAGCAAAGGAAAATGAAAGAAGAACAAAGCACAACACAAGAATCCAAGTAATACAGGAGCAAACTGAAGAGTTTCTAAACCAGCTTTCAGAAATGCAAGAGAAGCTAAATACACAGCAGGATCTTGCGTCCAATTTGGATATACTGAAGAAAGCATTTAGTACTAATGGTTTGCTTGCGTACAAAATTGAAAACCTTGTAAAAGAGTTGGAAGAACTCGCGAATACTTATCTAGCAGAGCTATCTGATGGTAGGTTTACTCTCGAGTTCGTAGTATCTAATGACAAGTTAAATGTACAAGTTACAGACAATGGTAAAATAGTAGATATTCTTGCACTTTCTTCAGGAGAGCTAGCAAGAGTGAATACTGCTACCCTGATAGCTATTCGTAAGTTAATGAGTAGCATATCTAAGTCTAAACTCAATATACTTTTCTTAGATGAAGTCATTGCAGTATTAGATGACACAGGCAGAGAGAAACTGATAGAAGTTCTTATCAATGAAGATTTGAACACTTATATAGTCTCTCATGAATGGACACATCCACTTCTCGATAAAATCGAAGTAGTGAAAGAAGAAAATATAAGTAAATTGGAGTAAAATGGTTGATAGCAGAGCGAAGGGAGCTAGAGGAGAATATCTAGTAAGAGACTTATTACGAGAGTATACAGGACTACAGTTTGAAAGAGTGCCAATGTCAGGCGCACTGGAATATCTAAAAGGAGACTTGTATGTTCCAAATGAGAAAAACTTCTTTTGTATTGAAGTAAAGAATTATGCTGAGTCACCACTCACTGATAAAATACTTACACAAAAGAAGACTAATCATTTAACCCAGTGGTGGAAAAAGTTACTTATACAAGCAGAGGGAGGGGGTCAAGCCCCTCTTCTCTTCTTTAAGTATAATAGATCAAAGATATATGTGGGTACAGAAGTAAAACCCGATAATATATCTTATGTATACGTTAGTGACTTAAATTGCTACGTTTCTCTTGCAGAAGAGTGGTTAAACAAAGAAGAGGTGAAATTTATAAATGGCACTTAGTTTCAACGATCAAAGAAAGAAAGGAACACTTGTGATCGACGCATTGAACTTAGCGTTTCGATGGAAGCACCAAGGAAGAACAGACTTTAGATACGAATATCAAAAGACAGTTCAGTCCTTGGCAGATTCCTACAAGTGTGATAGAATAGTAATCACAGCAGATGGAGGATCGTCCGACTATAGAAGAAATATAAGAGAAGACTACAAAGGTAATAGAAAAGAGAAGTACGCTACTCAGACGGAAGAAGAAAAAATTGCGTTTGAAGAGATTTTTGAAGAGTACAAGTGCACACTTGAAGTATCAGCGGAAGCATGGCCTGTATTACAGTTCGCAGGTGTAGAAGCAGATGATATAGCAGCACACTTAGTAAAAAATAAAGATGCTTACGGACTGGATAACGTATGGTTAATCTCTAGTGATAGAGACTGGGACTTACTTATTCAAGAAGGCGTTAGTAGATTTTCTTATGTAAATCGTAAGGAAGTTACTATAGATAACTGGTCAGACCACTACGAGGTTACTCCAGAGGAGTTTATATCTCTCAAGTGTCTTACCGGAGATAAAGGAGACAACGTTCCTGGGATTCCAGGTATCGGCCCAAAGAGGGCTTTAACTCTAATAAAAGAATATGGAGATGCATTTAGCATCTATGACGCGGCTCCTATTCCTGGCAAGTACAAGTACATTGAATCTCTAAATGAGAATTATGAACAGATACTCCAGAACTATGAATTGATGGATCTGGTAACGTATTGTGATGACGCTATTGGTAAGCAGAATATTGCCGAGATTAAGGATAAATTTATATGAAAATTATGTACAGCAGGGACAAATACCTGTCTGAATTCAGTCATAAAACACTAGAAGACAGATACTTAGTAGACGGGGAGACATCTCCCCAAGATGCATTTGCACGAGCAGCTAAGGCGTTTTCTGATGATGACGCACACGCACAGAGGCTATACGATTATGCTAGTAAACTTTGGTTCATGTTTTCTACTCCTATACTTTCTAATGGTGGAACATCCCGTGGGCTGCCTATTAGTTGCTTTCTTAATTATGTTGAGGACAGCAGACAAGGACTTACCGGGCATTACACTGAAAATGCCTTTCTATCTAGTGTGGGTGGTGGCGTTGGGGGCTCTTGGAGCGATATACGTTCAGTAGGCTCGAAAACCTCTAGTGGATCAGAAAGTACGGGCGTTATACCTTTTATGAAGGTAGTAGACGCAGAAATGTTAGCATTTTCTCAAGGAGTAACAAGACGTGGAAGTTATGCAGCGTATTTGGACATATCTCATCCAGAAGTTGAAGAGTTTTTGGATGTTCGTAAACCTACAGGCGGCGATGTTAACCGAAAATCTGTTAATTTACATCATGGTATTATTATTGATGATAAGTTCATGGATATTATAGAACAAGCCACTAGAATAGAAGGGTTTGACGATTCATGGGACTTAATAGACCCACATTCAGGAAGAGTTACAAAGAGAGTATCTGCTAAAACGTTATGGGTGAAGTTAATCCAGAACAGAGTTGAAACAGGCGAGCCTTATATCATGTTTAAAGACACGGTACAAGACGCTCTCCCAGAATTTCAGAAAGACTTAGGCTTGAAGGTTAATCACTCCAATCTATGCTCCGAGATTACACTCGCAACCAATAGTGAGCGTACAGCAGTATGTTGTCTATCAAGTGTAAACTTAGAAGAGTATGATGAGTGGAAAGACAACAAGGAATTCATTCCTGATCTTATTCGTATGCTAGATAATGTAATAACTTACTTCTGTGATACAGCACCTGCAGAACTCTGGAAAGCGGTAAACAGTGCAAAAGCCGAAAGAAGCCTAGGGCTAGGTGCTATGGGGTTTCATGCATATTTACAACGTCAAGACATTCCATTTGAGAGTGCTATGGCAAAGAGCAGGAACATTAAAATGTTCAAGCATATTAAAGGAGAAGCACAGAATGCGACTAAAAAACTGGCTGAAGAGCGGGGCGCTTGTCCTGATGGATCTAGTGCTAATGTTAGGAATGCTCATTTGTTGGCTGTGGCTCCTAACGCTAGCAGTAGTATTATTTGTGGTAATACTTCTCCCAGCATTGAGCCTTACAGGGCTAACGCATTTACACAAAAAACTAAATCGGGATCCTCTTTATTGAAGAACGAGTACTTAGAACACGCACTTCAAGAAATAGATCAAGACACTGATGAAGTATGGAAAAGTATCATTACTAACGGTGGATCAGTACAGCATTTAGATTTTCTGGATGACTGGAAAAAAGAAGTCTTTAAAACTGCCGTTGAGATAGATCAAAGATGGGTTATTGAAATGGCAGCAGATAGACAAGAGGAGATATGCCAGAGTCAGTCTTTGAATATATTCTTTCCGTCTAATGTGTCAAAGCAAGAGTTACACGCTATACACATGATGGCTTGGAAGAAAAAAGTAAAGACTCTATACTATCTTAGAAGCGAAGCTATGAAAAGAGCAGAGAATGTATCTGACGAAGTATTGCGACAGTATATATTCGACAGTATTGACGACGAAGGGTGCTTAGCTTGTGAAGGCTAAGTTATGGACTATTTGGAAGTACACTATTGGTAGTTTTTCAGATGAAAAGACAGCAGAACATGATAATATAGTAGCAATACTAAGGACTATAATTGTTTTAGTTAATTTTATGACTTGTTTTTTTATTATGACAAACATAGTACATAATTGGTAGAAGGAAATAGATGAATTTATTAGAAGAACGAGAGTATTACAAGCCTTTCAATTATCCGTGGGCTTTTGAGTATTATAAACAACAACAGCATATGCATTGGTTACCTGATGAAGTTAACCTTGCGGATGACTTACGAGACTATCGGGATAAGATGTCTCCGGCTAATAAGAGATTATTAGGACAGATTTTTAGATTCTTTACACAGGCTGACGTAGATGTATGTTGTGGGTATGCAAAGCATTACCTTCCTACATTCAAGCAGCCTGAGGTAAGAATGATGCTTTCCGCTTTTGCAGCTATGGAAGCGGTGCATCAAGAAGCGTACTCACTATTACTAGAGACATTAGGCTTTAGGGATGATGAGTACCAAAAGTTTTTCGAGCATAAAGAAATGCTTGATAAACACGAGTATCTTGGTAACTTCGGTATGAAAACTCCTATGGATATTGCTAAAACAATGGCAATATACTCAGGATTTACCGAAGGAGTTCAACTGTTTAGTAGTTTTGCTATTCTATTGAACTTTCCGAGACATAACCTTATGAAAGGTATGGGACAAATTGTAACATGGTCAGTTCGAGATGAGACTTTACACGTCGAAGGCATGTCACACTTATTCCGATCTTTTGTACAGGAAAACCCAGAACTGTGGACAGATGATCTAAAGTATGAAATTTATTGTGCAGCAGAACGCACGGTAGAGCTAGAGGATGCTTTTATTAACCTGTGTTTTGAGGGTGCAGAAGTACCTGATTTAACAGCAGAAGAAATAAAAGAATACATTCGCTACATTGCAGATCGTAGGTTATTAGGGCTAGGTTTAAAGAAAATATTTGGAAGTGAGGCAAATCCTTTGCCGTGGTTAGACTACATGCTAAACGGAGTAGAGCACACTAATTTCTTTGAGAACAGGGCTACCGAGTATTCTCGGGCAAGCACTACAGGGAACTGGCAGGACATATTTAAATGAACGACAAAATAGATTTACAATTAACTATAGAAGAGACTAATACTATTATACAAGGCTTGGCGGAACTACCTGCTAAGGTAAGTATGAATATTATAACTTCTATTCAAAATCAAGCGGCTACACAAATGCAGCCGCAAGTATCGCAGGAGGAGGCGACACAATAATGAACGGCTTTGTAAAAAGTTTTATGGCAAGCGCAGTACTGCTAGGAAGTATTTCCCAAGTATCTGCACAAGAAATGGAAGAAATTGTAGTTAAAGGCGATCTCGGTAGTTTACCAGGTGAAAGTGTAAAGTCTGTATTTGGGTTTAATAAATCCATACTAGAGACTCCACGATCTGCTTCTACTATCTCGGAAGAGATGATGGATCGTTTTAACATGCAAGACATCGATGAGTTAGTTGCACTAGCCCCCGGCAGCTTTACTCAATCATTTTTTGGAGTTGCGGGCGGCTTAGACGTACGAGGCACTCCAGGCGAAACATACTTTAGAGGTGTGCGTCGTTTGGACAATCCAGGAAACTATCCAACACCTATCGGTGCTTCGGATAGAGTAGATATAGTAAGAGGCCCAGCCTCTCCTATATACGGTCCTTCTAAGATTGGTGGTTACTTAAACTTCAATCCTAAGTCTGCGCGTATAGAAGAGACGGGGCAATTTATTGACATACCAGAAGGTAGCTTTTCGTATACTACAGGTAGTTGGGGTAAGAGTATTCTAACTGCTGAAGTAGGCGGACCAGCTACTATATTAGGTAGGGATCTAGGGTATTATGTCTACACAGAAGTAGAAGACTCAGATAGTTATTATGACAACTCTGGAGTGGAGCAAAATCTATTTCAAACATCCTTTGATATGGATATTACAGATAGAGTTCGCTTGCAGTTTGGAGGTATGTATCATGACTATTCGGGTAATCAAGTAGCAGGGTGGAACCGAATCACCCAAGACTTAATTGATAATGGGACATACATTACAGGATCTCCGGCTTCTCTTGATGTTAATGGAGATGGTAAAGTATCTCACCAAGAGTACGATACTGATGGCAGTGGGTTTACGAATTTCAATCCTTTTAGGTTTGATTTCTTAAGCGGGGCCGCTGGTGGAGCACTCACTCCGGGGTCTATAGAGACTCTGACGGATTTAGAAGTGTTTGTAGGTGATACATCTGCACTTGCACTAATAAATCCTGGGCTTACTAAACTAAAAGGAAACCAAGTTTTAGTAGATCCAGAAGACTTACTAGAAAATACAGTTACTACATTATATTTCGATGTAATTGTAGCACTGGACAACGACTGGGAAATCAAGAACCAGTTGTTCTATGAGTCTTATGACAACTTGAATGAAAATGCGTATGGTTTCTCGCAGTTTCATGAAAGTTGGGTAGTTGAGAACAAGTTGATACTGTCAAAAACATATGACTTTGATAGCATGTCAGCCTCTGTTCAAGTTTCTCCTTCAATTCGTCATACTGACTTCGAACATGGAGATGACTACACTAATGAGTATTTTGGGCGACGTGACTTATCACAGGCGCAAAATACCGCCGTCTCAAAGAGAGTTCTAGCTACTCAAATTGATGATGATTACACCGAGTACTATATCGGTGAGTACACAAACCTAGGATTTGCTGTAATGGGAGATTTTGTTTGGAACAATGGTCTCAGTATTCTTGCAGGAGTACGCTACGACACCATTGACATGGAAAGCAGGCAACCAGAAGACCAACTTCTTTTTGCTAGCTCTAACAATTTCTGTCCTGTTGCAGGATGTGCTGATTTAGAAGCAAAAGATGACGTAGACGGAGTTTCATGGACATTCAGTATGAGCTATGATACACCAATTGGTTTGATTCCCTACGTTACTGCTTCCACACAGTCAACAATGATTGTAGGGCAAGGTGCTGAAGTTACTGTTAAGAATATACTTCGAGAAAGGGCTTTTGATGAGTCTGAGTTAATCGAAGCGGGGATAAAAGGAAGTTTACTCGATAATGCACTCTATTTTGCTATATCTGGATATAAGCAAGAGCGTACTGATTTCTCTGCACAGTCTATTGTGACTAACCAGTCAACTGAGACAGAAGGCGCAGAAGTAGAAGTGCGATGGGTTGTAAATGAGAAGCTATTGCTTACACTTGGCTATTCAAACATTAAAGTAACAAATCTAAACACTCAGGATGATGGGTATCGTTTCAGCTTTATAGGCTGTGAAGATTTACCAAATATTCCTTGTAGTGCACTACTTGGAGGACAGCTCGGGGGGAATGTTTCTGCTGCTCCTAGTAACAGTAGAAGGTCTGGTATGCCAGAAAACATACTATCATTTACAGGTACTTATGACTTCGGTAATGGGTGGACTGTAAACGGTAGCGTAATTGATGTAGAAGAAACTTACTCAGGTTTCTCAAACAGCATTGAGCTACCTTCATATACACTAGTAAACTTAGGGTTCTCATATGCAGCAACTAACTGGGTATTTAGTGTGAACGGAAAGAATCTAACGGATGAAACGTACTTCCGAGCAAACTTTCCTAACTTGTTTGGTAGTACGATTGTACTCCCAGAACTTCCGCGAAGCTATACGGCTAGAATACAGTATAACTTCTAACAGAAAGGGGCGAAAGCCCCTTTTTTACTACCATTTTACTTTGTCTGCCCAATAAGCCGCTGACATTTTACCTCTCGCAATATTCTTTGCGTGTCTCGCTTTAAAACTTCTTCGTTTAGCTTTCATAGCTTCAGATTCACCTGCTTTTGGTTTTCCTGCGGTCTTTGCTCCTTTTTGTCCAAATCGAATAGTCTTAACTTTATTGCCTACTTTTGCAACTACTATGTGTGATTTTGTTTTGTGCCCAGGTGTACGTCTAGGTTTGTTATACCCTGACACTCTGGCACGCTTTAATCTAGGGTCTCTTTTCTTCGCCACTTCTAGTCTCCAAATGTATAGCGTATTTCAGTCTGTATCTTACTTTTGAAATAGTCTCGCTTATTACTGTCTTGACCCTCAAACTTTCCTTTGATAGTCCAGCCGTTTTTCTTAAACTTATAACCCATTTCCATACTACTTCCATGAGTCATACGCCCTGCTTCTATGTAAAAGCTATTATCAAACTTGTACCCGAGTCGCAGATGGTTTGTTTGATCTTGGCTAGTTGTATCTCTAAAAGGTAGCTCATTTTTAAATTCTAAGTAAGTACTTGCGTATGCCCCACTTGTACAAAATAAAAGTATAAATCCTAGTTTTTTCACACTTACTCCGGCCAGTTCTGTGCTTGCATTACTGCTTGCAGAGCATCTACATTTGCTGCACCAGCTATTGCAGTTTCTAATCTTGCACATTCTGTTATTACTGCTGCACGATATGTTGCAGTTGCACTAGGTATCGCTACATCTCGCTCTGCCTTGCGGATAACCATCCAATCAGTTGGTGCTAATGCGCTGTTAGCTTGAGACTTTACTTGAGCATTCATGGTGTACTTGAGTCCACGAGTGATAAGTTTCTCGCTAGTATTCACCATCGCGCCTTCGCCACCATTCGCGCTTGCATCAAACACTTGCACATACAACTGATTGCCGTCTGAGTCTTTAGCATCTTCATCTTCAAGCCTCATTGCGGTGTTGGTAAACTGCTGAGTCGGTACACCATCCACCAAAGCTATGTCGCCTTGAGTTACATAGTAATACTTACGGTCTTTCTGCTCCGCGTTTACAACTTCCATGACTCCATTTTCGCTTCGGAAAGCGGAATTAGGTCCGTTAGCTGGAAAGCTTATATTTGGAAACAATTGTCGAAAAGATGATCCCGTTCGTGTAATTGCTCCATCTTGTACTATTGCAAACATTGTTTTCTCCTGTTATCTTGCATTTGCATATTTGAAGGGTGACTCTGCGAAAGCCATATAAAAGTAAGTTGAGGCGTCAGTGTTCATGCCTGTATGGTTTACCCTAGGTTTAAACCCATTTGATAAAAAGTCTATGTTATAGTTACCATGGGAAGTTTCCGCAGCACCACCTTCACCTGTAAAAAGTCTAGCATCATTGGTATTACTCGGATGTCTAGCCACATCGTGTATCCCCCAGTATCCAGTAGTGTTAGCCCTTTTAAACATAACCCAGGCGGGGCGAAAACCCGTGTTAATAAACATCCCATCAGCATTTCCATTTCCGGTGTAAGCACCAATCTTACTGAAGCCTTCTTTTGAGGCAAAACAATACGCAACAACTTCTGGACTTCCGCTAGCCCCATAGTTAGTAGCCCTGATAAAAGATGAAGTAAAAGAAGTGCCTCCAGCTTGACTAACAGCCACAGCGGCATCTGTGCCATTTAAAACTAAATAATCGTTTGAACCGTCAATGGCAGTTGTCCAACAAAACCACGAGCTAGTGCCGTTATACCTTTTATAAAAAACCATATCAGGGGCAACACCTAGACCATGTGGGATTGTTGCGCTTGCAGTTCCATTAGGAACATAATTAACGATGCTAAATCCAGCGGTAGCATTTGCTGAAACAGTTGCGTCTATGTCACCACTTGTATCATTGCTTCCTGCTCCATTGGCTTTCCAGTTCCAAGAAACATAATTTTCAGTGTTTGTGTTGTACTCATCATCATCGCCTAGAGAAAAACCATCAGAATCAAAAGCAGTTAATCCG
>Ga0181397_1000071_pt1 | contig 34934 bp, 36 predicted proteins | sample 20SPOviralmetaG_FD_130126 | JGI IMG/M metagenome (GOLD analysis project Ga0181397, IMG submission 130126) | Marine viral communities from the oligotrophic San Pedro Time Series (SPOT) site, San Pedro Channel, CA, USA - 20 SPOT_SRF_2011-02-23 | ecosystem: Environmental > Aquatic > Marine > Strait...
ATCATTTTTAAGTTTTACTCCGATTTCCAAATTGTCCATGCACCATAAGCTATTGCTGCGTATGCTGCGATTTTTGCAAAAGGACCGGCTATAAGAATTATTACACCAACTGCAATTAGTGCTGCGCCGTCCCACGATGTTCTTTCATCGATTCTATTATTTATCCATTCTCTCATATTACTCTCCTATTTGAATTTGCTTTTGATCCACAGGACTATAGTGAATACACCTAATCCGTATGCTGTGGCAATTGCGATATCTTGGCTGTGATTACGCATATGATAGATGAATTCTATCCCAGCCGCTACGTCGCCTTCTCCCATTTACTCCTCCAATAATTTCTTTTCGTTAAACTCATTGAGTCCTTCGATTTTACAGTTACGTTTACGGTGTCCATTCCATGCTACGAATCCTCCAATACGTAATGCCCAATAAGCTAGGTTATTGAGGAAATGAAAACCATTCTGCTCGATGTTAATATCTCTAAATATTTCATCGGCCTTTTTCTGGTCAATAACTCCCATTGTTTCTCTTTGACCAGATCGCAACAGAGTTTCATACTTATATGCATAGTCGTGTACAAGACCACCCATTAATAGTACGCCTGTTGGCGATAACCATGTATGCAAGAACTTTGGTATCGATGCACCATCGAATTGAAAGCCTTGCGGTATGATAAATCCTTCTCCGTTAATCTCGAATGCCCAGTCATCTGCTACTTCCCAATGACGTGTGCCTAATAACCACATCCATATTGCACCCCAAAAACCTTTGCCGGCTGTAGGAATAGGAATTGGCCTTAGCTTTGGCATTACATTATATTTGAATCCAATGATCTCATCTTCTTGATCTACACCAAGTTTATTGATGAGCCAACCAATAATAATAAGAACACCTACTACAGTGAATTGCCACCATGTTATAAGTTGATCTATGATAAAAGACATCATTCTTCTTTCTCCTTATCTAAAAGAAAACTAAGAATGAATGGTGTTATACAAATTGCTAGCATCCATATAAGCATGAAATTGCCTCCAGGACCCATCATTCTTCTTTCTCCTTATCTGTTACAGCATCTTCGTAATATACAATAATATTTTTTTGTTGGTTAATATATCTTCGAAGCTCTGCAATGTTAAGAGCTAAGTTCTCATAGTCTTTCATTGATAAAGCAACAAAAGCAAGCTCACCGTTTTCTTCGGTAAATTCTTGTACGAATTCTTCATAGATCTCTTTGTTTACTACGTAAACTCTGACATCATTCAGTTGTACTGGCTTCGGTCGTGCTACCGTCGGTATCGTTACTTTCTCTATTTTGGTCACCGTCTTTACTTCCGCTGGCAGCCTTAGACTGCTGCAGCCAGTTAGGAATAGGACGGCCACCATCGCCACCGGTATCGGTAGTAATTTCACGCCAGATTTTAGCAGTTGCACCATTCATTCTACCTTCTAAGTCTTTTGCATCAGTCAGTGCATCTTTGACTAGATTGAGTTGTTGTAATTTATCACGGAGACTATCTCCGTATTGTTCAGCCTTTTGTAAATCTACTTGTAAAGATTTATTGAGTGCTCCTAATTTTTCTTGATTTTTGATTGCTGCATCTAAACTCGCCGATGCTGTCTGTACTGCAACTTCGAGTTGTGCATTATTTTCAGTAAGGATCGCGATCTTATTTTGTGTAGTATCATAATAGTATTTAGCACCATACGCAACAGCACCAATGATTGCCATAACAAATATTAAGATGTATATTCTTAGCATTATTCTGGTTTCGGATTATCAGTCTTAATTTTAGCAACTCTAGTTTGCCAAGCGTCTAATCCGTTCTCTGTTATATATTCAATCTGCTCTTCTAAACTACCGTATTCTGCTGTTCTAGCAATAACGTAAGCTGGTCTTGAATCAGAATCAGATATTACTTTATTTGCAGATGTAGAACTATATCCAGCTGTTGCAAATGTTGGTGCAACACCTGTCTTAGGTGCATATTGATGAACCATATGATTTAGATCAGCTGAGTCCATAGCACTATCTAATAGTATTTCAGCCCAGCTACCACCTTCATATCTAATAGTTGCGACACCATTTTCAATTTTTTCAATATTGTAATTAGTCATGCTACTGCTCCATTTATTGTGCCTGTATTATTCATTGTTACTGATGTACCACTCACTGCTGCTCCAGCCGCTCCAGCGGTTCCACCTGCAGCTCCGTTAGTTATACCACCATTTGCGCCGGTAGAACCAGCAGTTCCTGCAGTAGCAAGTGCTCCTCCGGCACCTCCATTACCACCTGTTCCTGCGGCTGTGCCTCCAGCCGCACCCGTACCGCCGGCTGTTGCAGACTGATTATATCCAGCTCCATTGCCAAATGCTCCGCCAGTGCCACCAGATGTACTATTCATATACTGTCTATAGATTTCATATTTATTGGTAGTGCGATGGATACCTCTATAATATCTATTACTTCCAATTGTTACATAAGATGGAAACCCACTAGCACTACCAATATTACTACCCCAGTATATATAGCTAGTAGAACCGTTATAATAAAAATGATAAGTATTGACATTCCAATAATGGCCAAGTTGGGCAGATCCATTAGTCCAGTTTGCGGCAGGCTCTCTACTACCCTCAGTTTCGCCGTTTCCACCTGCTCCTCCAGCACCACCAGCACCGCCTCCGCCACTTATTTGTCCGGTATTATTAATAGTTACATTAGCTGTTGCACATGCAATTGCATGGCCTCCAGCAGCTGAGGCAGACGCACCACCGAAACCTATTACTATTCCTGAGTTATTAATAGTAAGAGTTGATGCCAGTCCTGATGGAATATCTATAGCTTCATCAGCATTTCCACCTATTGTTACTCCACTGTCAATATCAACAATTTTTGGATAGTTAAGATCATAGTCATCACCAAATGCACTATCTACTTCAAAATTTGTTGTGTTACTATCAACAGTAAATTTGAAACCTTTAGAAGTCGAATAAAAATCGGCAATGTCAATTGTACCGTTTGCAGGAACAGATGCGGCTAAGTTAGTTGATAGATTATCTCCGGCTTTTGCTTTAATGTTAGAACCACCACGGTACAGATCATTAAAGCTTATAGCTGATGAGCCACCTACAAACTCTGTACGTAAATCACTGAATGATACTGTTCCTGATCCTGCGATTGCCATTATGGTGTGCCGTATCCTGTTACGTTATCTTTAGCTGTAATTGCTCCTGCAGTTGAAACCTTGAATACTTCAACGCTGTTATAGATAAAAACCATATCAGTTCCATCTAAGGATGCAGTCCAACCTGAAGGAAAGCCTTTTACTGCATCAGTACTGCCTCCACTAGCAGCATCGGTCTTACCAAGTCTTTTTGCGACGTTTCTAGATCTACTCATTTTTTTATTCTCCTAACATAAACTAAGAAACATTAAATATGTAAGCTTTACCTTGTTCATCGTTGTTTGGAGCTCTACCAGAAGTATTTGCAATAACGCTCCCATCTCTACTTATCATTGTAAAACCGTCATGTGCACCTAGTCCATAAGTTTCACTTACTGTTGTATTTAAAGTTTTTATTAATGACCATGACGTACCATCGGTACCAGATGAATTATCTTTCCATACATATATTCTACCAGCTCCTGCCGATGTGTCTCCAGGGCCATGTCCATGTACAACAAATATGTCTCCAGCTTCATTTAAAGTACATTTTCCCCAGTAATCATAATAGAAACCACTTGTTGTTGGATCACCTTTGACAAGCTTAGCTCTTTGTGTCCAAGTACTACCTGATCTTGTATAAACATAAATTGATCCAGAACTATCGTAAGTGTCATCGTCATACTTAGCGTAAACTAATAATCTATCTCCAGCGCCATTCATTGAAATATGCCATCCATAATTGTCGGCTGACGCTCCATCCGACGCTGTAACAGATGCTTGTTCTGTCCAAGTTGATCCGGATCTAGTGTAAATAAACACCTTACCAAAACCCATCGTGTTTGCAGAAACTGCGCAATAAGTAGCATCGCTATTAATATCCACAGAAAAGCCAAACTGGTTACTAGTTCCACTATAAGACGAAGGTACTATTCTTTGTTGTTGTGACCATGAAGCTCCGGAGCCAGTATATATGTATGCGGATCCATTATTACTACCACCATCATCATCTTGACGAGCTCCAGCAATAATGTATGCTCCATCTTTACTAATTGCAACACCTCTACTATTATTGTCACCTCCCAATTGATCGTAATTTGCACCATCAGAAGCAGTTAATCTAGTTCGATAAGTCCAAGTAGTACCAGACCTTGTGTAAACATAAACTGCACCAGTGTATGTGCCATAATTTGATGCTGAAACAACTGCCGTATCTCCATCACCATCTATATCACAACATGACCCGAAATTCAAATTTGCCTTTTTATCAGCATTGGGTGGATCCAATGTTGCTTGTACTCCCCAGCTACTTCCATTATAATAATAAACCTTAGCTATGCCGCGGCTACTATGATCAGTATCATCTCCAATAGCACCTGCAACAAAATATGTTCCATCGGTGTTAAGACCAGAATAGCCTCTACCAAATTGATCATTATTATCCCAACCGTCAATAACGGTTAAAGCAGTAGAAGCTGTAGCCCAATCAGTAGTAAATGCTAATGTGAAAGTATTTTGTACCGTAGCTTGGTTAATACCGTCACTTGCCTTGAATGTTAATGTAGCCGATCCATCAGATCCTAAAGTAGTGGCAGAATCTTCTGATCGTGGAGTAATAGTTACCACACTTGAATCTCGAGATACCGTAGCAAACTTGAATAAGTCTCCACCGGATTCTAGAGATAATACTAAATTAGCATCTGAGTTATCTGAATCTGTAGCTGTCATAGTAATAGTTGTAGGGGTACCGTCAGCTGCTAAAGCAATAGTACCGGATGAGCTTAATGATAACGCTGGAGTGGCATTAATAAGAGCTACGTTATACCAGCCCGATCCATTTGAGATATAAAGTCTTTGGCCAACTAAAGCTTGGTCTCCAGATGACATGCCTGAAGTGGGTAATGAGTCAACGGCACTAAACACTTCCATACTAGCAGCATTGTCCAAGGCAGAGCTTGCAACGTCTCCTGTACTTGTTATGAGATTTGCCATTTTTCTATTGATAGAAGACATGCTTTTTCCTTTTATCTATTTATATCTTACGATGGGTTCCAGATATATACTGCACCACGATAATCTGTATGATCAGCGGGATAAGCTGTACCACATACTACATTACCATCAGCGCTAATACTACAATGACTTCCAAACCCGTAATATTGCGCAGAAGCACCGGCCGGGGTATCACCGTCTCCAGCATCTGATGCTTGAAGTTCTTTTACTTTTGACCAACTCGTTCCATCTCTTTTGTATATGTAGAGAGTACCTACTGTATTTGTGTTGTTACCACCATCAGTAACAGTAAGCAAATCACCATCATCATTCATATCGATACTTTGGCCAAAGTGAGCTCCAGCAGCACCGGCAGCCCCTAAATGAAGTTTTGCCTGCTGTGACCAACTTGTTCCAGATCTTACAAATATATAAACTGATCCGCTACCATTGTAACTTTCATCATCTTCATATGCGGTTACAGCAGCATATAAACCATCACCACTTATAGCTACGTCAGCACCGAATCTGTCTCCACCCGCACCATCACTTGGTGTCAATTCAGCTTGTTGGGCCCAACTTGTTCCAGTTCTAAGATGTATAATTGCTACACCAGCATTGCTGGGTGCACCGGCTTGATCTGCACCTACGATACTATATTCACCTGTCTTGTTAATATCGGCTGATTGACCAAAATAATCACCTGCTGCACGGCCAGTGCGTCGTAGCACAGCCTGTTGTGTCCATGTATACCATTCAGCCCCCTTTACAAAAATATATGATTCTCCATATGATGTTGATTCTACTCTACGAGAAATAATTACATATAGTCCATTACCTGAAATTTTTGGCCCGCCAAGGAATCCTTCGTAGCTGCCACCACCAGCATTGTAGTAATTACCAGTTCCAGTTACAGTGAAAACACCTCGACGTGTCCACCCTGCTCCCAGACTATCTTTTCCTCTGGTATAAATGTGGAATCCACCTTGTTGTGTATTATATAAACCATGTCCTAAAGCTAATACATCACCGTCGTCATTTAAACTTACAGTCGATCCAAAAGCACCATAGGCTGATGCATCCATTCCAAGCACACTAATTTTTGTACCTTGATCCCAAGCTGTTCCATTATAATGAAATACGTGGCATCCGCCGGCGTCATCTTCATTTCCTGGGCCTGTGTCTTTAGGAGCACCTACTGCTAGGTATGTGCCGTCTAAATTAAAGTCACTATTCATATAACCTAAAGCATCGCCATCTGCAAGGTCAGTCACACTGTCTCTACGTTTAGTTTCTGTCAAGGTTGCGGTGGCCCAATTAGTTACAAAGGATAAAGTAAATGTATTTTGAACCGAAGCAACATTTACTCCGTCACTTGCTTTGAATGTAATTGTGGCTGATCCGTCATTTCCAAGTGTAGTTGCAGAATCAGAACTACGAGGAGTAATCGTAAATTGTTTTGCAGAGTCTTGTACAATAGTCCCCATCTTAAAAAAGTCACCACCTGATTCAATTGAATATGTCAAGTTATCCGGATCGTTATCAGAATCAGTGGCGGTCAGTCTTATGACTGTGGTACTACCATCAGATGCTAAAGCAATTGTACCAGATTGGCTTAGTGTAAGTGCTGGCGTGGCGTTAACAATAGCTGTATTATACCAACCGCTCCCATTAGAAATATAAAGTTTAGAATTGCCAGTGATATATGCCTGTTGTCCTGCTGTAAGACCAGCTACTGGTAAAGAATCAAGGCTACTAAAGACACTCATTCCAGACGAAGACTTCATTGAGAGAACCGCAGCTGAGTCAAGAGTAGAAGTTGTAGAAGGACGCAGTCCTTTCTTGTCCTCATTGGTCCTAAGTGTGTTATCTAGAAATTTCGTTATGTCTCGTACTCTACTCATTTCTATACCTCGTCTGGCCAATCATTGATTGGTGCATTTCCTGTTGGAGGACCATTTGCACTATCCCTAGGTATATCCCATAGTGCCATAAAAGTATTTATATTAGAAGCGCTATCGATAGCAGTTTCAATACTATTACTCGCTGTACGTACTGCCGCGCGGTATGTAGATATATTACTCGGTACTGAGTATTCCGATACTTCCGTAGCTTTTATAACTTGCCAATCTGATTTAGAAAGAAAGCTTTCAGCTGTAGCTTTGGTAGCAGATTTGTGTATAGACTTTAATCCTGGTGTTACACCTTGTTGACCAGTCTTAGGATCGATAACTGCTTTGTCGGCACTATCTACCCATAGTGTATCAGCCAGTGATCTTGGTGTATCAGCATCCCAATAAAATCTATTATCATAGGGTGCAGGGTCATTTTCCCATGTAACACCTCTTGCAACTCTATAGTCGGAATCCCATAGCTGCCATGTTTTAGGATGTGTAGTCCCATCATTGTCAACCCAAGACTTTCCTCCTCTAATTATTCTTCCACTATATTTCCATGGCATATTTTATTCTCCTATCTTGCATTAGAGTATTTGAATGGTTGATCGGCAAAGGCGAGGTAGATATAAGTTTTGTTTGATGCGTTATAACCACCAGAATAATTTCTTTGTTTTACACCGTTAGACACAAAATCCATAAATGTGCTTGATACATCTGCACCATTTGTACTGGCTCTAAGCCTTTGTGTTACTACATTATGAGGGTCACGGGTGTTGTCCCACATTTCCCATTCTTCATTTGCATCAGTTATATTTTTTATCAAAATCCAAGCTGGTCTAAACCCAGTGTGAATAAACGGGCCATCTGCATTTCCGTTTCCAACGTAGCTGCCGACTTTTGAGTAACCTTCGACTGAGTGAAAGCAGTAAGCTATATAAGCAGTCCCATTTTTATTGATTCGACCTTCATCTCCGCTGACAGTAAAAACTGATGATGTAGGAGCAGTGCCGTTCCAATCATTTGTAGATGTGGCTGCGCCTGAAGAATCTAATTGGATATAATGTGCTGCGCCTTTGCCAGCGTGGTAACTAGTCCAACTAAACCCAGCATCTCTATTTTTAATAATGTAAAATTCAAGAGCAGAGCTTAATCCGTGTGCGACTGTTGCTCCTGTGGCACCATTTCCAGTATAACTTATAATACTTAACCCAGCCTTTGTATTTACTCGGCCAGTACAGTCAATTGTGCCAACGCTTGTTGCTGAAGCATCGTTGCTGAACGCTGTAGCAGCCAGCCAGTTCCAACCAACATAAGTATTACTAGAACCATTTTCATTCATGTAAGTATTTGCACCTATAGTAAATCCATCTGTGCCAACTGCACTTATTTGAGATGCGCCAGTAACTGCTGCTATATTTGAATTTGAATATAACAATTCACTAATGCCTCTTACTGTATCTACTAAAACATGGTTATTGGCAGCAACTCTGTCCTTAACCCAAATCCAATCTGGGCTAAAACCAACTCCTGTGATACTACGAGGTGCTGAATTATTACCTGTCCACAACACAGTATTAAAATTTTCACTGCCATCAACAATAGCAGGCTCTGGTAAATTTCTTGAACACAAAGCGAGGAATCCAGTTGGTGGTGCATAGGCAAATGAGCCGTGACCGTTGCCATCTGCGTTGCTGTTGGCTGTAGATTTATTGCCAGCAAAACTGCTGTCTTGTCCAAAGTTAAATACTTGTGTTGATTCTGCGGTGTAAAGCATAGGCAAGATTGTGTTAGGTAAATTACTAAACGCCTCACCGGAACCAGCAGCAGGGTTACCGCTAAACGTATTGTCTATGCCAAACCAAATCTTTTTGTTGTCCATATCAACGGCAACTTGAACAACTTTATTTTGTGTTACTGTGCCGACTGTACCAGATAAGTTTGTATATGTGCTTCCGTTTACAGCAACCCCTCTATCAGTCAAAGCCCACTCGTTAGTTGCGGCTCCTGAACTTGTTGGATTGCCAGAATAATTACCAGACGAAAGATCAGTATCTGCATCAAAAACACCTGTGGCAGTTTGATTTCCTAAACCAGTTGCGTCTGTTCGCAACATTTCAAAATACCACTTACCGCTAGAAACAGCAGTTGTGCCAGCAAACCTGTTATCTCCGCCGTAAGACGCACCAGCAGAGATTTTTAAGTTGCCCTCCGAAATGGCGACAGTGCCATCTAATCTCTTATGCTGCGAGTTTGCCGTAGCAAAGTTATTAGTAGGTACATCTGGAACACTGTCTCGATAGTCTAAATTGACAGGTGTAAAGTGATTGCCTTGACCTGATACATCCTTAAAGAAAGCTGCTTCTCTGGTGTCTGCCCAAGCCATGTATATTATTGTATGACCAGCATCACTTATCCAGCCGTTATCATTAAATCCAGTATCACTGAATGTCATTGTGCCGTTTGTTGCTTCAGGAGCAGTTCTATCCCAATTCAATACGTTACTGCGATTGTTTGAAGGGTTTCTTGTGTTATCAAAAACATGCCAGTTACTTGATGCCCCTAGAGCACGTTTTATAACAACTAAAGCCGGCTTGAATCCCACAGTAATTTCTTGTGAACCACCGTTACCAGTAAAACTACCAAACTTGCTATATCCGGCTATATCTGTCCAACAATATGCTATTGCCACATCATTGTTGCTAAGAGCACTTGTATTATATTCAAAGACTGTAGAAGTTGGAGTAGTGTCAAAAAATCCGGCTATTTCCGTTCCATTTTGATTTAACATTAATCGTTTTGTGGGTGAAGATAAACCTACATGATAAACATCCCAGTTGTATGCTGTAGTCCTTGATTTTACAATAATAAATTTTGGCACTGCACCTAAACCGTGTGCGACCAAATTATCCACTGAATTAGTAAACGTCCATGTAATTATACTGAAACCTTTTGCAGTATTTGTTCTTCCTGTCGAATCAACGTTACCAATACTTGTTGCTGAAGCATCGTTAGAAAAAGATGTATCTGCTTCCCAGCACCAAGCAACCATATCGTCAGCAGCACCATTTGTTCCAGTGCTACTACCAACAGTAAACCCATCAGCATCAAGAGTAGTTAATGTGTTTGTATCAGTATATTCTCCTAGTGCGGTGTCGGAATTGCCATCGGTTCCTCCGTCACTGTACAATTCTTTGTCTACACCACGGACAACATCAGTTAAATAATTTACTGTAGCGTCTGTTCTATCTTTAATCCAGACAAGCGCGGGAGTGAAACCCAATCCGGATATAGAATTAGTTGCACCTGTTCCTCTCCAAGTAACACTATTAAACCCCTCAGAAACAACATCATCTTTAAACGTAAGACGAAAACCATTGGTTCCAAATGTTAAACCACTGGTATCTTTTGGTATCCAGATCCCGTCTTTAGTCTCGCCAAAGCTGGCAGGTGTTAGAGCTGTTCCGTCAATAAAGTTGATTTCCGACATATACCCATCAAAATAACTATATCCGCCATGTTCTTGACCAATGTGATGAGTTGCGCTTGTTGAATTAACTGCTAAATCAGCGTTTAGAGAAGGTCCAGCACTAGTTGAATATAAGGCTAGCTCACCATTAATATAAAGTTTTATTCTATCAGTAGCAGTTGAATCAGTAGTATCGACAGTTAAAACTATATGATACCAAGCACTTGTATCCCTGAATACTGCTGAAGTTTCTTTCCATACTGTTGTTTGATTTAATACTCTTATTTTATCACTAGACATAAAATAAAAAGTTACTTTATTTCCTTCTGCTGTTGAATCATCAATCCTAGCCTGAAACAAATATTGATTAGCGCTAAGACTACTACGCTTAACCCAAGCACTCCAAGTCCAAGTTTTTCGATTGCCGGCAGATGTAGGGGTTCTGGTTAAATAAGCACCATCGTCATTATTTAGCCTTACAGACTGGTCAAGCTCATGTCCATAGAATCCTGAGCTAGGATTATATACCCAATGTGATGAACCGAAAGGACCCGACATATTATAATCCTATGATACTGCAGCGAATGCTAATTGAGGTGTTCCAAGTAGAATTTTATTATCAGCTTGAATTACGTATGGTACCAAATCAATTGCAGATGCATCAGTACTGAGAGTTAATGAACCAGCTGCTGCTGTGAAGTCACTGGCAGTACTTACTACTCTACTACCCGTTCCGTCCTGAATGAATATAATAAATCCAGATTGGCCGGCTTGTGCGGATATATCTCCACTTTGATTGCTTAATTGTAGAGAACCACCTAGAGTAAGAATAAAGTTCTGATATGTTTCAAAGTCTAAAACTGTATTACTACTTATTGAAGCGGTTTGTGTTTTACCCGGCACAGCTTTAGCCAACGATGATATTGTAGCAGTTGTTAATGTTGCGCCTGCCATTGTCGTTGTTCCTGTTATTGCTGCACCTGCAATTGAAACTGGACTACCTGTCGCACTAAAATTTCCTGATATATTTCTCGCTTTTGATTCTGCCATAGTGGATCCTTATTTAGTTAATTCAAAATAGTTAAATCTAAATGATGCAGCAAATGTAATAAATTCATTTCCACTTGCGGTTGATTCAAATGCAATATCACCTAGTGAAGTAGGTACACAATCAACATACCGTACTCGCTTTGTCTGGTTATTATGACTAGATAAAATCGATAGAGTGATATCTGCATAAGTTCCTGGCTGTCCAGCAGATGCTTGAAATGCTGTGCGTTTTGTCATAGGTGTTTCAAGTAATCTACGTATCCATTGATACATCTCATCATAACCTTTGAGGTCTTCATCTAATATAATATTAGTCGATAACTCGTTAAAAGTAAGAGCATCACCCGGAAACGGAAGACCTGCTAGTCTTGGTACTGGTAATTCAACAGGATTGAATATCATACCCGGGTGTGTAACATTCTGACAAAAGAATTCAAGGTTAGGAAAGTTACGTCTATCGATAACTAGCTTGAAGCTGGTCGGTTGTAAGTAATTAAAATTTTCAGTTAGTGTTGCCATACTCTTATTTATATGTTTTTTCCTTTACATTTTGAACAAACTATGGTATAATAAACTGTGGTTTAGGGAGGGAGGATACCTATAAAAAAGGACCGGCTTTCGCCGGTCCAGTTTGTATTCTATTTTTTTATTCTTTATGCAAGAATGTTGTCTACACGGAAGATCCGGTAGTACTGGTTGGTCTTAGCAGAAGCCAAGCCGTTAGATGGAGCAGAAGGTGCACCTACGTATGGGTTTGATACCATGCCGTAACGTGTCTTAAATCCAATTTTCGGCTGGAATGTATCCTCACCAACTGCACGAACCATTGTTAGTGGTACGTATGGGCAATAGAATACACCTGCGTCATATGGGTTAGTTCCCTTATAACCAACGTTAACATAGTCTTGAGTTGCATATGGATCAATGTAGACCCGTGTGCGTCCATTAAGAACACCGGCAAAAGTATTACCTGTGTCATCAACGTTCAAGTTAGTTGACATTGCTGGTGAGTAGTCAAGCATGCCAGAAGCTGAGAGAGCAGAAGCAACATCTGATGAACAGATGATGAAGTTACCTTTACCCCGACGAGTTTCTTTAGCAATGATGTTAGCTTCACGCTCGATTTGAACGATCAGGCCTTTGAATTTTTCAACTGACCAACGACCGTCTGCATCTGTTGAGAGGTTGAAGATACCGTTAATTGCTGTGTTAGCAGTCAATGCACCAAGCTTAGCTTGTGAGTTAACTGTACGTACAACTTCACGGTTAATTTCAGCCATGATCTCAGTTGACAAGATGTTTGCCAACTCAGTCTCAGCATCCAGGCCATGAATGGCTTTAAGATCCTGAGCAAGCTCTAGGCTGTATTCTGCTTTCAGTGCACGGCTTTTCGCTGTGACTGTAGCTTTTTCGATGGTGAATCCCATCTCAGCAAACGACTCAGTAGTATCGCCAAGAGCTTCAGCTTCGGCGGTAGTATATGGATCGTTTCCATCGAGTGGATCGTTGATTGAGTCAGCGATTGTGCTGTCAGCATCAAGGTCATTACCGACGAGGCCGGATGATGATGTTTGAGCTGTAGTTGAAGAATCTCCGGAGAAGCCCATTGGTGCTTCGTTGAAGAGTGCTTCGTCGCCTGCTGATTTTCCTGCTTTAGTCTTTTCGAAGGTTGACTTCATTGCGAAGATCAAACCTGTTGGGCCGGACATAGGCTGAACACCACACATGTCGTATGCCATTAGGTTTGGCATTGCACGGCGTACCAAGGCAATCAGAACTGGATTCCAGTTAGCTGCATTGGCTGTATTGTTGGTTGGTGCTGCTTCTGAAAGCATTTGGCCTTGGGCCGCTTCTTCAGCAAAAGCACGCTCTTGGTTTTCTAGAATAGCAGCAGTAACTGCTTTCCTGTGATGATCTTGAATAGTACCGGCTGACTCTTCATTAAGTACCGGTGCCCATTTTTCGATCAGCTTATCGTATGATACGGTTTGCATTTCTTTGGACTCCCAAATTATGATTTATTAGTTTTTTGGATTGCGGTTAAGTACTGAGCCATTGAACCGGATGCTACTTGAACACCTTCGTCATCAGACACATCTTCCTCTATGGAAGCTGTCTCAGTAACCTTTTTAGTAAAGTATGATTCTTTAACAGTCTCTACTTTCTCAGCGAAAGTTTCTTCTGAATCAAAATCAATATCATTTACTAATGACTTTAGTTTTTCAACCTGAGTTTCAGCAAGACCTTCTGATGCTTCACGGATAATCTTTTCCCGCTTTAGCTCTTCGAGTTCTCCCATCATCTCAATGTTTTTAGCAGTTGTATCATTTAGTGACTCTTCGAGTTCTGATACTTGATCTGCCATTTCGTCAACTAAGTCAACCTTAGCTTCCGGAACTTCGATGTAAGACTCCTCAAACAAGTCTTTCAGACTTGACATGAAGTTCTCAGCAATTTCTGTTCTTAGGCCTGACTGGACTGCGAGTTTATTTTCTTCCATCCAGTTCTCAACCACGTAGTTAAGATATGTGTCGACTTTTTCAACTAGGTCAGCTTTAGTAGATTCTACTTCTTCTGCCAACTCTTCGTTGTACTTCTCTTCAAGGCGATCGATCTCTTCGGTCAGCTTAGACTTGATAGCTGCTTCAAAGATTGTCTCTGCTTTTGCCTTGAATTCATCTGACAGAGTTGCCTCTGATTCGACGAGTGCGTTTAGATCCTGAGAAAAATCAACTTGATAATCGAGTTCTGGAGCTTCAGCAATTGCTTCACCTTCAAAATTCTCTACATCAAAGTCGTCTTTTTTCATTGAATACATTGCCTGGAGCGATTGCTTATTCATCGCACCCATTCTAAGAGTCATAGCGGCCATCAAGGCTGCTTTCGTCTTTGGCATTGGATCTTGTTTAGTGTTGTCACTTTTACGCTTTGGTGCAGAACCTGTAGCGTCACCTGCTTTATCAACAGATGCTACAGACTGTGCCTCAGCATTTTTAGGATCGTGGCCCATTGCTTCCTCGATGTCTTCGTTCTCATCATCGAGGAGTTCAATGTCCTGATCTTCCATTTGATCTTCAGTCATAATTGACTCCTTTTACTATTTGAGCAACGAGAGGAAATTCTTAAACTCACGAACCTGCGTTTCATAAAGATCCGCACGAGGAGCTTTCTTAATTTCAGTCTCCATTTTTTCAATTGCTTGTGGTTCAATGATTCCGTTATTCCAAACCCATTCAACACCTTCCATAACTCCATTAACAAATGCGCTAGGTGCAGATGGATCTTGAACGATGTCTACCGCATTAAGAATAAAGTCGTCTTTGACGACCATTGCGTTACCATTGTTCTGCAAGCTTCCCATACCACGAGTTGATACGCCTAATTGAACTTTACCATCGAGAAGACCTTTAACAATCATTCCCATAGGAGTTTCCAATATAGTCGCCTTACCCACAACATCGTTACCTTTCCAATCAAGGGATTCGATCTTGTGAGAAACCTTGTCTAAATTAACGGTCGGTCCTTCAGGGTGATTTAACTCACCGACAGCTCTACCTTTAGATACTTGATCGCCAACATATTTGTTAACTGCTTTCTCCATAATAGGCTTTGGATATATCCGACCATTACGATTCTTTTGTTCGGCCTGCATAAATACACCTTCGATAGTATAACTTTTACTACCGTCTTCCTTCGCTTCGGTCATGAATTCAAGGTGTTGATCTGTGTATTCTGCGATTAGCTTCATTTTTTAGCCGCCTTTACAAATTCCATTCCAGCTTTCTTCGCCATACCGAGAGATGGATAACTATCTAGTTTTTCCATGTCTATGTAAGTGATGAATTTGCCTTTCTCTTTGTGGACCATAACTGTTTTACCATCAATTTTTTTATCGAAAACATGTTCACCGGACGGCATGCCCTTTCCCATTTTTTCTCTTAATTCAACAAATGTTAACATTTCATAATCCTACCTTTATTTATACTTTTGTTTCTTTCTACTTAAAAGAATTATTCTTCTTCTTCGTCTTCATCGTCATAATCTTCATCGTCATCATATTCGGATTCTTCTTCATCTTCTTCCTCTTCATCGCCGTCTTCTGCTTCAAGGTCAAGTTCGAGCTGATCGTCATCTTCATCCCCCAGCTCGTCATCTTCATCTTCATCTGGCTCTACTCCGTTGAAAATCTGATCAGCCAATCTGATTTTTTCTTGGTCTAATAGATCATTTTGCCTGACTGTCATTACGTCACCAAAAATCTTATTGGCCCCGTTATAATCTTGATCCAACGCATTTGCAATTAAATCTTTTACATATTCATTAGGTTCTGCAACTGCATTCTCAGCTTCTTGCGCGTCTACTTCACTCACTGTCATCTCCTTGTACAGGTTTCAATTCAAATTTTTGTGATGGTGCTTGATCCTGTGGCTCTTCCTCAGGCTCTTTTTCTTGTTCACCATTGATTTCTTTATTCATTTTTTCTACGTCTTCATCGGAAAGCATAAGTACGTTCTTCTGAATCCATTCTTTGGAGAAGTATTCTCCAGCATAGTTATTGATTTGATCGAGTGTCTGTACTCTTTCTCTCAATACTTCCATATCACGTAATTCTGTAAAGTGGTTATCCCTTACATAGTCAACGGTAATATCGTTCTTCCAAGATTCCCAATCTTCTTCTGTTATGATACCTTTCAGAATAAGTTGAGTTCTGAGAATACCATAGAAAAGATGAGCAAATCTCATACGTAATCTATCGATAAACTTTTGGAATTTTAATTCATCTCTATTTACTTCAGTAGTTCTACCAAGACTAAACTGATTTTCTTGTTCCAATCGATTGAGTGGTACATTTAATGAACGATAAACTTTCTTTTGAAAGAAAAGTACATCATCAATTTGTCCTAAGTTCTCTCCACCGGGCAATGTAGATATTTCTGTACCTTTACCGCCTTCACGTCTTGGCAACCAGAAGTCCTCTAGCATTGACATATGCTTACGGTCATCTTTAATTTGACCGGTTGAAGCATCATACACAAGCTTATTGCGATACTTAGTCATAATGTCTTTCATATATTGTTCAGCTTTACCGCGTGGTAAGCTACCAACATCTACATAAAAGATTCTGCGCTCAGGTGCACGTGCTAGGCGATAGATAACTAGTGAGTCTTCCATCATACGTAACTGATTGATAGGTTTCAATGCTTTGTGCAAGTATGAAACAATCTTTTTACGATCTTCACTTAACAAACCTGATGTTACATAACTAACAGCATCGTTAGTCATCTTAACACCAGATGTAGATGACCCTGGTTTTTCCTGATAGATATAAAACTCTTCGGTCTTCTCAATTATATCTGCACCGGTTACCGGATCTTTTTTCTTCTTAATCTTTTTGACCTTACGCATTTTTGCAGCATCGATAGGTCGTATTTCTTGAATACCTTCTTTAGGATTGGCTTCATTCAAAACGAGATGATGGTAGATTCTTCCATCTACATACCACCTGCGGAATATATCATGGCCCAACTCTTTGAAATTGAGCATTCCATATATGCCATCAAATTCTTCGTTAATTTTTTTCTTAATTGAATCTGGAGCTTTTACTTCTTCCATGTTCAATTTTAATGTTTGTTCTAATTGACTACCAGTAATTGCTTCATTAGTAATATCTTCGATTGCAGCATCAACTTCAGGATGCATTGCATTACCACGATATTTCATTATCAATTGATAGTTGTCTTTTGAATCGTCATCACCTAGATTCAGGTACTGACCATAGTGAGAACCAGATGCAGTTGCGTAACTACCACCCTCATCATCCCTTGGAGGAACGATAGATGGTAACTTCATCTCTTCTTTTTTCTTCGCGCGCTTTATTTCAAAACCAAATAGTTTTACGCCGTCTTGTCCTGATTGTTCTGCCATTATAATTACCTTACATTAAAGAGAAGAGCCGACCGTAGCCGGCTCTCTTCTATTTATTACTATGATGTGGTATTAGACTCGTAGTACTGGTATGCCCAGATACAGTTGAATCTTTCAATGTTATCATTATCGCCGTAGCTCAAAGTTATTTCTGACAAATCCTGTGGATAAGCACCACGGAATGTGTATGTCTTCAATACCGATGAGTCACGATCAAGCTGTTCAACCTTTAGATCTGCTTCGTAAGCGATTGGAGATGTAAGTCCAGTATTAGCACTATGTGCGTTAATACCGTTCATCCATCTTTCAATTGCATCACGAACACTAAAGTCGGTATCATTGATGATAGTAGTATTCCATTCAGCGAATGTCCTATCACCGGCCATCTTGAGGATACGTCCTCTAAATGCAACCGGAATGATTCCGAAAGTTGAACCGGGCAATGATGCAGCCTCACAAAGGAATGATGTCAATTCAGCATCACCGTTTGCAAAGCCCGGATAGTTAATAGTTACTTTAAAGAGGTTGGGACGTGCCCCACCGCCTCTAAGTTTCGACTTAAAATCGTCTACACCGAGAACAGCCATTTTACATTACCTCCTTAAACCGTGCCAACTACTTCTTCAAAATCAACACCTGTTCTAACTGCCACAAAGTTTAGAGTGACGTAGTTGATAGAACGTGCTGGTTTGATGAAGATGTTTGCGATGAACTCATTACGATCAACAATGGCTGGTGTATTGTTTGTCTCATCACAGACTACTCTAAAGTCTGTAATACCACGCCGGCCTTTGACTTCTCGAAGGACTGGCTCTACAATGTTGACAAACTCTGCTCTTGTAAATTCATCGTTGAATTCAAAGAGTACCTGTTGAGCGGCTCGGCCAATTGCTCTTTCGAGTACAAGGAAGAGTCTACGTACGTTAACACGATCGAATACTGATGGTCGACCAAGCATTGTCTTATCACCGTAAAGAATTGTTCCTTGCCCTGGAATATTGGCAATTGGGTTTACATCTGCTTTATACAGTGTATCTCTTTGTGACTTATTAGGAGTATAGGCAAGGCCTGTAATTCCTAAGTAAGCACCACGTCGTTGACCGGCTGGAGAGAACCAAGGTGCTCTTTCGAGGTCAGTGGCTGCACAAATACCGGCAGTAGATGATGCTGCTGGTATAAAGATAAACTGATCATTATACTTATCATAAGTTTTCAGATAGTTATTATCTGCAACAAGGTATGATGAGTTTGTGAATGTATTGGCAGTTGCTACCACGTTAGTTACAGCAGTTGCGGCTGATGATACATTTACTACGTCATCTCTTGCTGGAGATGCATTTACTATACAGTCTTTGCGAAGTGACTGAGCAGTTGATACCAAGTCATTAACGACTGTGGCCTGATCAGTGCTGTTTGTCATTCCTGGTGCAATTAGGAAGTCAACTTCTACTTGGTTCTCATCTTCGAAAAGATCAAAACCAGCAAGGAACTCTGATGTTCCTAGTGCTCCTGAGTTTACACCACTTGTGAATGTGTGATCAACAGTTGATTTGCTTCCAGCCAAACCTGATGGCTTGACCTCAAAAGTATCTCCACTATCGATGTCAGTTCCTGCTCCAGCTGCGCTGAAGTCAGAATCAAATCCTACCATCCAAACATATTCGGAACGCTCGTTAATAACATCCTTAGCGAAGTTATTTGTTCCATCTGGATTCTTAGCATCTTTACCTACAGATACAAATGGGAATGTTTCTAAAACCGAACCTTTAGTTCCAGTAAACTTACCATCTTGGTCAATGACCACTGCATGCATTTCATCAAGAGTTGCTGAACGATTTGATGCATAGGTTGATGTTTGTGGTGCTTTATCAAATTCGTTTTGATAAGCCCATCCACTAAATGTTGTGGCAGAGGATGAATCTGCAGGACAAACTGACACACGAATGGAGTTGCCAAGATCACCTGGATATTTCGCAACAAAAGTGTGTGAATTTGTATTAAGTGTTGACAGCTGTGAATTAAAATCTACTTCGTTCTTAACCATTGGTACAGGTAGTCCACCATCTGAATCAGCGGCAGTCTGCCCGATAATAGAACGAGAATTTTTAGCTGCACTAGTAGCTTCCCTCACTACTTGTAATGCACTTGAGTAGCGCAAAAAGTATTGTGCTGAGTGGAAGTCTATGGTATTTGCGGAGTCTGGAGTTGCAAAGTTGTCGACCAGAGTTGCCTCATTGTCAACTAAAACTCTTTGTGCAACAGGACCCCAACGAAAGTTTCCGACGATTGCTCCGGTAGTTGACTGAACGTTAGGAACGCCACCAGTCAGGTCTATTTCCTTTACAACAACCGCTGGACTTTCTGACGGTGTGCCGAGTGCCATAGCTTTGTTTTCCTTCTAACTAATTATATGATTTCATAATACGGTTATTGTCAATATACCATTATTTATAATATTACTAATCTTTAATTCTATCGAAGATTCCCTCAGTTGTACTGAGCTCTGGCTCATAACCGGAAACTTGCCAGTTATCCGTATCATTTCTTATATCCAGATCTACATCATCTTGCCCGTTTTGTATAAAACCAAATGGCACGATATCTTCTTCTATTTCTTTCATTCTCTGATCGAATAACATTTGTTTCAAGTTAATATCTGTCATATCACCGAAATATTGTGTAGAGCAAAAATATCCGAACATAACAAGGTTCATCATCAGGTCATCATGGTTACCATCGCTGGCTTCGTATGATTGACCTCTTGCCTCAAATGTAGATATTTCTAAAATGGTGCGGTCATCAACAATTTCTAACTTACCTGATTCAAGTATGTCTTTGATTGCTGAACAGCCGAGTCTTTTTGTTTTACGGGTAATTTCAATACCGATAGCATTTGCTTTGACCGAAGATTCTACATGTACATTCTCATATTCTAAATCATGATATAATCCATTACAAACAACTGTACCTTGATCATTTGATTCTACAACTACATAAGCTTGGTTGTAGACTTTTGCATACTTATATATAATATTAGGGAAGAGAATAGGAGAGATAGTGTTGTTGCGATATACAGCCACCTGTCGAAACGGCCGGACGCTAATATCGATTAAGGTAAAAGTAGAATAATCCTGGCCTCTTCCCTTACTTACATCAACCGTCATAATATATTCGTGTTTTTCGATAGGCTCTTCATATATTCTTAATGCATTACCTTCCATTTCACGTATATACATTTTTGATCTTAAAGATAATAAACAATCAGCACTAACTAATGTATCACCGGTACCAAAGAATGTATTCCCAAACTCCTGATCGAATTGCAATTGACTCGTGTTTGCTATTGTTTCGGTTTTCCATTCTTCATCTCTACCCGGAACATCCCACCAGTCGACTCTAAAATTCTTGAATTCATTTATTCCTTGTACAGATCCTTCCCATATCTTATGGAATTGATTGCCTATTCCATTAGCAGTAGAAGTCACAATCACTTTAGTTCCTGTACCAGCTGAAACAACAGGATATGTAGATGTGTAGAATTCGGCAGCTCTTTCAACAAATGCAAACTCATCGAGATATAGAAGATTAACAGATAAACCACGAATGGAACTACCAGATGTTGCAGCTGCAAGTATACGAGAGTTATTACTAAATTCTAAGCTACCTTTGTTTAATGCTTTCGAACCCGGTTGCAGAAAGAAAGGAATGTTCTCCAACATAAGCGTGATACGAGATAACATCTCCCGAGCAGTTGCCCCTTTATTCGCAAGAATCGCAATTGTTTTTTCCGGATGGAAGAGTGCATACCAAAGCAGATACGCGCATGCGGAGATGGATTTTCCAGATTGGCGACATGCAAGAATAATTGAGAAACGATTGTCATTGAAATGCCTGAACATCTCGTGCTGGTACGGATATAGAATAAATGGTACTAATCCTTGATCCAGAGAAATAACTTTTACGTAATTTTCTGCAAAGTAAATAGGATCATCCATACACTTTTTGTATTTTTGCAAAAGTTCTGGAGTCCAAACCTGTAGTACTCCATCACGCTTTACATTAGGATTTCCTAGGTATGCTTCATTCTGTAGGAGTGACATCTACTAATTTTTCATCATCTTTCGTAATCATCATTTTTTGAAGATCAGCTGTAGTCAAAAACAAATTATTGGTGGTACCACCTACCTGTGGTATATCATCCTTCTTATCTATATCTTTTTGTTTTTTGTTCAAATCCATAAGCTTATCGTTTACGTCCGATATATTTTTAATCATACCAGATAAAACTTCATATGCTCTTGGATGCTCGGATTGTCGAGCAACTTCAATCATATCTTCTAGACTTTCACGTCCTTTTTCAATTAAGTCGTAATACGTTTGTCTTGAATAATCATAGTCACTTTTTACATTATCACTCATGAACTGTCACCTACCATTTGTATTGTGTTCGTAAATCCAAAATCGCTATCTGCCGTGCCAAACACGGTAGTAGGATTAGGTGTTGTAGTTATAGTTTCTAGTCTTATATCTGAATCAAGTAAACCTGCTTTAATGTCATGTATATTATTAATCGCTGTACGGATAATAGCTTTGTTTGCGACGTCTCCGTAGAATTGTGTTTTCATTTCAAAGTTTATCGTATAGATGATCGTGCGTCTTTGTTCTAACGCTCCTTCGTAGTCATCAGCGAATGAAACTCCCTGAATCACAATTGGTATATCTTCAACAAAGTTTGGATATTCCGTTGGAAAAGGTTTAATTGTTAATGTGTATTGTGGATTAAACGTTGGCAATATTTGCTCAACGATCTGCAAAGCATCATCTTGGTTCTTTGCAAATACATTTAATTGAAAATCCAGGTTATATGGTACAGGTGAATAGAATTTCTGCCTGTTAGAATTTGTTGTACCGAGTGTAGAGAAGTTACTTACCTTTGTCAATTGTCTAGTTAAGTCATATGATATGTTAACTATTTCAAACGACATGCGTGGCAACTTAAGTGCTACTCGAGTGTCATTAACAAGATCTGGATTTTCTCTTATTCTGTCTAAGTATTTTGCTTTAGGTGCATAAGCGAGTGGAACCTTTAGTTGGTTCAACACAGCACCGGATTTATCTTTTCTTAAAATATAAATGTTATTAAACAGTCTACCAAATATGGAGACTGACTTTCTCATTTTTTCATGATAGAAGTGTCCACCAAACATTATTGATTCTCCGGATCACCAAATGGGTTATTTTCACTAAAGTCTAAGAAGTCTGTAGAGAATGAACTGAATACCTCGTTTTGCTCATTCTCTGAAAGGTCATTAGGTTCTGTAACACCAATAACCTGAAGTCCTGATGCTGCTCCAGTTGTCTTTACAACTGTTCCATTTGGATACGCGCCTGATGTAAATGTGTGGAACTTGCCATCGTCTGCACCGGCAAGACCAAGATATAAGTATCTGCTCGAATCCAAAGCTGAATCCATTGCATAATGCATAATCTCACCAGACATAATTACGTTATTAGCTAATGTCTGGAATGCAGAATCACCAATGGTGTATGAACTATCGGTTGAACTACCACCAATTATACTTACAATCACTGATGAATCATAACCGGATCCAGCATTGGTAATGGATATAGCTGATAATATTCCGGTTGCCGAATCGATAGTTGCTGTCGCAGTTGCGCTATCTGTAGGTACAGCACTCGAATCCATTCCACCACTAATAAGAATAGTAGGTGCTGTTGTGTAGTATCTTCCACCTTGTAAAATACTAATAGCACTCAAAGAACCACTATCCATTGTAACTGAGATAGTAGCAGCTTTTGGAGATGCTAGTTGTAGTTTATATTGATATGCAAAATCACGATCGATTTGATCAATAACGCCAACACCTGTTTCCATATCCTCATTGCTATACTCAAAGAGAGTACATCGCATCTTAAATACAGGAACATTCGCTAGTTGATAGAAAGGCTGTTCGTGTTCGACGTGGTTAATTTGAAATATAGACTTTGTCAGCGGAAGATATATAAGATCACCTTCTGTAGGCCTATCTGCACTCTGCTCAGCATCAGAAGCTCTTACAACTTGTTTTCGCCATCTCGCTCTAGAAACTACAAACGTAGCTTCATCTCTAATTTCTACTCCAAACTTTGTAAACAGATCTCCTTCACCGTCAAAGCCTTCTATATTATCAATGTACATTTCGATCTTAAACGCGTTATCGAATGATGAGGCTGGATCCTCACCAAACAATACATCTTCGTTTACGATTGTACGTGGAAGATAATATACGTCACTGCCGTAGATCTTTAAGGCTTCAATCACTAAATCTTCATAGAGTAATTGTTCAGATCTGACCTTTTCAGTGAAATAGAAATTTCTGGCCATAGTTTATCCTACAAAAAAGTCAGGTGGTAGATCGTGTTCTTCTCTAATTCGTTCCCTTAGTGCCTGTATTTCGGTAAGTGAATCATCGTAAATCTGTCTGCCATTAAATGTTACGCCACCCGGCAATTGTACACCTTCAAATTTAATTAAGTTTGCACCCCATTGTTGCTTGATAAGTGCAGTGGTATATTCTTTGAGCCACATATCATTGAACACAGAAGTATGAGTACTTGGATCGACTTGTTTATATACTTCTGCCACAAGATACTCGCCTTCAATTAGATCTTGCGTTTCAAACTCACCATGTATGTATAATCTATCTTGGTGTCTAGCAAAAGTTGTCTGTGGATGTCCGTTTAATTTCAAATCAAGCATACTGAGGTACTGATTGAGCTGTTCGTAATAAGCTAAATCACCAGCAAAATTTTGCAAATCGGCAATATCATTGAGCATCATTTGATACTTAATATCAAAGAAATTCATATTATCGCCGAAAGTTCTACTTAAGGGAAATACTTTTGAAACATATAGGACATCAGTAGCAATAGAAATATACTTATTTGTTACATCAGTAGCTGTTATCTGATGTTGTAAATATGTTCTAAATGTTGCATCGGTATGATATTCTTGGTAATATTGTAGTGCTTCGTCTACACGATCTTCAATTTGCTCGTCATCAACGTTAATCTCGATGACAGGATCACCGAGGCGGCGCTTACAATAATCTATAAGTGTATCTCTGGAATTAGGTGCAGCCATAAAATAGTCTCCGACATAAAAATCTTTTGACTATTTATATGTTTTTTATTCTTTATTTGCTACTATTAACCGGCTTCAAAAATGTATGCCGCGCCAGCATTAGATCCTCCAGCGTCTTCCCCGTTTGCACCAACAATAGAATAGGTGCCATCAGAAGAAGCAATTGACACTGCATGACCAAATTTATCATCTGCAGCTGCATCAGCAGCTTGTAATTTTTTAATTTGAGACCAAGAAGATCCGGATCTCTTAAAGATATAAGCTGAGCCAGCATCATTGCCTGTAGTATCTTCCTTTTCTGCACCAACCATAACATGTGATCCATCACCACTTATCGATACTGCATACCCAAAGTTATCACTTGCTTGTATATCAGACGACTGAATCTTAGCTTGTTGTGTCCAACTAGTACCAGATCTCACATAGATATAAGCTGCACCGGCATCAGAACCACCAGTGTCTTGATAAGGTGTACCAACAATAGCATAAGTGCCATCATCATTAATAGCAACAGTAAAACCAAATTTATCTCCGGATGCTGCATCAGATGCTGTTAGCTTTGCTTGTTGTGACCAAGTAGAACCAGATCTCGTAAAGATATAAGCTTTACCTAGGTAGTTTCCTGCAGTGTTATCTCCATCATATGCACCAACAATAGCATAAGTGCCATCAGTACTCATATATGTTGAGTAACCAAAATTATGATTTTCACCTGCGTCTGTTGCTTTTAGCATTTGTTGCTGAGACCAACTTGTTCCAGATCTTACAAAAACATAGGCAGCACCAGAACCAGAAGCAGTAGTGTCTTCACCGGGTGAACCAGTAATAGCATAAGATCCATCACCGCTTATTGATGCGCTACTGCCAAATTTATCATAAGCTGTTGGATTAGATGCTACTAGTTTAGCTTGTTGAGACCAACTGGTGCCTGATCTAATAAAGACATAAGCAGCACCAGCAAAAGAGCCACCAGTTGCTTCGAGCATAGCGCCAACAAAAGCATAAGTTCCATCAGTACTTATCGATACTGCTTCTGAATAACTAAAATAATCAGATGCTTGTGCGTCGGATGCAGTTAATTTTGCTTGTTGAGCCCAACTAGAACCAGTTCTTAAATAGATATAAGCTGCGCCGGCGCCATTTCCACCTGCGTCTTCATACGGTGCACCTGAAATTGCATAAGATCCATCACCACTTATTTCAACAGATGCACCAAAATCATCACTTGCTTGTGCGTCGGATGCAACTATTTTACTTTCAGTAAGACTTCCAGTCCAGTCAGGTCCAAAAGATAATGTAAAAGTGTTTTGTACAGTAGCTTGGTTAATCCCATCACTAACTCTGAATGTTAATGTTGAAGATCCGTCAAATCCTAAAGCAGTAGCTGAATCTGAAGATCGAGGTGTAATAGTGTAAACACTAGAATCTTGAGATAGTGTTGCGTGTTTAAAGAAGTCGCCACCAGATTCAACTGATAGACTCAAAGTTGCATTACTATTATCTGAATCGGTAGCAGTAACAGTAATAGTTGTAGCTGTTCCAGCAGATGATAGCGCAATTGTGCCACTTGGACTTACATTTAAGACTGGTGTGGCATTAACCATAGCAATGTTATACCAGCCTGATCCATTTGAAATGTATAATCTTTGTCCGACTAACGCTTGATCACCCTCAGTCAATCCGGCCACTGGTAACAAACCGAGTGAATCGTATACTACTACACCTAAACCTGTTCCATCCGCAAGCTTTAAAGGAAGATTAGTCCTGTTATTATTTTCAGTTTGTCCTACAAACTTAGCAATGTCTCTAACTTTTGAAGGCATAAGTTAATTCCTTTATAATTTTTATGTAGTATATGTTTTCATGATACCAGGACCAGCTTGACCGCTACCGCTTAGAGTAACATACCATCCACCACCAAGAATTGTATCTGCATCTCCATTGATTGCAACTTCACCGAATGATCTAAAGTTAGGATCACCAGTTGTATCTAAAGCTCTTTCGTCAATTTCTCTTTGCTTGGACCATGTAGTACCTGATCGAGTGTAAACCCATATCGTAGAAGGTAAGCTATCTCTATTACCTACTACTAAAGTTTCACCGGCATCATCAATATCAACACTATACCCAAAATTATACGCAGCAGTGGTATCTGCAACAGCAGTAACATTTATTGTTTGTTGTAATGACCAAGTAGTTCCAGAGCGAACATAAATAAATACATTCTTATTGGCATCATCACCAACTACCACATAACTACCATCAGCGTTTATTGAACATGAACGAACGTTTCCTAAATCTCCAGTAGCTAATTCAGTATTTGAAAAGTTAGTACTATCACGTCTCATGATCCAAAGTTTTCCGGCAGAACTTTTACTAAGAACAGCTATTCTAGTTCCGGTAGCATCCATACGTCCACCACTTAATCCAAACTGATCTCCACCAGCAATACCGCTACCAACAAAAGATCCAACGTAAGCCCATGAAGTGCCAGTTCTTTTGTATAGATGACCTGCTCCGTATAAGCTACCTAGATGTGATTGAAAAGCTACCACATAAGTACCAGTCCCATCCATACAACACCGATTACCGAAATATGCATTATTTGCACTTTGATTTTGATACAGATAAGATGTTTCAGCTGCCCATGTTGTACTAGTTCTTTTAATTATTACTATAGCTCCGTGATTTGAATTAGATCCTGTATGAAAACCAGTCCAGCCAATCACAGCACGATCACCGGTATCATCAACATCAAAATCATTACCAAATCCTCCAGCGCTACTACCACTTGCAGCAGGAGAAACTGTTAGGTTGGCTTTAGAAATACCTTGTTCATTAGCATAAGTAGCACCATTTCTTTTGTAAATAAAAACTCCGCCACCACCATTGCCTTGTGAAGCTGAAGTAATAACTCTTTCATTGTCTTTAGTTATTCGCAAACCCATACCATAATAATCATATGAAGCAGAACCACCAGCAGGATCATATGAATAAAACGAGTTTGTTGTAAAAGATACTGATGACCAATTAACACTAAAAGATAAAGTAAATGTATTCTCTACTGTACCTGTGTTAACACCGTCAGTAACTTTGAAAGTGATAGTAGCTGATCCATCAAATCCTAGTGCTGTAGCTGAATCTGAAGATCGAGGTGTAATAGTATATTGTTTTGCAGAATCTTGTACAATAGTTCCATGCTTAAAAAAGTCACCTCCTGATTCGATTGAATATGTTAAATTAGCATCATCGTTATCTGAATCTGCACCCACTAGACGTACAACGGTTGTAGTAGATCCATCGGCGGCTAAAACAATAGTTCCAGAAGGTGTAGCTGTTAATGTCGGAGTCGCATTAACTAATCCAGCATTATACCAGCCGGATCCATTGGAAACATAAAGTCGAGAATTAGATTTAACGTAGGCTTGATCGCCTGCAGTCAAATTGGTAACTGGCAATAGACCAAGTGAATCGTATACATCAATTACGGCAGTATCAGTAGATAGTTTAATAGCAAAATTACTAGGATTAGCAGCTTCTGTTTTCCCTAATATTCTTGCAACATCTCTTGGTTTACTCATTTATAATTTCCTTATGAAGGTCGTATAACTGCAACTACGCCTGTAGTTCCACCAGATCCTGTTTTTTGACCGCTAGTGCTTCCAGCCATTATTTCATCACCGTTGTTGTTTGTTGCTAATGTGAGACCAAACAGATCATAAGCACCAGCAGATCCAGCACTAAGACCACCGCTTTGTAAATTATTATTAGCAATGTTTTTTGTGTTACTCATAGTGTTACCGTCTCTAGTCCAAATTTCAATACCGCCTCCGTAACCAGCTGATGCATTCGAACCAGCTCCACCCGGTATATACGGTACGCCAGTAACCATTGTTACGCCGTCTGCACTACATGCTATCTTTTTACCAAAGGCTTCTTCGCCGTTAGTAGCAGTACCAGAAGTAAACGAAGCTCTTAATGTCCATGTAGTACCTGATCTGGTGTACATGTGTATTTTACCACCTTCATTGCCGGAACCTACGTTTTTAGCGTATGCACCTACATAGAGAACATCGCCGTCATGATTTATTGCAAGACCTCCTCCAAATCGAGAGTTTGCTTCATTGTCTGGATTAGTTAAAGTTGTCTCTAAGGCCCAAGTACTTCCTGTTCTTTTATATATGTATGCATAGCCCGGGAAAGAACTTCCTTCAGAAGGAGCACCGGCAACGGCATAAACACCGGTTGCATCGATTCCAACATCTTGACCTAATGTGCTATGATCAGTTGTTGTTCTAGAAAAAACTCCATTCGTAGACCAAGTATTATTTGACGAGTTCGATAGATTGAAAAAATGTACTTTACCACCAGCAGCATCAGGTGCACCCGCTATCATATAGTTACCATCATTGCTCATAGCAACAGAGGTTCCTAGTTGAGCTCCGTTATCAGCAGTTTGTGTTAAAGTTTGAGCGTTACCGTAAGTAGCACCAGTTCTTTTGTATACTCTTAAACCACCTTTATTACTATTATATGCCGGTAAACCAAAAACTCCAAACGTACCATCAGAGTTCAATGACGCAGTTTGATTTCCTATACCATAGTGAGTTTGGTTACTTCCGTCTGCAGCTCCAAAAGAAGTGTGAACTGACCATGTAGTTCCAGACTTAGAATATGCAAATAACCGACCTTGGCCTGTTCCACCTCCGCCTGACTGGTCAGATATAAAAGCGTAGTTTCCATCACCACTCATACCTATCGAAGCACCAAACGCTGAACCGTTAGTTGCGTCACCATCAAGAATTTGATCAGCATAAGAACCGGTCCAGTCAGGACCAAAGGCTAAGGTAAATGTATTTTGTACCGTGGCTTGATTGATACCATCGCTTGCTTTAAATGTCAGTGTAGCTGATCCATCAGATCCTAACGCGGTGGCAGAATCCTCAGTTCTTGGCGTTATCGTTACAACCGAAGAATCCTGTGATATGGTAGCAAACTTAAATAGATCTCCACCAGACTCTAGTGTAAGTGATAGATTAGCATTATCATTATCCGAATCGGTGGCTGTCATAGTAATTGTTGTTGCTGATCCTGGTGTCAAAGCAATTGTGCCAGATGCGCTTAGTGTTAGAGCTGGTGTAGCGTTAATTATTGCTCTATTGTACCAACCAGCGCCGTTTGATATATACAGTTTAGAGTTTGATTTGACATAAGCTTGATCACCTGCCGTAAGACCAGCAACTGGCAACAACGCAATTGAATCATACACCTGCAAACCTTCGACAACACCAGGGTCATTCAGTTTTAATGATGTATTTCCAGTGTTTGCTGCCTCTGTTTTACCGAGGATTCGTGCTATATCTCTTGGTCTACTCATTTATAGATCTCGTTTGTGGTTATATAAATGCTTTGATTAGTATTTATATGGATTGCTTCATAAATCGGTATACCAAACACATCTCCTATAGAATGACAATCTTCTTTGATTCTCACCTGATCTTTAGCCCATACCATTTCACCACAATTACGAGTTAATAATTTATTTTCTCGAAGTCGATACATGCCCGGTGCAATTGAACCATCGTCAAGAAGAAACCACTCATTACCTTCGTTGATCAGGTCAAGTACGTCTGCACCACATTTTTCGATTATTTTTTCGAGATCGCGATCTTTAAGATTGTATTTTTCTTTTATAAGATAAAGAGCAGAAGCAAAAGAACCAAGCTTACTGCCGCCACCCGGAATCTTCGATACCAAACGTTTGACGTTTGCACACAGTCTGATGAAAGGTGTGTAGGCTGACTTTTGTTCGTCCGAATCGATTTTGACTTTTCGGTTTCTCTTGCCTTCTTCATCAATGAGGCCAAGTTTATAAGCATCCCATTCCTTCCAATCCAATACGAGCATTCGAATGAATCTAAATGTATATGCTAAATCAGCAGCTCGTTTTACTATTCCCATTAGATAGTTCCTAAAAATTTTACAACGTATGGATCGGACTCAATATCTTCTTTATCCTTTTTAGTGATATAATTCAAATACAGTAATATAGGTTTAATCACTGGCCAGTGTTTATCATCTAATCTCAAGTTCAATATATTATTAGCTGCTTCAATACCAAATACATTGAAGATAATGATAATGTGATTTAGTAACAACCTATGCGGAAAGTTACCCGTTTCAATATATCGATTAATTAAACGCTTGATATATTTGAATCGTTTCAAATCTTCAAAAAATTCTTCAACATCAGAAAACTGAGGCTTATAATAATTTTGAGCAGCATAAAAAAAGAGTGTGTCTTCTGTCAGTTGATTAATCATAATGATCCTATAAGAGTAGTTACCTCTTATATATTACGAAAACAATTTACCAAACATATTCTTCTTTGGTTCTTCAACTACTTCTTCTTCTACTTCTTCAATTTCCATGTGCTCTTCAATTACTTCTTCTTCAGTTACTGGTGCTTCACGTAACACTTGAGGCTTTGGATTCATTTCATTATTCCATTCTGCAATTTGATCTTCACTAATCTTTTGTGATTTAAGTAATTCACCTTTAGCGCTTTCCCAACCACGTGTAGTTGGGTGCGCACCTTTAGGTCCGCTTATAGCCATTATTTTCTCCTATACGCTGTAGCCTAGTTTTTTGGCAGTTTTATATCTATGCCTATCTGCATCGCCACCGGGCAATTCGTGTCCATTATCTTGTCTATGATGATAGTCAATGTGATGAGCAGCTGATTTATGACGAGGATCTAATGATTTACCGCCATTTAACTTTTCTGAATCTCTCATACCAAGCATAGATTCACTTACTTGTTCTCCGATCTTATGATGTTGCAGATCGCCTTTTTGCATATCGGGGTCATAATGCTTCTTCAGAAATTTATGAATGTGATTACTGTCTTTATGACCTAAATGCACAACTGGATGGCCGCCGCCGGGCCCGCTTGGATCATGTATCTTTGCTTTGATACCGGATTTTTTAGCATTGGCCACAAACTTTTTTGCAGTATGAGGACCTTCCTCAGCGTAATCAACTTCATGAGTATAATCTTCAATATACATTGTTGCATAAGCTCCAGAAATATTAGATACTTGTGCACCGAATGATTCTGCTTTCATTGCAGCGGGATCTTTCATTGGTGTTCCACCGGGTACAATCTTCTTATCACCTTGCATATTATCGTTCTTACGAGCTTTCATTGAAGGTACATTAGAAGTCATTTTCTTTGCATCTTTATTAACCATTGCTGGCTCGTCAAGATGAGCATCAGGTCCTTTAGCAATCTCATCATTAGCACCTTTCATCATGTCTTCGGCGCCTTTACCTTTAATCTTATCCTTCATCATTTCAGGATCAGTTGAAGATTTGTAATGATCGTCTCTATTAGACTTTTCTGAAAGTACTGACCTTAGTGCACTCCGAATTTTTGATTCTTTTGCCTCAACCGGAGTTGATTTAGAATCTTTTTCCATTTTTGGATTCATTTCTACATCGCCTTCCTTGCCGCCACCTTTTGCTTCTTTCTTTTTCTTAGAAGGAATTGGCTTGGCACCCATTGCTTTATCTTGTTTTTTGATTTCCATATCTTTGTAATAGCCTTCTTTTTCGACTGATTCGTAACTAGGTCCAGCCTTACCTGACGGGGTGGTGTCTTTACCAAATAAAGCTGTGCGTCTGGCACTTGCACTTTTGCGTCTTTCATATTCTTTTTTAATTTTATTATGACTGAATACTTTATTTTTTTCGCCAGTTGTTGCATGGTGTTTTAATTTTTCATCACCCATCAATTTGACGTCTCTTGAAAATTCACCCATGTCTTCGTCCATAGCTTTACTAACTGCTTTTCTACGTTTATGCAAATATTTATCAGTACCATCAACATCGCCATCGTTATCAATGTCTTTGTCTTTGCGGTCCTTATGCTTACCTTTAAGTGCTTTCTTGTCTACGGGATCCATTGCTTCATTTGCATTTTCCCTGTCTTCTTGGACCGTTTGAGTGGCCCCACTCCTAAAAGGATTATAATCCATTCTTTTCTCCTAAATTAAAAATTGAGCCACATACGCTCCGACCGCTGCGATCAGAGCAGCATATACTAGTTTATTTATAAGACATACTGTACGATGATTCTCATCAACTTTCTTTTCAATAGCATCTAATTTTTCTGAGAGTCTATTGACTCTCTCATGATTATTCTCTTGGTTTTTTTGCATTGCTGCTAGTTTCTCCTCAGCGCGTGCAAGCGATATCATTGCATCAGTTAACTGATCTAATTTTTCTTCGATACGTTCTAATCTCTGATCAGTAGTGTCAGCCATTTGAGCCTAATACCTTATCTACGTCTGTTACAAATCTTATAATATTATAGTCTGCATCATGTTCTACTTCTAATTTTTTACATGCCAATCGTACAGATCCGCTGTATACTTTTGACCTACCACCTCGCAAAGTTCTTTCGATACTCCGCTTTGCACTAAGACATTCACTCATGCCATCTCTAATTGTGAATTCTTTAAGAGTCGTTGGCTCTCCAAAGAACATTAACAATACAAAAAATTCTCCTACCATTTAATGACCGCTATGATTTGAAGGGGGCTTGATATTATTCATATCATGCACCATACCCATCATATCCTTTCTTATACCTTTTACCTCTGCCTCTAATTGTTCGATACGATCCTTATAGAAGTTAAGAGTAAGTTGTTGCTGTTGATCATATGGAGCCTCACCTGCTTCAATTTGATTTGTCAATTTTTCAAGTTCACCCGCTAAATGTTCAATCAACATAAACTGTTCAGAATCAGCTGGTAATGAACCCATCTCACCTCTTGGCCATTTAATTCTAAACTCAGTATTCATGCCTAGATCGGCTTCAGTCATAATAAGTTTATTTTCAATTGTATTCAATCGTTCTATTATTCCGAAGTATGCCCAAGTTCCAATTGCTGCTCCTACTACCATCGCAATTAGATTCCGAATCGGCATAGACAATTCGGTATTCTCACTTATTTTATGTGCCATTTACTTTAACACTTCCACCTTCTCCGCGCTTGTCTTAATCTACTATTAGGATCTTTTGCTGCTTTCGGAAACATCTTCATTTGGCCAGCGCTACGAGCACAATATGATTTACGTCTTCCAGCAGCCTTAGATCCTGGCTTTACTTTACCAGTTACAGCTGTCTTTAAGTTTCCACCTGTCTTTCTATTCACCGCAGCTACGCCCTTAGCTGTCATGCCCGCACCTTTTTCAGTAGCACGGAAATGTCCTTTCGAATCTTTACCAGTTAGTTTTTCACAGAATGCTTTGAATCTTTCCATTACTTGAACAACCCTAGTTTGTTTACCGCTTTGCCTAGTAACTTTCCAACAACTCGATTTTTTACACGTCTTGCTACACTACCTTTTCTTTTGGATGTTACTGCACTTACATCTCCTAAACCTCTAGCGGTTTTGTATGCAGCTCTACGTATCTTACCAATTGTAAGTTTTTCGGTCATTTTACCATGACCCTGTTTTTGAACTGCAGTGTCATGTCTTTTCTTAGCATCTCTAAAAGCATTCATATGCTTTGCATCGCCAGTTTTCTTGAATTGCGCTTTATGTATTTTCATCGCATCTGCATGCCTAGAAATTGTTCTATCCATCCGGCCTTCGTTAGGTGTAATTTTTTTCATTATCTTAACTGACTTATCAGTTCCATAATCAACATCACCGTATGTACCTTCTCCACGCATCTTTCTTATGGTTCGTGATTTAGCAAGAGCCATACCTTTATCACGCTTGTTTCTTGTTTGCAAATCTTTAGAATGATCACCTTTTCTCAATATAGTTGCAACTGCAGAGTTTGTAGCTCTATCTTTACTTCTTTGAGCTTTGCCGTAATAACTATTCATAGTTTTTTGATCTAATTCATTAACAGTAGATTCACATTGTGTACCAGCTGCTAATGGTGTACCCTGCTTATTTGCTTTTCTTTTATCTGCCCGAGCTTTTGTATCTTTTGCAGATTGAGCAGATTTACCTATAGCAATTTTAAGATTAGGTAGCTCTTTACTTTGTTGAGTCATTTCATCAACTTCTTTACCCTGAGCTTTATCACGGTACATTTTCTTCACATCAAATTTAGTCTGCCGTTTAACAGACTTAATCATTGACGGTTGTTTAACCAATTTACGAAGATGGTTCTTTACTTGACCCGGTGAATTACCAGACATGTACATAGCTGGCAAGCCTTCAACCTCTACCTTAAATGTTAGATCTTCGTAAAAAGATTTAAATTTTTTC
>Ga0181397_1000072_pt1 | contig 34881 bp, 50 predicted proteins | sample 20SPOviralmetaG_FD_130126 | JGI IMG/M metagenome (GOLD analysis project Ga0181397, IMG submission 130126) | Marine viral communities from the oligotrophic San Pedro Time Series (SPOT) site, San Pedro Channel, CA, USA - 20 SPOT_SRF_2011-02-23 | ecosystem: Environmental > Aquatic > Marine > Strait...
CAAAAGACTCCGAATCGTTTGCTATCGATCACCACGCTTGAATTGCCCGCGATCATCACGCTTAAACCGGAAACTGTAAAGTACATTACAGTACAAGGAGGGGGGGAGGGGGCTAGGCGTTCCCTCGCGTTAACTTCTATATTATCATCACCCCCCTAACTACTTTTTTCGCAGTAGTGCCATACTGCCCCCCCTCTCTGAGCGCCCCCCCTCTCTGAGCGCCCCCTGCCTCTGCGCTCCCCCTGCCTTACTCTGCGTACCCTATTCCCCGCTTTCCCTCATGGTAGTGCTTGAGGGTGGGCCACCCCTCATCGTATAGCCTAGCAAGCGCTATGAGCCATTCGTAGTCTTCTCTAGTGGTTTGTATAGTTTGTACCCTTGGTTCTGTACGACTTCTTTGCATAGGTCGATAAATTCCTCGTCTGTTAGGTGACCCTTTGCCTGGTTTGCCTCTGTGCATAGGATTTGCAGATTTGCGAGTGTATTGTCCCCGCCCCTTGCTACGGGTACTATATGATCGTATTGATAGTCCTCCGGGTTATCCCAATCGAGTGGGCGGCCCGTTAGTGCGCAAGGGAAGTGGTCACCATATTTACTATGTACGTCTTTGAAGTTAAAAGTCATTGATTGTTGGAACTGGTGTGCTTTCTGAGTTATCGACTTCCTTTTTTGCGCTGGTGACTTGTGCTGATACCAAGGTTGTTGTTTTTTCGTTGGGGTACGTGGATGTTTAAATGTCCATACCCGCTTTACGTGTTTCATATTTGGATCGGCATCGAGCCTAGCGTTTATTTTATCCTTAGCTCTTTTCTTCCCACCTGGGGATAGATGGTATGATATGGTAGCCTTTGAACAGTTAAGCGCCTCTGCGATCTTGTTGTATGTATATCCCTGTGTTCTAAGTTCTACAATCTTACGGGCCAATGCGGTCACTTTGACTCTTCAATGTCTACGACTTTTTGTTCAGATGCATCTGTAGGTTGTTGTTTTACGGACTTTGAAGCACCCTTTAGAATTGTACGTACTTGATCCGGTGACATATCTGATGCCCCTAGTGTAACGTTTGCAGAGGCTGTTATATTTGATGGTCTTCCTGAGACCGTTAAGAACTTTTCCATGAGTATAGCCACTGCATATGCTAGGTTCTGTGGGGGTATTTGATCGAGTTTTGAATGCAGTGTATTTAATGAGTCTGCAACCATGCGTGAGAGTTTACCATTCACTTGATTTAAGAACTCTTGCTCCGTCATATCTAAGCGGTAGCGCAAGAAGTTTGCGACTGACTGTCTAAGTTCTGGGTCGAGCTTTTTTAGTTCCCTAGCTTCTTGCGTTGCATTTGATTGTTTCGATGCGATTTTCGCTGCTGATTTAATAACTTCGTTTTTTGTCATATCATCTAGAAAGCCCTGTACTTTTTTTGGTTTTCGTCTTCTTGAATATAGTCTTGGCATATTTTTGTCTTTTTGCACATTTTTATTGACTACGCAATACAAATGACTACGAAAGGGGGCAAATGGAGGTTGATATTGCAAAGAAGATACTTGAAGAGTCTGGGATAACCCGTGACGAATTTGCAGAGTTATGCGGAGTTAAGCCCGTAACTATGCGAATGACTTTTTACAATGGACGGTTTAGCAAGAAAGCGGTTGCTAAGTTAACGCAATTACGTGGTGACGTAGTTGAACGTAACGAACTTGCTGAAGTTGATAAATTGATTGAAGAAGCGCGCTCTGTGAAGGAGGGGATGATTAAGCAGAGCAATGACGAGCGCCAAGGGAAGGTCTATTTAGTCCCCAGAAATCCATATATTAGAATGGTTGAATTTGCAGATGGATCGCATGGACGGTTCAAGGCGCAACCTGGTAGGTTCTTGCTTGGGAGTACCGTACTACTCAAGCGTGAGGATGGAGATATGTGGAAGCTGGTAGGCAGGTACGATAGGAAAGATAGGTTGCTGTGATTGTAGACGAAGTTGAGAAGAGAGACCTTGTATCAGTAATTCTTGGAATGATGCCTGGAGGTGAGCGTAGGATTCTTAGTATGTACTACCTAGAAGGGTACAAGTGCCGGGAGATAGGTGAGCGTTTTGGGGTAAGTTCAGCGCGAATTAATGCCCTTGTACGTGATATCTTGGGTGAGTGTCGATACTTAGCTACCCAGTTGGATAGAAGGAGGGTAATATTTTTCAAGCCATTGATTTCTATGAAGTCGGTCTTATTTGATCATACTCCGTACACCAAGAAGAAGCTATTGGCTCAAAGGAAGAAGACCAAAGAGAAGCAAGACATGGAGGAAGAATGGGCATACGAGAACTTCCAAGCTCATTGGGCCGATAGCATAGAGAAGGGTCACCACGTTCATCCTGCGATACGCAGAGCATATAAACGAAAAGTGGAGGAATCTAAATGTGGATAATACCCAAAACGTTATCTCATTTTGTACCGGATACGGAGGGCTTGAGCTTGGAATTAGACGAGCAGGCGTGGATATTAGAACAGTCTGTTACTGTGAACGGGAAGCTTATGTCCAAGCAGTATTGGTTAAGGCAATTGAGGAAGGGAGGTTGGATAAAGCGCCTATCTGGTCTGATTTGTCCACCTTCCCAGCATCAGAGTTTCGTGGAAAAGTATCAGGAATCACTTGTGGATATCCATGCCAACCGTTCAGTTCGTCAGGCAAGCGAAAAGGAGAGAAAGACCCAAGACACTTGTGGCCTAAAATCAGAGAACACGCCAAGACAATTGGAGTTCACTGGATTTTTGCAGAAAACGTCGAAGGTCACTTATCGCTTGGACTCTCCACAGTCATTAGCGACTTGGAAGAAGATGGTTACAAGGTGGCGGCAGGAATATTTAGTGCGGAGGAAGTCGGCGCTCCACATCGAAGGAAAAGAATTTTTATCTTGGGCAACTCCGCAAGCGAGCGACCATGTAGAGGGGGCAAGAACAAGGATCGACTCAAGGCAGAAGTGCTTGGGAAGGGACTTAAAAATGTGGCCCACCCCACGAGCAGGCAACCCAGGAAGCAGAAAACCCGGAACTGGTGGGAAGGTACTAGCGGAAGAAGCGAAGAGACACGCTGGCCCGCTAGACCAGGGCAAAGACAATACGGATGGGAGTCACCGCGAACAGTTGTCACCAGATTGGGTGGAAAGCCTTATGGGTCTCCCTACAGGAACAAGCGACTTGCACTCTTAGGAAATGGAGTTGTCCCACAAACAGCAGAACTAGCATGGAAGACTTTATGGAAGGAATTAAATAATGGGTGAATTTTTAGGATGGGCGAGCTACGACGTTCAATGGCGTTGTGAAATATGTGGAGAGATTGGTCCGAAGGACGATATGTTTGACCACGAAAATTATTGTCAGGGAAGCGAGTCTGAAGAGGACGAGTCTGAAGACGATGGAGACTCCACTTAGTCCGGTGGAAGCGGCAAAGGCGTGGGAATACTTCTGGTCAAACACGAAGGTCATACGCTTTGAGATCGGACCAGATGGAGAGAAGCGTGCAGTGCGCTCAAAGACCCAGCGAATCATGCCTTACGGTGGCACACTTGACTTTAGAAAGGCGAAGAAGTGAGCGTCGGAGCATTTCGTCAATGTGTACATGAGATCAAGTGCGTACTTCACCGTTGGGAAGAGGAGTCGGACTTAGGACAGGAAGGGGTACTTGAATCCTTAAAGGTCGCACTTTATGAATACTATGCTGAAGAGATCATAGAGTTTGAATCGGAGGTCGACTTAGATGAGGAGGATGAGGAATGAACGTATATGAGCCTACAGGCAAGAAGGTTGAAAGCTGGCCCGAATGGGTCAAGCGCTTGAGCGAAGAGAATGAAAAACTAAGAAAGCGAGTACGCGACTTGGAGAAGCGCTTGATGGAGGAGCAGGCAAGAAGTGATAAGTGAAATGCCCGAAGGGATTCCATCCGGTCTTTTGGCACAAATACGGGCGAGCAATACCCGAATCAGTTGTCGAATTACCACGGTGCGAGTTGAAAGACCTCGGTCCACCATGCTCGAAATTATCCCCAGAGACGTTGGAACGGATTCGGAGGGTTGGTCGATTGGGAAAGAAGAAATCCCGGTCAAGACGCTCGAAGAAGGGATAATTGTGGCAATGGAGATGCAAGCGAGGGAATGATCAAGTGGGACGGATTGGATAATGCGGTAATAGGCAAGTCCACAAGTGGGCAACTTGTTTACGACATCAACAAGGTGATCCATGTATTTATGGACAGGGACGGCATGGACTACGAAGAAGCTAATGATTTTTTTTGGTTCAATGTGGAAGGGTCAAGGAGTAATGATAATCCCGATAGTCCTGTTCATGTGTTTGTTGGAGAGGTGGAGGAATTACTATGAACATTTTTTATATTAACAAACTACATAGGGCTACTAAATGAAACATATTTTATCACTAGGGGCTGGGGTGCAATCGAGTGCGATGGCATTGATGGCAGCACATGGAGAGATTACGCCTATGCCCGATTTTGCTGTTTTTGCTGATACCCAAGCTGAACCACCTCATGTTTACGAATGGTTGAAATGGTTGGAGACCAAGCTTCCTTTTCCTGTTCATTATGTAACCAAGGGCAATTTAACGGAAGAGAGTCTAAAAGTAAAAATAAGAAAAGCAGATGGCGGCGAGAGGGTAAACAATTTGATTCCGTTTTTTGGGGTTATGCCCGATGGAAAAAAAGTTGCTGCAATTGGTAGAAAATGCACTAACGACTACAAAATTCTTCCCATATTGAAACGAATTAAGGAAGAGCTTGGAATAAACCGGGGAGAAAAAAACGTTAAAGTCGTTCAGTGGATAGGGATTTCTTGGGATGAAATACAAAGAATGAAAGAATCACGATTCCCTTGGATCGAGCATAGATTTCCACTTATAGAAACTCAAACTAAACGACATGAGTGTATTGCTTGGATGAAAAAACATGGTTACACTGAGCCTCCTCGGTCAGCTTGCTATTACTGCCCTTTTCATAGCAATGAAGAGTGGCGAAAGCTAAGAAACGAAAGTCCAGAACTTTTCCAAAAAGCCATAGATTTCGACAAAGATTTGAGGGAGGTTCACAAAAATCACAACAAGCGTATGAAGATGGAGGTCTATCTTCACAATTCATGCGAACCGCTCGATGAGATAGACTTTGATTCAGATGAGGACAAAGGTCAGCTCACATGGGATTTTAAAGCGGAGTGCGAAGGAATGTGTGGCGTATGAACATAACCCTCCAGCCTGACGAAGTACAAGTCTGCCAGATGATAGGCAGGATGCGCAGCCTCATTGCCCGTGGAAACGGGGTGCGTGATGCGAAGATGGGTGGACAGGACGGGAGCGAGGCAGATGTCATGGGCATGATGGCAGAGTATGCATTTGCAAAGAAGATGAATGTCTTCCCAGACCTTGGACTTACTCCACGAAGTGGATCAGCGGATGGAGTAATGGCAAGCGGTAAGCGTTATGACGTCAAAGCGTCCATGCATGAAAAGGCACACTTGTTAAGCACCTTAAAGGTAAACCCAGACGTTGACGTTTACGTCCTCGCAATCGTTCACAGTCCATTCGTGGACATTCGTGGCTGGGCATGGAAGGATGAATTAATCCGGGAGGAGAACAAGAAGGACTTGGGCCATGGGGTAGGGTATGCGCTAAGTCAGGATAAGCTTAGAGGATTCGATGCCTAAGATTACCTATACTGACGAGGTAGACGCGAGGTTTGGAATCCCGTGGACTAATGACTTGAAGTACGACAAGGGCGAGCTTGTCTGCGCACTGAGCGAGGAAGAAATTGATCGCTTGACCATAGAAGACCCAGAGCGTGCTGAGACGCTCACCCGTTTACTCATGGATCAACCTGGTAGCGAGAAAGAAGACCCTATCGAATGGGGATGGACTCTGCCCGGTTGGAGGCGCGTAATGGAGCGCTTCAGCAAGGACAAGATTCATGTGATACTTGGAGGCAACCGGTCATCGAAAACGATGTTCGCATCTCGTATGCTTGTCCACTTGGCACAGACCATACCCGAAGCTGAGATTCGCAGTATGCACGTGACAGAGGAGCGCAGTATTCAAGATGCGCAGAAGACTATTTTTCAAAACCTGCCTGCTCGATATAAGCGAACAAAGAAGAAGGGCGCAAATCATAGTCTACAATATAACCAGAAGAACGGATTCAATTCTGCGAAGGCAATCCTTCCACCAATTATCGACGGCGCGGAACGTGGAAGCACGATCTATTTTAATAATTATAGACAGTACATGGCAGACCCACAGATTTTTGAGGGTTGGTCCGCTCATGCAATCCATCTGGATGAGGAAGTACCAGAGGGCATATTTAATACATTACTGGGTAGAACAGCAGACTATCACGGGAGGTTAATTCTTACCTTCACCACGCTCCAAGGATGGACTCCGTTGATCAATAGCTTGCTCAAGGGTGCGGAGACCGTAAGAACTCGATATAGCGAACTCCTGCAAAGAGAACTACCTATCGAACAAGTCTCTACAAATTGGCCCGATTGCCGGATTCATTACTTCTGGAGTGAACAAACTCCATTCGTGGACTACAAAGAACTTGTCCGCACCTACTCTAGGCAATCTCAAGAAGTAAAACTTGCTCGCCTGTACGGGATACCGTCCAAGTCCTTTGAAGGGCGCTTCCCTAAGTTTAACCGCGAGACGAATATTATACCTCACGAAAAGATTCCATTCATTGCAGACCCTTCACTCAAAGCTACGAGGTACTTTGTATGCGACCCAGGAGGAAGCAAGCCTTGGGTAGCGATCTGGGCTGGTGTAGATAAACAGGGTAGGATTTATATCTATAGAGAGTTCCCAGATTCTACAATGGGAGCGTGGGCATTGCCCCACGTCAACAACGCAGGAAAGAGCGTGGGCAAACCTGGTCCTGCGCAAAAACCACTTGGGTGGGGTTACCAGACATATGCCGATCACTTTGAAGACCTAGAGGATGGAGAGGATATATTTGAGCGAATTGTTGATCCCCGCATGGGAGCGGCAACCGTCAGAACAAAAGAGGGAGAATCAAACATCATCAACTCGATGAGTAACTTAGGGTTTGTTTTTCGTGCAGCACCGGGAGTAGATATCGAAGCGGGAATCGCAAAAATTAATGACGCACTTAGCTGGGATGATACAGAACCTCTAACTGATCAGAATACACCAAAGTTGTTTGTGTCCGACAGGTGTGAAAACTTTATAAGTTCAATGATCGAATATTCTGGGCAATCACGTGACGAACACTTTAAGGATTTTGTTGATTGTATTCGTTACCTCATGGTGAGCGGAGCGGATCACGTTACTGAATCAAGCCTTCAAGCAACTGGAGGCGGCGGGTATTAACTACGCCCAACTACGATAGGGTTGACCTGTAAGGCAATATACCTTACAATCTGCTACGCTCATGTTAAGTGCCGCAGACCCAGAACTTCTCTACGCCTCAAAAGAACCTGACATTGGATTCTTGTCTCAAGCATTCAAGGAGACTCAGTCTGAACTCGGAGAGTGGCTAGACCGTAGGCAACGCGACTACGATGTTCGCAATTGCCAATGGCCCGGTAAGTCTGATGACTTCAAGAAGCACGCATCACTTACCACAACTGGTGACGTGTTCCCTTGGGAGGGTGCAAGTGACCAAGATGTCCGCATGGCAGATGAGGCAATAAGTTGCAGGGTCGCAATGAGCATGAACGCAGTGCGAAGGGCGCATATCGTAGCTACCCCAACTGAATCGAATGACGTTGAGCGTGCTTCAGTAATCAGCAACTTCTTACGCTGGCTCATTGGCTCAAAGATGGATGAGTTCTACTCTGAGATCGAACTGGGATTGAACCACTTCTTTGAGAAGGGAATGATGGTTCACTATGCTTGGTACGACTCGCAAGAACTCAAGCAGCAACAAACCATCCAGATTGACGAGATTGCACAAGTCCTCCCAGCCATTGCTGAAGCTATACAGGACGGGTCTATGGATGACGAACTATCTGAGACCCTAAAAGATCAGTTTGGAGTCTCTAAGGCAAAGGGGCGAGCAATGCTTCGCGAGCTACGCAAGGATGGTGAGACAACTGTACCAGTTACCCGTGAAGTTGTGAGCAGACCACGCATCCGCGCACTTGCACCGGATGAGGATATCTTTTGGCCCAACTATACAATTGATCCACAAGAAGCACCGTACGTCTTCCATGTGGTTAATATGACTCCAGAACAAATTCGCACAAAGATAAAGAGCGAAGGGTGGAGTGAGGAGTTTGTAGATAAGGTTATCGAGTTGGCAAACAATGCCCAGACGGATGACAACCTTTACAATATCCGCGAGCAAGATCAGTTCGTCCGATCCGACGATCAATACGTTCGCTTAGTTTACTGCTATCAAAGACTCTTGGATGAGGATGGAATACCAGGCTTGTACTGTACAATCATGCACCCTGACGTTAGCGAACTTTACGCAAAACATCAGCTACTTGATTATGCGCATGGCAAGTATCCGTTTGTCGTTACGACCCTTGAGAAGACCTCTAAGCGATTGTATTCAAGTCGGTCCATCCCAGAACTCTTAGAGAGTTTACAACAAGCTTTAAAGGTTGAGATTGACTCAGGAATCGATGCACAGTCATTGACCACTTTGCCACCTTTGGAACATCCACTTGGAAGAGCGCCTTCACGCTTCGGCCCGGGTGTAAAATTACCTTATCGCACACCGGGAGAAGTCCGATTTGCTGACACGCCAAGGGGTTCTACAGTCAATGTAGAGATTCGCAGATACCTTGAAGAGCGTGCCAATAAACTCATGGGTAGAAACGCTCCGGGCGTTGATCCAGTTGAATCGCAAATGAAACAGCAGGAGGTCATAGACAAGGTATTCAATCACCTCAAGCACGTCCTCGATCAAATCTTTAGCCTCTATCAGCAATACGGTCCAGACGAAGAATACTTTCGGGTTACGGGAATGCAGGATATGCAGAAGTTCGACAAGGGTAATCCCGGTGATCGATTTGATTTTTATCTGCAATTTGATGTCGCGACACAAGACCCTGCACAAATGCTTGATCGTGTAAAATCGATTGCTGAACTTGCAGGGATGCTTGACAAGAATGGCACGCTTGATACGGAGCGCTTACTGCAAATCGCAGTTGGACAAATCCTACCAGGTGCTGCTGAGAGCGTAATGATACCCAAGGAGACCGCATCTCAAAAAGCGGTTGAAGAGGAGCGCCAAACGATTGCAGAAATCTATGCAGGAGTACCCCCAAATGTTCGTCCAAATGACGCACATGAAATGAAACTCCAGATATTTCAACAATGGCTCGCCCAGCCAGACGTTACGCAAAAGGTTCAACAAGACCCAGCCTTACAGGAGCGTATACAAAACTACATTCAGCAGCGCACCATGCAGGTACAACAACGCCTGAATTCAGAGATTGGTAGACTAGGGGCAACTCCCACGCAGTTTGGGCAGACCCCAAGCGCAGCATGATTGCAGAGAATCTGATCAAAGAAGAGATCAGGTCATGGTCAAGCGAAGTGCTTGAAAAACCTAGCGATAATTTTTCTGGTCTCCCTCCTTGTCCATACGCTAGGAAGGCGTGGTCTAATGACAAGGTTAGGGTACACGTTGCTCAAGACTTAGACCTTGCTGTTCGCATTAAGAAGGACAATCCACCAGAGAAGGATTCAGTAGATGTCCTTGGATGGACGGGGTGGGACAATATGTCCGCAGATGAATTTGATACTTGGCTGGATGAACAAAACGAAGACCACAAAGGAATCTGGATAATCGGATTTCACCCAGAACATCCACTTGATGATTCCCAAGAAGAGTTTGAAGGAAATGGTTCACCAACTTATGGAGTGATCTTGATACAACCATTGTCGGACCTTAGTGCCGCATCGAAAAGAATTTTAACGAAGGGGTACTATGCAAACTATGCCCCAGAAGATATGAACCACGTAACTAGGAGGAACGCACAATGAAGGGAAGAAAGATGATGCGCAAAACCGTTAAGCGAAAGAAAAGGAAGTAATTCCAATGAAGGGTCACACGATTAAAGGTGGTCAAAAGCGACCAACTAAAGCAGGTGCGGGGATGACCAAGAAGGGTATAAAAAAGTACCGACGTGATAATCCTGGTAGCAAGCTCAAGGGAGCGGTTACCGGGACTGTCAAGAAAGGGAGCAAGGCGGCAAAGCGTAGAAAATCATATTGCGCTCGCTCCGCAGGACAAATGAAAAAGTTCCCTAAAGCAGCGAAGAATCCAAATAGTAGACTGCGACAAGCTCGCAAACGATGGAAGTGTTAAATGGCAAACGTACCAACAAATAAAGCGCTCTACTCAAGAGTCAAAGCAGAGACCAAACGTAAGTACAAGGTCTGGCCTTCAGCTTACGCTAGTGCATACCTTACGAAAGAGTATAAGCGCAGAGGTGGAAAATATAAAACCTCTAAGAAGTAATGGCTAAGAAGACGGGAGGCTTGACCAAGTGGTTTGGGCGCAACAAAGGAAGCGGATGGGTAGATTGCAAGACAGGCAAGCCATGCGGAAGAAAGTCTGCCAAGAAGGGAAAGAGTAAACGACCCTACCCAGCTTGCCGCCCCACTAAGGCACAGTGCAAAAAGAGTGCAGTAAAAAGAAAGACCGGACCTAAACGAGTAAACTGGAAAAAAGGAAAATGATCATGCCCCGTAAAAAGAAAACCTACCACGTCATAGACCCAGAAGAAGCGATCCAAGCATTAAGCTCTTTGAAGGGTGAACCAAATTTTTTGAAGTACATCGAGATGCGCGAATCAATGCGCGAAGAAGTAATTCGTCAACTCCAAGTCAAGGAGGTCATCGAGAACACTAACCGTCATTATATGATGTGTGGAAAGCTTGAAGCGATAGACGAGGAACTCGATACCTTTCACAACATCTAACTTTTCTAGGGGTAGATAATAGGCACTGGGGAGTGTCAAGCCCTTGCAGGTATGCGCTTGCAAGGGCTTTTTGTTTGTCATGTAAGGTGAATTGCCTTACACTTTGCTACACTACGCTACAACAAGCGTTGATTTTATGGAAGAAGCAATTCAAGAGGTTGACTCGGTATCCTCACAAAATGCCGTGGAGAGTGAAACGCAGGAACAGGGAAACCTGACGATGGCAGAGTACGCAGCGAATTTGCTGAAATCTCAGCCAGAGGAAGAAGTCTCTGAACCGACCTCGGAGGAATCCGAATCCGTTGAAGAAACTACGGAGGAAGAAGATATCGAGGGACAGTCTGCCGAAGTACCGGACGAGGAAAGTTTGACTGAGCCGCCCGCAGAACCTTCGGATGTTCTTTCTAAGAAATTCAATATTGACCTGGACAGTTTGTCTGAGGATGAGAGTCGAGAACTCGCTAAGTCGCTGAATGCATCTGCGGTCAGGCGATTCGGAAGACTAACCGCTCAGAAGAAAGCCCTACTTGCAGAGAATGCAGAGCTACAGGCGCAAGCCCAAGCAAAGGATCAGCAAGCCAGCGCCGACCAACCTGAGTTCCTCAAGGACAATGCCCTGCACAACGTCAACGACGTCAATGCACTAACCACAGAAGTCGAAAAGATTCAGACGCTCATCGAATGGGCTGAAGAAGGACTTGAGAACGAAGTGGAGTATGATGACAACGGAGACGAGTACGTTGCGAAGGATGGAGAGAAGACTTACAACAAGTCCGACCTCCGAAGGATTCGCGCCAATGCGAGAAAAATCCTACGCAAGGATGCACCAGCGAGACAGAAATGGATCGCAGAGCGCACACAGTACGACGAGCAAGCAGTTCAGACTTTTCCATTCCTAAGTGACGGGGAAAGCGAGGACTACCAGTTCTTCATGCAGGCCAAGAATAATCCGCTTTATAAGCCACTCATCGAGCATCTGCCAAATGGCAACTTTGCACTGGCACTGATGATCGAAGGCACAAAAGCGATTAAGGAAAGACAGGTCAATTCGGGTAAACCGAAACCCAAGCCTAGCGCTCCAGTAGCTTCCACCGAAGCAGGGACTGCCAAGCCAAGGACGGAGAACTCAGCAAGAAAGAAGGCTCTGCAAGCGGCTAAGTCGAAATTCGACAAGTCCGGGAGCATGGCAGACTACCAACAGTATATTAAACTCAAGAGGTCTTAACCTCTCCATTATTTAAAATCAAAACATTAGGAGGATACCAATATGGCATCAAGTACATCGTACAACACTGCTGGCGATCGTGAGCAGCTATTAGATATTATAACCGTTCTAGAACCGGAGGCTAGCCCCCTGGTCAGCATGATGAAGAAGGGCAACGCAAGCAGCACATTCGTTGAGTGGCAGGCTGACAAACTTAGCACGCCTGACTTCGACGGAGTTAACGAAGGGGAGGACGTAGGTTCTTTCAAGAATCAAGCCGAAGATCGCGCTAGACTTGGAAATTATGTCCAGAAATTTCGAGACACTTTTCAAGTCAGTGACATCCAGCAACTTGTTGATACAGCGGGAGTTGCATCAGAATTCGCCAATGCTGAGTCCAAAGCTGTTCGCAACGTTAAGCGTTCAATCGAAAGTGCATTCTGTTCCGCACAAGACCGTCAAGCCGAAGCCGGAAGTGGCACGCCTTACAAGACTCGCGGATTGCTCAAGTGGCTTGGATCGGGTGGTCAACCTTCCGATATCCCAGCGGCTTACCAATCAGTAGCTAACGACACCACAGGCACGCAGACCGAAGCTACCTTCAATAGCGTTCTTCAAGAACTCTATCAAGCTAACGGAATGCCTGGTGGACAACTTACCTTGATTGCCGGACCAAGCCTTAAGCAAGAGATCAGTAACTTCTCTCGCCAGCTTGCCGCAGCCAATGGAACGTATGTCGTTAACCAGGATGCTGAGTCTCGCAAGATCACGCTTACCGTGAACCTCTACGAAGGTGACTTTGGTAACGTTGCGATTGTACCTTCGCTCTTCGTAAATCGCACCAGTGGTTCTGACACCATCGATGCTGATGCCGGACTTCTTGTTGATCCAGAATACATCGGAATGCACTCGCTCAAAGCTGAGTCCGCTACCGAACTGGAAGACCAAGGAGGCGGGCGCAGAGGTTTCGTGGACGTAATCGCTGGCCTTGCTTGCTACTCGCCTAAAGCCCACGGGTTCTTCAATTAATCGATAACCTAACAAAGGAGATTTAAGACATGGCTAATACCAACGTTACACTACCAAACGCTCGCAAGAGTGTTCTCAGCAACCAGGAACGCGCACAAGGATTCACCCACAAGTGGAAAGTCCTTTCCACCGACATTGACGAAGGCTCTGGGTCTTCCGACACCGTCACCGTGGCCCTTGGCGATACGCCTGCCGACTTCGTAATATCGAAGGCGATGATCAACGTAAGCACCGCAATGACCGGAACTGGCGCATTGGCAGCAGAACTTGGAACTGATGGAGACCCTAACAACTTCATCGAGTCCACCTCTGTCACCGCAGTCGGACCAATCATTGCCGCTCAAGGCGCAGTACCTAAGACCCTCGCTGGGACTTTTGCCGCTGCCTCTGATGCATTGCAGATCAAGTTCACCAACTCCTCTTCCGGTTCGCCTTCCGCGCTTACCGCAGGCGAGTTGGATATCTACTTGGCAATGCATGACGCCAACGACGTAGGTTAATCACCAATTCGTTTTGTTGTTCTAGGGGGGTGGCTCAATCGGGTCACCCCCCAAGGCAACCAATCACTTTTATTATGTCAGAAATTCTTGTACCTAAGTGGAAGGAAGGCAACGGGTCTCAGTTTATGAAGAACTTGGACCGTCATTTGCGTTACGAGGTAGACCTTGAACGATTTGAAGCCAAGAAGCGCGAAATCGAATGCGGGAAAGAAAACCAGCACGGTAACGTAATGGATGGAGTAGGGCAACTGAAGGGTACGATCCCTGCACGCGAATATTTCCGTTGGCAACAGTTCAAACCTGGTTGCTGGGGAGACAAGCAATTCGTGCGTGAATTCCTTCGCGACAATCCTTCACTCAGAGCAAAATCTTTTGACAAGAAGACCTTCCAAGGGGCATCCCTTGACAAGGCAAGCTTTGCATGAGGCGAATCCCGGTTAGCACACTTACGACCAATCTCAAGAATTTGATTGGCGTGAAGACCCTCCTCTCTGTAGAGAGTGAGGCGGGAGTCCGTAGCTTCAACCGCTTTGGCAGAATTGCATGGGGCAGGACTGCATGGCCCTTTGCATCACGCCTTACACAAATCATCCCAGACGTTCGCGTTAGAAGCGTAGACGTTGGGAGTGGTGGTGCATCGTATACATCAGCACCTACCGTAGCGTTCAGTGGGGGTGGGGGTAGCTCGGCAGCCGCCACGGCAACGATTAATTCAGATGGCGAAGTTAACGGAGTTGCGGTCACCAATAACGGCACTGGATTCACAGGAGTCCCTACAGTCAGCTTTAGTGGTGGTAGCGGATCAGGTGCAACGGCAACCGCTAACCTCTTAGCCTATTTAGACTTTGGAACTACGGTAAGCGAAGTGTTCCGGGTCACAAATAACGACCCCTATGGAACTGACAGTTCCCATGATGTCGCATTTAAAAACAATTACGTTACTGGAGCGAGCGAGTATGGAGAAGCGATCTTGCCCAACCGCTCATCAACCTCTCCCGTCTGGGTATACTACCGCGCCCCTTACCCAGAATATGCAAGTGACGCTGCTGACTTCCCTTGGGTCTTTGCGGAGTACGTTTGTATGGGCGCATATGCAGATTGGCTAACGGCAGACGGACAAGCAGAGAAGGGGCAACTTGCCCTGCAACAAGCAGAACAACTCTTGGAGTTAGAACTCGATAAATTAGAGCGCCAAGAGCGCCAAACCACTCCACTTTTAATTCAAACATACGGCACTACAATTGCCACAAGCACATAATTATCATGGCATCTACAAGCGAATACAGAGGACTCGGACTCAACGGGGGAATTTATATCAACGGGACGGACGTTGTGACGGGCAAGTTCTTTGCCATCCAAGCAACGGAAGCAACCGTACTTGCGGCACAGGCAAGCAACATTACAAACCTTAGTAATATCTGCACTGGCACGGATGCAACTGAGCTTGCTGCCGGAACTGTCCTGTACGGAAACTTTACGAGCATCGACCTTACGAGTGGTGCTGTAATTGCCTACAATATCTAGATGGGAGTATCCACCATATCACTTGGTCTTGGACTAGGTGGGGGAAAGGCCGCGACTAGTAGTGGTCGATCTGGTGGTGGAAGCGCTGGAATTAATTCTTTCAGCTTGGCTTTTGATGGGACAGACGATTTTGCCCAAACCTCTTCCGTTTCGCTAGTTGCGAAGACCATTAGTGTCTGGTTCAAGGCCGACTCCACCATAAACGCTTCATCCAGTAGGGAATGCCTTCTTGGATTTGGAACGGCAGAGCAAGGCATTTATCTTGGTGGAGAAAACTCCCAGTTAACGAACGAAATTATTCAGATAACCGACGGGTACGGCTCATGGGGTTATGAAAGCGCATCCGCTTCAATTTCATCGTCAGCTTGGCATCACATTTGTTGTGTTTGGGAAACCTCAAATTCGTCTACTAATTCGGGCAATCCCGGTTACGACATTTACTTAAACGCCACAAAAGTTGGCAATGGGTTTGGTAATTATGGACTCTATGGAAACCGCAATTACATAACGACCGAAACAGTCAAACAGGGGGCTTTTGCCCGCACAAACGGAGGTACTCCTTGTTTTTACGATGGCCTGCAAGACGAAGTTGCGATTTGGAACGCCTCGCTTTCAGCCGCAGATATTACAAAGATTTACAACTCTGGAGTGCCTAATCTGTTAACAGAATCAGATAGCTACGATACCGATAGGACGGGCAACTTAATAGGTTACTGGAGGAACGGGGACGGAACAGAAGGGGGTAGTGGAACGACTGTCTACGATATGTCTTCCAACTCCAACAACATGACCTTGACCAACGGACCTGCTTATTCGGACAACGTACCATCGTGATGAACAGAAAATACGTAATCATAAACGACTCTGACGTCGCTTCAGTAAACTTCGACCAAGTATGCGAGACGAGCGCTAACACGCTACGATGGAGCGTAAAGGAAGACGGCTCTCAAGGGGACAAGACCTTCGTAAAGTTTGAAGGCGAAACGCCTAGCTTCTTGAACGGAAAAACGCAGTACACGCATTCTGAGATTCTCACCATCCTGGCAGGCTCAGATTGGAGTCCACCTGACCCCGAATGAAACGATGTCACGTAATCCTTGCAGTCGATGTGGCGTTACTCCTTGTCATTGTGATCCTGACCGGATGCTCGATGAAGCAATGGTATCCTACAATGGGAGCAGTAGTAGGTGGAGGAGCAGGAGCGCTAGGTGGTCCTGGCATAGCAGCAGTAGGGGCAGGGAGTGGCGCGCTAGTTGGGGAAGTCCTGCAGGGCAACAAGGAGGTCGAGGAGGCAAAGGAGACAATAGACGCACTCACACACGGGGATGTTTCGGCACTAGTGGCGAAGGGCATGGAAAAGCACAAGACTGGTTTCGAGGAATTTACAAGTTACGTAAAAAAAATCCTTATGGTAGCGGCTTGCATCTTGGCGGCCTATTTAAGCATCCCAATTTTTATCGCACGCAAAACCGCAGAGACTTGTTCTAAGACGGCTGCGGAAAAACATCTTACACGTTCACCCTTTCCATCAAATGAAAAATCTTAAACCCATAATCAAGTTGTACCAAGGTATGACTATCCAAGGCAAAGTGATTACCTGGTTCGCAGCAGTCATGGCGGCAATCATCATCTTAGACTTCTTGTTCGATGTTTGATCGCGATTCGCTATTTGGAATAGGTGGCACAATAGCAACCTTTTCCGGTTCACTGCATGAAGTAGTGGGAGTGGTCGCTGGTGGACTAACTATCGTTTTTATGTCGGTCAAGATTTGGCAAGAACTGCGCAAGAAGAACAAGTGAAATGCCAAGATATCGCTCATATGGAAAACTCGATGACCAAGTCCAAATAGAGGGTGATCGCGGATTTCGAGGTATTGATTCATACCTTGAACCAACTAGCCTTGAGGGTGGCTTCGTAGAGAACTCTGAGAATATGCGCTTGATTGGAGACCTTGCTGAGACGCGCAAAGGAATAGACTTCCTTGCAGGAGCGCTCACCTTAAGTTACTCGGCAGGCACAGAAGAAGTATTTTGTAGTACGGTCTTCTCAGACCCTGCAAGTGGCGTTGAGTTCTTAGTAGTTGCGACTCGCACAAAAGCGATCATCTGGAATGACGCAAACAATTCAGGCATTGCAATTGATTACCCCGGAGGCGAAGTGGTCGCTACGGCAGACGGTGCAAGCTTTGTGCAATCAATGGAGAAGTTGATTTTGTTTCGTGGCAAGAACAAGACCCCGCTTGAATGGGATGGAGATTACTCAAGCCCAACTGACTTTGTAGTGAAGGCAAACGCCTCACCCGGTGGAGGAAACATTCAATGCCCAAACACTGACTTTGGAGTGTTCTTTAGAAACCGACTCATCATTCCACAACCAACAGATTCTAAGTACTCGATATTAATGAGTAACTTACTAAACACAGACGTTTACACTACCGCAGACGCGCAGTTTAGAATCAATAAGGGTTCAGCAGATTTCCTCGTAGGATTTTACCCCTACCAAGAAGACCAGTTAATTGTGTTCATGCGCAACTCGATCCACATGATTAACAACATTGCGACTGTAAGTGCCGCCAACACTTACGAAATCACTCGCCAACATGGTTGCGTAGCTCGCAAGTCCATCGCACAGAGTGGCCCGCAAACCTTCTTCTTGTCGGATAACGGAGTGATCGTCCTCAGTCCTGGTACAGACCCCGCAAAAGGGCTTGGAGTAGCTATCAGCAAGGTAACGGGGGAGACCCTGCCCATGACGCAACAGATACAAAATCAGTTTGATGAGGTTAACTATAAGTATGCTGACTTGTCGTGCGGAGTGGTGTTTGACAATAAATACTACCTCGCAGTACCTACAGGCTCATCAACAAAACCAAACAAGGTATTTGTATACGACCTCATCTCAAGCGCGTGGATCAGCGTAGATAGCTACCCGGCAATGGCAGGCAGCCTAGCATTCCAAGTCGATGATTGGGTCATTTGCTCACATGGGAGCAATCCTACAAAGCGCAGACTCTTCGCGTGCAATCCAACAGGATTCTACTTGATGGAAGAGAACCAAACGGATGACAGCGGACGCAAGATTGGAAGTGCGTCTGAATCCGGCACAACTGCAATTGCAGGCAAACTAAAAACTCGGTCCTTCACGCTGGGCAATCAAAACGTCAAGCGTTGGAGGCGTGGGCAACTAGGAATCAAGACAGAAGATAACGATGCGTTTACAATCAAGGTGAATAGTATCGACCCAGACAACTCTGAAACCGTCTTGAGTCACACAGCAGACTCTACGGAGGAAACACTTTTACGCTTTGGTACAGGACGAATTCGTGGCTATGGTGCGAATGTTGAGATTACGGTCACCGCAGGCCGCCCAAGCTTTAGACACGTCAGCTTGCAAGCAATTGCAGACGGGTTGAACATTAGGACGGACATTGCATAATGGCTATCTCTGCATCAGTTACTAGAGGGTTCACTTTCGCAACTGGCGTGGAAGTGACCGCAGCCGCGCTAAATCAGCTAGGTACACCTTCGGTCTCAGTCGCAACCCCCATTGCGGTCTCCAACGGGGGGACAGGAAGCGCGAACGCAAGTGATGCTAGGTCAGCGCTAGGGGTAGGTACACTAGGCACACAAGCGAGCAATGCGATTGCAGTTACAGGTGGTACAATAAGTGGTACAATAATGACCCTGCCAAGCTATGCAGTTAGTGGCGTACCCTCTGCATCCCCAGCCGGACAGATGATATACGTGACTGATGGAAACTCAGGAGCGGCAACGGTTGCAGTCTCTGATGGATCGGCATGGAAAGTAGTAGCGTTGGGAGCAACGATATCGACATGAATATCTTGGCACAATCGCTCAAGCTTTACGAGAAGCTCGGAACAGATTTGTTCAAGGACATCTCAGTCTACATGGCGCATGGATATGTCCATAAGCCCCCCCATAGCTTACTGCTCGCAAAACCCGTGCGTACAGACCAGGGAAACCCGGATGCACAATGGAACGTCAATGACCCAGACGCATGGTACGTGAGGACCGCAGTGGGTGAGAGATGTATTTCAGAATTTATTAGCCGTATACCATACATCCTCCCATACGTGGGGTGGATGAGGCATACAAAAAAACAACCAGTTAGGTTTTACACGTTTGATCAAGTAACGAGGAGAATGAAATGAGTAGTCCAGATATCAATTATCCAGCCCAGCCGTCTTATGGCGAAAGTCTTTCAGAATCTTTAAAGGCGCAAGCTGACTTCCTACGAGGAACAGGTGACTTCGCAGATGTGGGAAGCTTAGAAAGCTTACTTCCACTAGAGGAACGTATCCGCAAGCAAACCGCACAGACTGACACGGATGTTCTTAGGCAGACTTTGTTGGGATCAGAATCCAAGGTTATTGAAGCACCTGACTATGCAAGTTACGTCCAACAAAATCCTGACCTCTTAGCCCAGCATAATGCTGAGAAAGCGGCAGGAAATACGCAAAGTATTGAAGAGTACGGACAACTGCATTACGAGACTTTTGAAGCACCTTCAGTAAACCCAAATGGCAGAACTATGCCTACCAAGTTTGCAATTCCTGGTGCAGAACCAGTAACCAATGAGCAAGGGCAGACTGAGAGTGCAGGGGGTGGACGGTATCAATTGGTAACGATTCCGGGTAGTGAGACGCTTGGAGATTCTGGTAGAAGTAAATCGGGCAAAGGTCCAACTTATGTAATTATTGACTCGCAAACGGGAGCAACTGCAAAACAGTTTGATTCTTGGCAAAGTTCAAACGAAGGTTTTAACGATGCGAACAGGAAGTCTAGCGAGGCTTTACAGTCTGCAATGAGCGAACTGAGTTCCATGCAAAGCACGATTGATGAATCGGGTGGGGACGCAAACGCAGTTAGTTTTCAATTTACCAACCCAAACACGGGTGAACCACTACGCGAAGGAGAGACTGTCCGTACAACTACTGGCATGGTTGACCTCCTTGGAGATACCCGCCAGTTAATTGGCGAAGACAGGACGGCAGGGTTTGACGATAGAGGGAACTTCTTGGGTCTCTCAGCGCTAACTGAGGATATTGGTACAAGCCAGCAATCACGCCAACGTGAACGCGACTTAGCGGACGTGGAAAGGTTATCGTCTAGGTACAAGGATGTAATGGATAAATTCCGCGAAGAGGACATAATGACCTCAGTTGGCGAAGTTGGTGGTCCGCAAGACGTATTCCTCAATGATATGCGAAACTTGCGTGCAGGCCCAGAAGGCGAAGCAGGACCAGTTGGCGCAACCGGGCCAGCAGGCACGGCAGGGCAAGTTGCTCCGGTAGGGGTTACTTCTACCCCAGCCCCAGCAGTGTCACCTAGCGCACCAGTTGATCCAATGCTCGCACAGATCGCACAGACGGGAACTCCTACAGGTGCAGGGTTGCGTGAAACCCTAGCGAATGAAGCACTACTTGGCTTGCGTAGCGGACTTACTGAGCGTGAAGAGCGTCAGATTGCAGAGGCTGCCCGTGCCAGGTCTACGATGATGGGTAGAACCTTTGACCAGAGCGCCGCAATCGAGGAGGCAGGGGCAAGGGTTGCAGAGGACAATCAAAGAAGAATGCAGAACCTTGCACTCGCTCAATCGGTACTCGGACAGGAGGGTGGGTTGCGTATGCAAGAGCTTGCCATGCAACAAAGAAAAAACCTCGATCCATTCACCGCAATTCTTGGTCGATCAGGTGGCTCAACGGTTGGACAAGCTGGGCAAGTACTTGGACAAGCAGGGTATGGACTACAAAGCGCGCCTCAGTATTTAAACCCAGAGGCGGGTCTGGGCTTTATACAGACGCAAGCCACTAATGCGGCTAATATGTATGGCGCGCAACAACAACGCGCAGGCGCGGAGCGCGCAGGTCTCTTTTCAGGCGTGGGTTCACTAGCTGGAGGTTTATTAAGTAACGAAAACATCAAAATCTGCTGGGTGGCACGCGAAGTGTATGGGGTACACAATCCCGCATGGTTGTTGTTCCGCGAATGGATGCTCAATGAATCACCAAGTTGGTTTCGTGCGACCTACATAAAGTACGGTGAACGCTTTGCGAAATTCATCTCGAATAAACCACGCCTAAAAGCACGAATCCGTCTATGGATGGACTCGAAGATCGGAGGATAATAATCATGGCACAACCATTCTTTAAAGGAAACTACGGATCAGCACTTGCGCGGGTCGATACTCGGCCAATCATTGAGGCAGGGCGTGCGCAAGGTGCGATGTATGCAAATCTGGGCAATGAAGTTGCCGGCGCAATTAAGCAGTATGGGCTGAATAAGGAGAAGCAAAAGGAGAACAAGAATACTATCAAGTCAAGTGTTGGCATTCTTAAAAGACTGCAACAAATTGACTCTGAGAATGCCGCTCAATATGAAACGCAAATCGAGCAACTGAATAACGAGGATATTGGTTTGCGTGAAAGAGCGGGACTTGCTGATAAAACCTTAAAGGGCATATCCATCACTGGACAAATGGAGTCCAATATGCTTCGGAATAAGTCAGTTGCAGATTCGCTTAAAAGCACGCAGGACTCAAGGAATGCAGTAAAAGGTGCATTTGCACAAATGAACGAAGTTCTTAACGAGGCAAAGCAAGCACAAACAGAAGCACGCGAAGCCGGGTTGCCATTTGAATTTACCCCAACAGTCCAAAGAATGTTCGATAATTCTGAGATTGTGAAAGCGGGGATGGAGTCAGGAGACGCAAGCTTACTCGGATCGTTTATCTCTGATCCTGCGATGGATAGATCAAGACAATTACAAATTAAAAAGCAGGAGCGTGATGTGGATGAAGCAACATTTGAGCGTGACCTCAGAGAAGAGAGGGGAGGAGCAGCTGGAGAGGCTGAACGTCTAGACCAAGCGGATCGGCTAAGGACTCTTACAGCAATGGGTCTATACAATGCTAGAATGAGCATGGGTTCCGGAGGTGGCGGAAGTAAGAATACGCAAACAATGCAGGATAGCCTAGAGGATACACAAAAGGAATTATCAAGAATAAGTTCTTTAGATACTATGTTTAAAGACGAAGACGATAAAATTTTGTCTGTAGGTGATCTTTTAGAAAGTAAACCAAACAACGAGATAGGACTTAAAGAAGGGTATAACCTTACAGAAATGTCACCCGTGGACAGGGACAATGTTCAATTGTTCTTAACTCAGTCAGGAAAGGTTCAAGATGCACAGAAGCAAATGCCTGTTGAACTCAAGCGTATTTTTGACTTAACCGAGTTTGGCGATGAGCCACTAGAAGTGGGACAAGAAATAGAGTTTGGTGAAGGCAAGCAAGGTCGCATTGTTAGTATTAAAAATGGCCTGGTGAATGTAATTTATGAAGGGACTTTGTATGAAAAAAACTTACTAGACATAGAAGCCGAACAACGCGCGGAAGCTGCAAGGTTAGAAGAACAGAGAAAGTCAATACCGCAAATTCGCTCGGATTTTGAACGTGCGGGCGGATCAGTAAAGTTTGGGCAATCGAAATTTTAAGTAACTACTGATGAGAAAAAATCGATTCTAGGGTGTAATGGTACTCAAAATAAAATCAACGGGTGAGCATGACCCGAATTATGGGTCTAAAATAAAAATAGATTCAATCGGACAGTATGATCCGGTTGGAACTATGCGGTTCATGACCGCACCGTTGTCCGGGCCAGCACCCGTTCCTGACCTCATAGACACAGGCATTATCATTGGGGCAGAAGTTGTCCCTGCTTTAGTAGGTGCAATTGGTGGTGGTGCAGCTGGTGGCCCAATGGGTGCATTAGGTGGTGGTGCAGCTGGTTCAGCATTTGGTAACTACTTATCGCAAAACTATCGATTGAATCGCGGTTTTCAAGATGAATTTGGAGTCGGTGAATTCGGAGCAGCGACAGCCTTTGGCGCAGTCCCCGTAGGCCGCCTTGCAAGCGTAGGAGGTATTGCACGTACTGGTATCCGGGCAACGCAGGGTGCTGGTCTTGCAACTGGTGAGCTATATGCTCGTACTTACCTTGATGAAGATCGTCCTCCTACAAAAGAAGAAATCGCAAGCACTGTTTTGTTTGGTGGTGCATTTGGTGGCGCGCTTGGTGCGCTGGAGGCAAAATGGTTAGGCAAGAATTTGGTTGATGGCGCAGAGGAAGGAATGACTAGACCCGAAGTCTTAAATAAGCATAGACAGAATATAGAAGAGTCTGGAGGTTTACAGAATCATGCAGTAGGCAACCCTTTGCTCAGTAATATGGATGTTGAATCGTTGGCTAAAAAGTCACCCAAGGAAGCGGCAGAAGAGTCTTTGCAAGCAGTAGAAAATAAACTACTCAATGAGTCTGATGAAATGGTTCAGCAGATTGCAACAGGTGATCCATCACTGACTACTCCATCACTAACTGCTCCATCAATGAGCCGGGGTGCATTGGAATCGTTTGGTACACCAATCGAAAGGCAAAATATTTTAGGAGAACCATCACTTAATCAACCTGTCATGCAAGACTCAACTGAGGTGATGTCAAATATACAACGAGTGGCAGACGATCAAGCCGCGCAAGGAGATGAGCTTGTGTCAGGTATAATGAGGCAGACCGAAGAGGGTCAAAGGCAAGCAAGAGATTTGGGTGCTGTTGAGCAAATGGCTAACTTTCAAAAAACCCTCGATGATGAGCTTGCCCAACAGGATGAAATCTTTACTCCACTCATGCGTGAGGTAAACATTGGAATGCAAAAGGTTGGAGACAACGCAAGGCTGCGTGTAGTCCAAGAGCAGATTGCGAAACTTGATCACAAGCATGGCAAGAACAAGGGCGCGAGTAATCAACGCAAGAAACTCAATGCCGAAAGGAATCGTATCTTAAAGCGTAACAATCTTACGCTTGATGACCTGGAGGTGCAGATGCAAGCCTCTCAGATGCCACCAACCAGGCAAGATACTCCACTTAGGGATCGACCTATGGAGCAAGCCGACCCTATGACCAAGTCGGAACGCATGGCAGAAGAGAAACTTGGTAGGGGGTACGAGAAGTATTTCAATGTTGCCATGCCTATTGGAGCGGGCGGCGCTGCGGCTTATGGATTACTTGCGAATGAAGAGGATGCTGGAGAGTTTAAGCAAGCAGGGATTGCTCCGATACTTGGGGCGCTTTTGATTGCGGCAGGAATTCGTGGCCCAGTTGCTCGTAAATTGATGCGCAGGAAAGAATTCAAGCAAGCGAACGCGCAAGCCAAAGTAAATCCTACGAAGGCAGAACCGGATGTAGTGCGAGCAGAAAGGGCGCAGCAAACCGCAGACAAAGCTGTTTATGTAGATCGCAATCAGTTAAAGCAAATGACTGATGGCGCTATGGAATTCGTTAGCGACTTGCTTACCCCTCTGTCAAGAAAGCTGAAGAATATAAGTCCAAAACTTGCACAGGTATTTCGCGCACACGAAAGAAATATAAATACGACTACTAGGCAATACTTAGATCGGGTTAGTCCGTTTTTGAAAATGATGCAAAAGAGGTTGCGTGGCAAAAAAGACCTTCAAAGAGAATTTAAAACCTTACTACTTAATGGGTCTTCGCTCGGTAGGTTCATGGACAAGGTTGGTGTATCAAGAGAGGGTCGCGATATGCTTAAGGATATGCGACAGGCATTAGACGAACTAAGAACCTACGCGAGAGAAGAGGGTGGCATTGATGTTGGTTATCTCGATAAGTATTTTCCAAGGCAAGTAAAGGACTATAAGAACTTCAAGAAATTTTTGGATGATAACGATGATATGCGTGACACCCGAAACCAAGTGGAGATTGCGCTTGAGGACTACAGAGTTGAGAAAAAGCTACAATCAGTCGATGACATCTCTACGGAAGAAGCGGCAGAGATTACCTCAAGGGTTTTGCGCGGGTATCCGCTAGGAAAGGGTGGAATACTTCCGGGCAACGTAAAGCAAAGAAAGATAGAGCAAATCGAGGACAGATTCCTAGATGCTTATGCCGATCCTGCTGATGCTATGCAGAACTACGTTGATCGACTTGTGCAAGCCACCGAAAGAAAAAAGTTTTTATTTCGCAAGCCCAAGGATGAAACCCGTGCCATTGAGGTTGATGATGGAGTTACGGACAGAATGGGTAGTGACTTAGGCATTCGCATGGAAGTCGATGAGTCGTTGGCTGGCACGGTTGCCCGCACGCTTGCTAATGACGTTGATGGACTCAGTCCAGAAGATGTAAGTAAATTGCAAAGCATCATACAGTCTAGGTTTAGCGGAAAAACCGTTGCTCCATTCGTGCAAGGTGTAAAGAATCTAAATTACATTCAGGTCATGGGCAACTTTGGGTCAGCAATAACCCAGCTTGGAGACTTAGCGTATAGTATTCACTTTAATGGATTTGGTAATACCTTTAGGTCACTAGTGAACCGCGCTGATAACTACGATTTTGTTAAACACTTCAATCTTGCTGATCATAATATCGATACGCTCACTAATGGAGGGGGGTTATCAAAAGTTCTTGATAAAGTGTTCACCGTAACTGGGTTAAAAAAACTTGATCAGTTGGGTAAGAATACGACCATGAATGCTGCATGGAAAAAATACAAATCCCAAGCTCAAAAGGATGCGCCCAAGCTTGCTGATGATTTAGAACCAGTATTTGGTAAAGAACGTGCGGAAGGCATGGTTCGCGAATTGCAAAATAGCAATCCAAACTCAAAGGACTTACCGAAAGGTGTAGAGGAATTAATATGGTATAAGTTCCTTGACCTTAGTCCCGCTACACTAGGAGAGATGCCACGGTTTTATAATGAATCGGGTAACGCTAGGATACTTTATATGCTGAAGAGCTTTACGGTAAAACAATTTGACGTTTTTAGGGAAGCAGGATTTGAAGACATACGCAAAGCGGGTGAAGCTTTTGAGAAAGGTAACACACAGCAAGCAGCAAAACTCGCAGGCAGAGGAATGAGGAACGTGGTCGCACTTGGTACTGTCTTTGCCGCAGCGAATGCGTCAACTGATGTGATGAAGGACTTACTGTACGGTAGGCCAATTAAGCGTGACGAACTGTTTGAGGATAATATCTGGAGGCTGGTTGGCATAAATAGATACCTTGTACAAAAGGGAAGACGTGAAGGTCCGGCTAAAGCGTTTCTTGAAGGGTTGCTGCCACCTACTACCGTATTTGATCGGGCATGGCAGGACATCTCTGCAATCGCAGGAGACAAGGAATACAAGGGGGCTATGCTTCAAGGCACACCCCTTGACTTAGTATACTGGCGCTACCTCGGAGGTCTTGACAAAATTGAGAACATGAAATAACCTCAAAATCTTCATAACTTAGTCCTTATGAAATTAGTAGTGGGTAGGGATACCCGCACAAGCGGGGGGTAAAACCCTCGCTTTTTTTTGTGCATTAAGCTTTTTCATAATAATTGTATTTAGACGTTGACTAACAATACTTGCTCGCATTTAAGAACGGAATGCTTATTTGTGATTTACAGAATATTTACGAGTACAAAAGACTCCCGCTTGGCAAGCAAGCAAGTGACGATACGAAAAGAAAAAATGTGGTCAGCATGAATCGAATGCTTGGCCACTATGACATTTTCCCGTCGAATAGAATCGAAGCCTTTGCAAAAAAAATTAACGGACAACCGCTCCCAGAACACTATGCACAATTCGAGCGCAAGGTTACGGATGTCCGCATGGCACGCTCTTTATTCTCTAAGGGGTGGATCAAATACTACAGGGACCGGTGCGGGATCAACACCTCGCTCTTTGACAACTGGATTAATCTAAGCTTATCTGTGGTGAAGGTTAAGCCCTTCCATGCAGACGAGCGTGAGAGGCTATTGATTGAGGAGAAGTGCGCCCTTTTAAAGGAGTTAGACGTTGAACTCTATAAAGCGTATGCACTTGCCTATGGGCTTGGCTTGCGTAGCTCGGAAATCCAGAGGGCGAAGTATTCAGACCTCTGGGAAACGGAGGGCAATAAGATCATAAGAATTTGGAGTCCCAAGGGAGTTGCAGATGATGAAGTCGAGGGGGTTGGTTTTCAAGACCGACCATGCGATCCTGCGTGGTGGGAACTAATAATGCAATTTCGCACAGGAGGCGATGACTTGATTGTTCCGGTTCAAGAAGATCGAATTGTTCGTGAATTACCTAAGTATTTACGAGAGGTTTGTGGATTGACTGACAAGCGCCCAGTTCACCGATTGCGAAAGTATGCAGGTCATCGAGTGATGCGCATGAATGGAAACAATGCATTTGTCGCGCAAAAGGTCTTAGGACATTCTTCAATCGAGTTGACAACAAAGATTTACGTCGGCTTACCTAGCGTGAATCGAAGCTTTTAGGATTTATGAAAACAACAATAGAAATGCACGGCATCAAAATAACACATGAGGGTGGGAACGATATAGTTCTAAGCACTAATGCTCCCACGAAAGTCAACATAGAGACTCTCATTGCTGAACTTTTAACCCTGAGAATTACCTCAGAAAACGATAACAAAATAGAAAATAACTAAATATGAGTTTTGCAAAAAATATAAAACGTAGCTCTGGTGGCGGGTCTGGCGGGGGAAACTACGTCAAGCTTGTCCAAGGAGAAAACAAGTTCCGCATTGTCGGATCGACTGAAGACAAACCATATCCTGGTTTAATTACTGGAATGGTTGGCTGGGGAGAAGACGAAGAAGGCAAGCGCAAGCCCTTCCGTTACGAAATCGATGGCAAGCCACCAATCGCGTTTGCAGAGAAAGCCAAGGAGTTCTTTGCAATGATCGTTTGGTCATATGCAGAGTCCAAGCTTATGATCTTGGATATCGCACAAGCCGGATTGAAGGACAAGATTATCGAACTTGCAGAAGATGCCGATTGGGGAGACCCACGAAAGTACGACGTTAGTATTGTCCGAAACGGGGAGGGTCTGGAGACCAGCTACGTAATGACACCGAAGCCTATGAAAAAGCGTAGCGCTGAGATCAATGACGCGGTGGCATCTATGAATATCAACCTCCTGGCACTCTTTGAAGGTGGTGACCCATTCTCTGACGAAGCCCCGTCAGCACCCGAAGCACCGGAAGAACCTGAAACAAACGAAGACGGGTCAGACCCATTCTGATATGTTGCGCACCGACATATCGAACAGCGCATATCATGGGTCTGGCGATCTGAGCAGGAGCAGGGCGTGGTCATTGATCACGTCTTGCCCTGCAAAGGTCTACCATGAAATGAAGAATCCACCGGACGGGGATGCCAAGCATTTTGTCATAGGTGGATGCACGCATACGGCCACCCTTGAGCCGTTCAAGCTTGAAGAGGAGTATGCAGTTAAGCCCAAGGAGATCGATGGACGTGGCCCACTGACAAAGGACTACAAGGCGGCATTTTCGCTTATGCAAGACCATGCACCAGAAAAGCGTTGGCTAACCCCTAGCGACTACAAGAACTGCATGGAAATGGCGGCATCTGCGAGGGAGCATCCATTGCTACAGACCTACCTGGATGATCCAGCAACGATCATTGAGGGAACTGGGTACTTCACACACCGTGGGGCTGAGTGCAAAGTTCGTCCAGACTTATTCAATCCCGGCGCGGGTGTGGTGATCGATTTGAAGACTACTCAGGAGGGAGACTTGCATGGATTTTCCAAATCCGTAAGACGCTACGGGTACTCGTTCCAAGCAGCATGGTATTTAACGGGACTGCAAAAGATGGGATACAATCCAAAGGAATTCATATTTCTATGCGTTGAGAAATCTGCGCCATTCCTAACCAGTGCTTATGCAATTCCAGCGAGCGAGATCGAGCGCCAGAAACCAAATATGTCGAAGGCGTGTAATATCTGGAATGAATGTATGAAGACAGGAGTTTGGCCCGGTTATCCAGACGAGGTACAAACCTTGTCTTTAGGTGGTAACTTGCAAAACAACAGACTTAGCATCTCTGATATCGCAGGCAAGTTCAACATCTCCAGAGCATTCGTTTACAAGGTTATGAAGGAAGCGGAGATCACAACTCAGACATTTGGCAGAAAGCGGACCATCGACATTACAGAGTTTGCCAATGCCATGCAAAAAAGGGCGGTAGCATGAGCGAAGATTGTGGCGAGGTAGTCAAGTTACTGACTACCAAAAAAGCACTCAAGCTTACAGGATACAGAGCAATGAATTCGCTTATGCAATTGCATCGCGAACCTACCATTAAAATCACCTGTTACAAAGTCCACGGAGGTCCGGGGCAGGGTGCGGTGATGCAAGCATGGTCGGAAAAGGAGTTAAGAAAGTTCATTAAAGAACACGGCAATCATCATCTAACGGAGGAAAAATGGCTAATAGACTAGAACAAATCAAACGTATAAAACAGGGAATTGGTTTTGCCAATGACCACATAACTAACTCAGATTGGCAGGCGGCAATCGTCGTACAAAACGCACTCATCGAACAGTTGCTCGCAGTTGTGGAGGGTGGAGGCGTTAACCATCAAAGCGACCCAGACCAGACTATTACCTTTACAGAGGACTGTGGTGGGGATGAGTAACAAATGTATAATCGGAATTGATCCAGGTGCGTCTGGTGGGTTTTGTCAGTTCATCGACGGAGAAATCGTGCAAGCTTGGAAGTTCACAAGCTTGTCCGATTTCGTCGATGACGTTTACGACCTCATGGAAAATCCAGACTGTCCGGTTGAATTCGTGTTAGAGGACTGTCCACCGTTTGCCGGGAAGAATATTCCCTCGAGTGCAGGATTCAAATTAGGGAAGTCATGTGGTTTCTATGATGGGCTTGCACGTGGCCTGCGAATACCTTGCCACCTTTTACCGCCAAAGACATGGCAAAAGGGCTTGGCGGGTCTTACAAAGACGTCAGGAGCGCAACGCAAGAGGTTACTCAAAGATCATGCGTCCAGACTCTACCCCTCTTTGGGCAAAGAAATAACGCTTGCTACGGCAGACGCTGTTTTAATTGCCCATTTTCACATAACAACAAAACAAGAAAGCAAATGAACTAATAAGCAAGAATACAAATAATTCCACAAATGAAAAAACTCATTGAGCAAATCATCTTTCACCTCCTATTTTTCACCGCAATTTTGGTATTCGTTTACCTAGTATTAGGTCTATTTTCAACCCTCTTAGGACTCTCTTAGAATGACAAAAAAAGCAGAGAAACGAATCAAGTTCGGTGACCTTGCAAACGACATTCTGGATGAATATTGCGACCTCTATGGAGTAACCCCATCTGCCGCTATAACTCCGCTAATAGTGGATGTTTTGGGAAAACGCCTCGCGCGTGTGCGTCTTTCCTTTGGAAAGAATACAAATAGTATATATACCACTCCTTCCACAAAACAGCCGAAATCAGCGGAGAAGAAACCAAGAAAAAAACTAACGACTTTACCAGAAGACTTCTCCCCACCTAGAGCTATTGCGGAGGAAGCGGGAGTGGATCACGAAATGGCAGTTAGGTTCTTCAAAGCCCAAGCAGAGGCGAAGGATTACAAGTACCGGGATTGGAACAAAGCCTATGCACTTGCAGTCAACGGATACCTCCTTCAGAACTTTCCGCAAATCGCGGCAAAGCCAAAGGATAAATATCTGTGATTGATTACGACCTAGCCGAAGTTGCGGTCCTCGCATCTTCCATGAGGGATGAGTCTGGCCGATCTTCGGCCACCGCGATGGAACATTTAACGCCTGAAGATTTCTCAACTCCTGAGAGGAAGCGAATATTTACGGTCCTCTCTAAGCTCGCTCCAAAGTGCAACGAGGTGGACATCATGATGGAAGAACCAGAACTTGCGGATACCATCACTTACCTCTCAGAGCAATACGGAGGTGGACACATCGAGCGCTATGTGGACCACTTGATAGAATACAGGAATCATCGAAGCGTAAAGACTGCACTGCTCCAAGCAGAGGATGCGCACAATGACGGAAAGACTGCTGAAGAGATCGCATCGACCTTTACGGGTAGCGTAGCAAAAGCCCTCTCGAAAAGAAAAGGACAAGTCCACATCAAGGATGCTGTAACGGAAGCACAAGCTAGGTTTTTAGAGATCGATGCGGGAGGAGTCTCTGCAATACCAACTGGTTTCTCAAAGCTTGATTCTCATTTGCAAGGAGGACTCAAGGAGGGTTGCTTTTATGTAATTGCCGCCAGACCGGGAGTTGGAAAGTCTGCACTTGCCATACACCTTGCCATCCAGGCAGCAAAGAAGGGCATCCGTGCTTCCTATGCTTCTTTGGAAATGACAGCAAGCGAATGCTCTGGTAGGCTTTTAAGTTCCATTAGCGGAGTTTCTCGCCCCACCGGACAAGGAACGCTTACCGTGCAGGAAAAGAACAAACTCATGGAAACAACGAAAGCCTTGCGTTCTTGGCCCATTACTTTTAAAGACGATAACCAAGCAACCTTAGAAGCATTCTGCGCATTTCTCGCCCAACAAAGACTAGAGGGAGAACTAGGGCTTGCGGTGATCGATTACTTACAACTCTTAACTTGCAAAGGGTATGACTCCCGCACTCAAGAAGTGAGCGCCATTTCTCGTACTTGCAAATCCCAGAGTATGGAAATGGAAATACCACTTATCGGACTTAGCCAGCTAAACAGAAATTTAGAGACCCAAAATAGAAAGCCTGCATTGAGCGACCTACGGGAATCCGGTAGCATAGAGCAAGATGCCGACGTGGTATTTCTCCTAGACAAAGAAAAGGAACTTTCCCCATCAAAGGACGTTATCAGAATTAACCTCGCAAAGAACAGGAATGGAGAGACGGGAGTTGTCATGGTAGAGTTTGACAAAAAGCTGGGCCGTTTCTCGTCCTATCATGAGCCTGTTCTACATGACGCAAAAGCAGAAACAAGTTCTCAGCCTTCTTGGTGAGACTACTAATAGCTACAGAATGGTACTTTAAATGGGCAGGAAGGGCATCAGAAGGCGTTTGAACGAAAAATGAGGGTATAGACTCATGTTTACATCCAAACGCCTTCTAAGGGCTATTTAGCGTTAAGGGGAAATTTAGCCTCACTCAGGAGGGTGCGCTTCACTGTTCTCTTCCCGCGATTCCCACCACTTGAAAGCCCAGACTGCGAGCTTGATCGCAAAGAACCCTGCCAGCCCAAGCGCTAACCGGGTAAAAATATCGGAATCGTTGTCCTTACTCATGGCGTTTCTCCTTCCTTCCAACCAAGCACTTCCGCACATTCTTTAATCTGCTTAATCGCTTTAAACTTTTGATGATGTCCAAGCTCCGCAAATTCGTTTGCAACCATTGCCAGGTATTTCTCTTTGTCGATCAACTCAGTCGCATGGTAACTCATGGACGCTTCACTCATCAACTTGTCGAAGTCTTCAAGTTCTTTGGAATACTGCAAGTCTTCCCGCACTTCATTCTCATGCAACCCTTGAACCAGTTTCTCCTTGTCCTCATACCAAACCGCAACCGGAGGAAGTTGGTGCGGAATTGTTAGCCATATTAATTCGCTCATGGCGTTTCTCCTTGCAGTTGAATGGTCCACGATTCAAGGGCGTGAATCGATACGCCACAAGTTACTTCGGAATCTAATTTTCCGTCCTCGTCATATGCTTTGAGATCAACCAAGACATTGGTTACCTCATCCAACCGGATGCTGAAGCCATGAATGCGAAATTCACAACCGTGTTCATTTCTTACCAGAGCGCCTCTTAGGGCATCTAGTGGTAAACAAGAGTCTCCTTTAATTTTCATGCCGTTTCTCCTTCCTCTTCCACTACCAAGCGGAAACTATCATAATTCTTTTGGATTTCTCCTTCGTAATATTCAAAGAAGTCCTTACCCTCGCTTAATTCGCGAAGCTTCTCTTTTCTCTCTTCGGATAAATACCCGGCCTTGTTTAGTAAGGCTTGTAAGCAGCACCATGCGTATAGTTCTTTTTCATTCATTATTTAGTCCTTTGTTAGTTATCGATCTAGTGTTAATCCTAACTCGCATTGAGTCACAGAGTTTCCTCCTCAGCTCCATCCTCATGGATGCAGAACCATTCAATTTCAGCCCCCCAGTCATCTTTCATTCTTTTTCTTAACTCCTTGACGATTGGTCTTGGTGCATCCCATGCAGTGTCGAAATGATATATCAACTGAGTATCCGTTTCTTCCACTCTGTCAGGATTGCAAGGAGGCCACTTTGTCCCCCAATGTTCTTGCGACCAAGCTAGCCATGTATTCTGTCCGTATTTATCAAGGTCTTCTTGGCTTAGGTTGCCTGTAGCCTTGAAGGTTTCCGAGTCTTCCGGCATAGGGATTAACTTATTGAAGTCAAAGGGAACTTCTCTTGTCTTGACTATATAGTTTCCACTTCCACTTCTGTCTCCCCAGTCCTCATAGGTTTCTGTCCCCTTGAGGAACTCCTTTATGTCTGTGCGCACACCTTGCGAGCAATCGATGTGTACTGTATTTGTTGTCCAATTTGGCATAATTTAGTCCTTTTTAGTTATCGTTTTGTTGTAGTTCAAGTCCCATAAAAAGCCCCCGCGAGGTATCCCGCCCCGCGAGGGCAGAGGACTGAACAAAAGTGTTAGGCGCGTTTCTCCTTGCGTGACAGTTGCAAGTTTCTCCTTGCGTCATCCTTGGTTAAGCCAGATGCAACCCGTGCAATAGGTTGAGCGTGTGAACCGTCGCACATCTTGCGAAACGCGCCTTTTCTCAAACACGCAATCCAAGTGTTGTCGGATTCGTCAAACTGGTAGGTAACGCTCATCCTGCAAGCCACTCGTCAAACGTGAGCAAAGGTTGCCCGTTTCTCGTTATGTCTCCACCGTTCCCGTCATCCGCGCAATCAAGGTAAATCTGGTATTCCTGATCGTTCGTTCCGCGCACCGGAGTTTGAAAGTTTGCAAGCGCGTCATGAAAATCCTCTTTAGTAGGTTGACCGTTCATCCTTGCACCCCGTCTACGCTCATGGCCTCAATCTCTTCGTAAAAGGGCGAGAATTTGCTCGCTAAAAGAAATTCCCGAACCCCCTCAACTCCTCCTAGTGCAAGCCTTTCCTCAATCATCTTCATGGCTTGCTTTGCACCCTGCACATAAGCCAATTTCGCAACCCCTAATTGACTGTTGCTAATTTGTCCGCCGATCTCAAATCCGTTTCCTTTGTGAATTCTTACACTTGGCGATTTTAATTTCAAATTTCTCATCCTTCCCCCCTTTCGAGTCTATTCAATTCCTCAACACCTTTGGGGGTCAAGGTTATGATTCGTCCCTTGGATAAAGTTGTAAGGCCAAGGTCATGCAGGCCAATAGCAACGGCCAAGTCCTCATCTTTAAGTCTTCCAAGCTTAATTTTTTTCGATGCGTACCGTTTTAATTGTTCTTTAATTTTCATAATTAATTTCTTCTTATTTCTCTTTGTAGGTTAAGTTCTAGTTGCTTGCCTCCCGTGCGCCTCGCGCGTTTAATCTTAAGAGCGCTTACCGTTGCGCGCTTCCCCCGTTTCTCCTTCGTTCCGGATAACTTGATAATCGCGTGAATTTCAGCCATTACGGCTGGCGCTAGCTCGCTCATTTTATAGAGAGCCATTATTCGACCTCCCTTAAGATTTTTTCCGCCAAAAGCGTACTTTTGTGCAAAGTTAGGAATCCAAAACAATCTCGTAGGTTTTTCGCTAAGAGATATTTATTTTCCGAAAACATGCAGAAATTAGGCGAGTTAGGGAAAAC
>Ga0181397_1000073_pt1 | contig 34781 bp, 35 predicted proteins | sample 20SPOviralmetaG_FD_130126 | JGI IMG/M metagenome (GOLD analysis project Ga0181397, IMG submission 130126) | Marine viral communities from the oligotrophic San Pedro Time Series (SPOT) site, San Pedro Channel, CA, USA - 20 SPOT_SRF_2011-02-23 | ecosystem: Environmental > Aquatic > Marine > Strait...
CAAACGACAAACATAAGAAGCCCCTTCCCTAACCTAAGGAAAGTCCCCACATTAATTTTGCGAAAACCCTTAAAAACTCTCAAAAACCTATATATAGACTGATTAATAGATATATTGATCATATATCCTTTACTAAGTCCCCTAAACAGAGTCCCATTAGTCCCTTAGTCCACTCTAAAGAGTGGACATAAGTGGACTAACTTTGGCATTCTTAAAAACCCTTATAGCACCTGGACTAAACAAGAAACATTGGTAAACATTTGTGTAAGTTAGTCCAGATGCCTTTGGACTAACTTTTAGTCCAAATCTGTTGGACTAAAATTACAGGTGTTGTAGTATAACAATACGAATATGGAGGAATATGATTGTACCAGAGAGACTAAAGCTTTTATTAAAGCACCATCGAGGGGCAGATAACTATCGACAGTTAAAAGTCCTTAAAGGCGAAGACGTTACCAAGCTCAAACCACCTGAATGGCTTATTGAGGATTTTATTATGGAAGAGGGCTTTACGGTGTTGCACTCTGATGCAGGTGTCGGAAAAACATTTTTAGCATTAGACTGGGCTAACACCATAGCTAACGGTTGGACATGGTTTGGTAAGAAGACACAAAAGACCACAGTTTTATATGTCCTAGCCGAAGGAGTTGGGTACTTAGGTGCTCGTGTAACCGCTTGGAAGAATAGGAGAAATGCCTCCATATTTCCACCTGTCTTCTATTACACGAGCGCAGTACCCTTGTTTGCTCCACCAGGAAAACTTCCTACAACTGAGCAACTAGATTTTCTTGACCTAGTTGAATCTGTGGACCCAGGACTTATTGTTATTGATACGTTGCAAAGATGTACCGTTGGTGCTAATGAAAACTTGCAACAAGATATGGGTCAAGTGGTGGCTATGATAGATACACTAAGGCAAAACTTTAACGCAGCCATACTAGCAGTACACCACGACACAAAATCTGGAGAGAGCATGAGAGGATCTTCTGTTATACGAGCATCAGCAGATACAACGATTCACTTAACTGCACGTGGACAAGACTCTGGCTTTATTGAGATGGAATGTACTAAGCAAAAAGATGCCGAACCATTTAAGCCGTGGTCCCTTATGTTGACTGCTGACCCAGAGAGTGGCTCCGCAGGTTTGACGGCGTACCAAGAAGGTGTGAAAGCAAGAGATTACTCCTTACTAAAAGCTTTAGGAGACATTACAACACACAGAGGAGAGAAGTTCTTTAATAAAGCTTGGAGAGAAGCTGCAAATATGGACGGAGGTCGTTTTGAGCGTCCAAAGGCTCAGCTTATCAGGGAAGAGCTTGTAGAGCAAACGGGTGAAGGAAGATCTAAACAATATAGTGTAACTAAGGAAGGTTGGGATATAATAGAGAGTGAAACTTCTAGACCTGTCCCTAGAGTTGAACAGGTACAGGAGTCTCTGTTAGAGGAGGACGAATGAGATGCCGAAGTTGTGGTGTAAAACAGATTAACGTGTTTGGCTTACCTTCAGACATTAAAAAGGGGATGTGTAGGTCTTGTCGAGATATCTTGTCTAATACCTGGCGTAAAGCTAAAACTTAGTGTTATAGTAATTTTATGACCGATGAAATAAAAGCAGGTAGACCTAAAAGGTCTGATGCCGATTTGTTGTCTGATAGGGCAAAAGTCAAGGCACAAATATTTGGAGCCAACAATGAAGTTTTTCAATTCGATAAAGATGCAGAAGTATATTTACCTCCACCGCCAGCAAAAAAGGGTACAAGTCTTTGGAAAGCATGGGCTATGGAGTCTTTCCTGGAATGTATTAGGTACGGACTCACCTACACGGAAGCTTGTAAGCGTATCGGTGTTACAAGAAAATGGTGGGAAGAAAACTCGCAGCGACATAAGGACTGGGCTGCTGAAGCACGACAAATTAGATCTGGTGATGCGGTTAAGGATTCCTACCCTGATTTATCGAATATGTCCTTTTCTGAATTTTGCAAATTATATTTTAACGTTGAGTTTGCTCCGCATCAATTTGAGATAGAAAAGAATCTAGCTGATCCTACAGGAAGACTTGTTTTAGTTTTAGGGCATCCTGAGTCTGGTAAATCTACGTTATCAGCTTTGTGGTATCCAGTATACAAAATGTGCCAAAACCCAGACATTCGAATTGCCCTGGTTACGAAGTCTGGGGAAAAGGCACAAGACTTGTTAGGTAGAATTAAAAGATACTTAGTTGACCCGCATCTTTATAAAGACTGCGAAAGAAATCTAATAGAAGATTTTAACGGATTTAAGTCACAAAAATCTGACGGTTTTGGCTGGTCTAAAGACCAGATAACCATACGACAAAGAGAGTCTGGAGAAAGAGATCCGACCGTACAAGCTTTGTCTGTTGGTAAACAGATATACGGATCACGACTTGACTTACTTATTCTTGATGATGCTTTGACCTTAGAGAATCAACAAACTGATGTTAGGCGAAGAAGAATTGACGAATGGTTTACGCAGGAGGCAAGGTCTAGGGCGCAGAGAGGACAGACCCTAGTTAACGGTACAAGAATTCACCCACTAGATAATTATGGACAATGGAAAGAGTCTTGGAAAGAACATAGAATATTTAAACATGTTTCTATACCTGCAATTTTAGATGAACATACTGACCAAGAAAAACCTAATTGGAGTGAGTATTGGTCTCTAGATGGCAAGTGGGAACATGATGAAACAATTGATACAGAAGTTTTTATACCTGGACTAAGGGACATACGAGATGAGATATCTTCTAGAGATCCTCTCAGGTGGAAACTTGTGTACCAACAAGAAGATGTACAAAACGAAGAAGGTATTTTTAAACAAGAACTTATAGACAACGCTTTAGAGTTAGGTGCTTCTCGAAGTATTGGTCAAGTGTATCCTGACGAAATTTTAATACTTGGTATTGATCCAGCAACGACTGGTAGAGCTGCATCAATTTTGCTTGCGTACAATCCTCAAACAGGCGTGAGGACTGTTGTTGACATTTTTGTAGGATTTAGATTAGGTGCTACTGGTGTACGAAATAAATTAATGTACGAGTTCTGGGAAAAATATAAAGACCATAGAGTTGCTTATACAGTTATAGAAACAAACTTTGCTCCGACTATCTTAGGAGATGATACTGTGAAACAACGTGCTGAATGGGCAGGTACCAGAATGATTGAACATAAAACAACTGGTGCTGGTAAAAAACGAGGATCTAAATGGGATGAAGAGTATGGCGTAGGTGCTATGCAATCATTATTTTATAGCGGCTTGATAGCTTTCCCTTCAGCTACCGTACAAGATAAAACAAAGCTTGAACCATTGATGGATGATATGCTAGTATTTCCTTGGGCGAAACAACAGGACGCTTTGATCGCTTTGTGGATTGCAAACGGAGAATGCAAGAATTCTACATTTTTTAGTGTAGATTTAACAAAAGTCGTGTCAAGAAGAAATATTCCGCCTATTATAAGAGATAGAATGTTTACAAGGAATAAATGAGCAACTTAAATTTTGGAACACCCTTAGAGAACGCTAGTTCAGCAGGTAGAAACTTATCTCCATCACAACAGTATTGGGATAGGAGAAATCAATTAATAGAAACACATGCTGAATGGAAAGAGCGAGTAAAGGAAATAACCACTGTCGTTAATGGAGAGTGGCACATGCTTTGGGCTAACTTAACTGCTACTGCAGAAGCTCCCTCAGTTGCAAATATTATTGAAATGGGTATACATCATTGGTCTGCTATTGGTGGTGCCGTTATTCCATCAGTTAGAATTCCTGTACCAGTTAATAAAGATTTAAAAGGCGGCGAAAGAGCTGCAAGGAAAAGAGAACGTAGGACACAAGAACTATGGTCAAGTTCTAACATTAATGAGCTTATGGCTCAATGGTGGGGCGATTACGCAGGAGCTGGAGCCGCATATTGTGGTGTTTGGGCTGATTTTTCTGAAGAACCTGCTAAAAGAGACCCTTATCTACAACGATTAGACCCTAGATATTGCTATCCAATTAAAGATACTAAAGGAAATATCATTGAATTATTGGTAGCTAAAAAGGTATCTACAGACATTATTCTTAAACAATATCCTGCTGCTAGAGGAGTCTTAGATCCTAAGATTACAGAAGTAGAGGAATGGTTTTGGTTTTTCCCTGACAAATACGTACACATGATTGCTGATGCATCAAGAGAAGGTATGCAAAAAAGAACAGGCATTATTCTTACAGAAGAAGAGAATAAGCTTGGTAAAGTACCTGTTGTTGAAGTATCAGTTCCATCTTTTGACGGACAATGCAGAGGAATATTCGATCAGACGAGACACATACTACGAACAATGCACAGGTTAATGACTCTTACAATCACAAGTTCTGAAGAAGAAGTCTATCCACCTGTGTTCGAGTATGATGTTATGAATCCAGATGACTTCGGTCCTGGTGCCGTAATACACGGAAGAAGTCCTGAAGCTCGTATGGAGAGAATGCAATCTCGTAGTCACTTCGATGCAAAAGATTTAATTGGACGACTTGCCTCTGAAGCACGTTCGCAAGCATCTTTCCCTGGTCAACTTAGTGGTGATCCAGGTGCAAGTATTGTTTCTGCTCGTGGTATTGAGGCATCTATGGGACAAATTGATGCACGACTTGCTTTAGCACATAAACAGTTTGAGTCGTTCTTAGAAAAAGCTACTCAAATACTGTTAGCTTTTGATGAGCATTACTGTGATGGAGAAAAGACTATTCACGGAGACGCAGCTGACAGAAAGAAACCAGAAATTTTTATACCGTCAAGAGATATTGCAGGTCATTATGATAACAATGTCAGGTACGGTATTGGTGCTGGAACAGATCCATCTAATAGAGAGATGCGACTTGCTATGAATCTTAATCAAAATTTAATATCTAGAGAGACTGCAAGAGATGAAATGGATTTCTTAGAAGACCCTTCTAGAGAAGAGGTAAGGATTGTGAGACAGAGAGTAACAGATTCTCTGATGGAAGGTATTTATCAACAAGCTGCGCAAGGTAATGTACAGATTGCAGCTCAACTGTTGCAAAACATGGGCAAAGAAAATGTAGATTTAAATGAAGTAGTAAATAAATTGTTAGAAGATTTGCAACCTGAAGAACAAGCTTTACCGCAAGGTGCAGCTCCTGGTGGTCCGCCGCAAGGTGGTTTACCGCAAGGTGGACAATTACCACCTGAAGCTGCTAGTTTGCCTTCTTTAGGAGCATTAGGTATAGGAGGTTAATATGGCTGAAGGACCGTCACAGATTACTGACTTAGGTGGTTTGCCTTCTGGTGGTAAACAACAAATAGAAAATATGGCAGCTAATGCTGGTATGTCTTTAGGAGTACAAGGAGATAATCCATTACCTGGTGCTGGAGCTCAAAGAATAGCTCCGCAAGCTCCTGGAAGTTTAAGCTTAGGTGGCATTGGAGACTTTGTAGCTAACTCTCCTAATCAAGGTGGATTAGCTAGTGATGGTTTACCATTTGGTCAAGGTATGGGAGTTCAAGCTCCTCCTATAACAGAACTAGAACAACAACGAGCAACTGCAGTAGATAACGCTATGGACTTGTTTGCGAATTCAAAAATTCCAGTAGTTAGAGCTGCCGCAGCCCAAGTAATTAGAGGAGCAGTTATTTCTCAGTTGCAGGGCGACGATGAGTGATAAACCATTAGAAGATAGATTAAAAGAAGAATCTAAATATTCATTAGAAGACCAAGAATATGATGGTGCTTTAAGTTATCATTTACCATCTAAAAAAGATTTAACAAATTATTATCCTCCTTCTACAGGAAATGTACAAGGCATGGAAAAAGCTATTTTACATACTGTGGGAGAAGTGCCTTCAAATTGGGTTATGAGTTTGACTCCAGAAGAACAACAAGAGTTAAGTGACCTTAGTCCAGAAATGATAGAACATCTTCCAAGAGTATATGACTATTACGAAACTGGTACAAGTGTTACAAAAGATATAGAAGATACTGCTAAAAGAAAACTTAATATTAAAGAATTTGCTAGTAAATTTGGAGCAGCCCTTTCAGCAGGGACTCCTGGAATGGCTGGAACTTCTCCTGTTACAAAACCATTTGATCCTGAAAAAGAATATCAAGAATCTTTAGATGAAGTTCGTCAAGAAAAATTAGGAGTAGCTTTGTCGTTGTTTGAAACGCAAGATAAATCAGATGAGCTAGTTGTAAACAATAAAATACCTAACAATGTGCAAGAAGGCATGATGGGTAAGTTATGGAATAGAATAAAAGATGCAACAAGTAATGCTTATAAATCAGGAATATATTATGGAGATTCAACTTTTTTTCCTGCAAGAATAAAAGATAATGAAATACCAGAAGATTTATCTAATAGAATAAATCCAATAACTGTAGCAGTAATGGCAGGAAAATATATAAGTTGGGTTGGTACTGCTTTAGATGGTCAAGATGATGTAAATGAAAGAAATTCAGGATATGAAGAAAATCAAATTTCAGATGTTCAAAAACAAAGAGATCAATCTATTAAAAATTTTCAAACAGTTACTCAAGACCAGACTTGGGAGTCTTTAAGTCAAAACGATCCAATATTTGCTCAGCAAATTCTAGATATGCCTTTTGTGCAAGGGGATGAAGCTAAAGCTAAAGCAATAGTAACTGTCATGGTAGAAGCAAACAATCCTCAATTGATGGATGCTAACAATGAATTTGTAGAAGCTATTCATCAAGCAACTGCAGAACAAATTAAAAAAATTGCTTCTGGAGAAGATACTGTTGGAGAGTTAGTAGTTAATGCTTTGGGTGCGTACTCTAAATATGTTGTAGGAAGTATATCTACAGGAGCTTTTTTACTTGCAACAGAAGATGGAAGACAAATGGCTACTGAATTTGGTATTAAAGAAAGTATTAAAAAAATGGATTATAAACCTTCAGAAGTTCTTGGTATGAATGGAACTTTTACAGGCTCTATGATGGATATAGGAACATCGTTTGCATTTGATCCGACAGTATGGTTGTTTACACCAGCAACTGGTGTCAGAGCTGGAGTAGTAAAACAATTTGCTCATGCAAAATATATAAAAGGGTTTATGAATAAAGGGTTAGGTAAAGCATTTGCTGATGACCTTTATAAAATTTTAAAAGAAGGAACATATTTACAAAAAAAAGAATTGCTTAGAAACTTTTCAGATGCTAATCAAGGTAGATTAAAAAACATTGTTAAAGACGATCTTGCTAGAGAAACTGCTGAAGTTACAAGCGAAAGATTTTATAAAGTTTATACAGATACTTTATTGCAAGGAGATAATCCCTACATATTTCATAAGACTTATTGGGATAGATTTAAAGCACAGAGAAATGTAAAGATAATAGGAAAAGCTCTTGATGGGGATGGAAAATCTTTAAAAGCTTTTAATAAATTATTAACAACTAAAAATATTTCAACCAAAGTTAATCTTGCTGGTCCTAATGCAAGAAGAAGTGTTATGGAAGCTATTGAAAGCCTGGTTCATGGTACTAAATTGCCTGAAGGAGAAATTAATACTTTACTGCAAACACTAGATGATTCATTAGAAGAATTGTTTGAAGCTACTTTAAATAGTGGAACTAATTTTAATGGAAGCGCTTTAGCTGCACTTAGGTTAAAAATAATTAATCAATCTGATTTAATAAACTTTTTTGAAATGGGAGCTTTAGGAAAAAATTCAAGAAATGTTGTAAAACATTTAGGAGATGACACTACTGTTTCTGGTCAATCTATTAGAAATTTAGATTTAGATGAAATAGCTGATGTTAGACAAGGTGCTGCTATGCCTACATTTGAACATGGTACAGTCGATAAACTTTTAACAAAAGCTAAAACCAAATTACAAACTTTAAAAGCTGAAGGTGCTGCAGAAGATATTATTTTAGGTCAACAAGCATATATCTCTAAATTACAGAAGAACAAATCAGCAGGTATTGTGAGACCTCGTAAGGGACAGAAACAAGGAGAAATCGTAGATTACGATACATTTGATATAGAGCAATTATTTAATGATGAAAGTTTTATGGGTAATCCTCAAGGTAGAGCTCAAATGCAAAGATTGTTAGATGAGGCTAACGAATTAGCAGGTTTAGTACCAAAATCAAAAGAATCTGTAAATGCTTCAAAAAATTTTACTAAATTTTTAGATGACTTTAATTCTAAACTTAACGAAATAGCTGAACAAGCTGGAAAAGGTGTAAATTATCAAAAAATTGATAGATTAGTTAAAACAGAACATAGAAAACTTTTAAACAAATTAGACAAACAAATAAGAGCTTACGATGAATTGTTGAATACTTCTATCAGGTCACAACAACAACAAGTTATGCAGAAAGCTTTAAACACTCTTGTGTACAAATTAAACTGGCATAAATTTGATAATTTACAAGGCGGTTGGTTTACTTTGTCTAAAGTTGGAGATAACTTATATGATCAAGCATCAAAAATAAAATTTAAAGGACAGAAATTAAAAAACAACGCAGAAGGAAAACGTATAGCGCAAGCCGAAGCTAAAGGTCAAGAGGTCTTCTACATAGAAAACCCAATAAAAATTATAAAAAACAAAGCTGGAGAAGTTATTGATATAGACATCAATTGGGTAACTCTTAAAGTTATGATGCAGTACAAAGATGAAGTCGGTGCAGCATCAGCAGTTCTTAGGGGACAAGCAAAATATACTGATAGAGTTCAAGGAACTAAATTTATGCTTAACGAAGCAGAAGACGCTTTCTTAGCATCTGGTAGAAAATACGATTCTCGTTTAATAGCTGAACTTAGAAAAAATAAAAAATTTAAAAATACAAATACAGAAACAACAGAAGAACTTATAGAACAATTTATAGGAGACGTTAGAAATACTAGGAGAGCTACTAATCAAGTTGTTGAAGGAGAACTCCCTATAAGTCCCTTAGAATTCTTTGTGATGAATCAAGCCATTGAGGGAAAAAATATAACTGCTTTAATGAGAAAAATTAATGGTAATGTAATTTATCAAGCATTAGAAAATTTTAACAGAGCTTGGATTCTAGATAAAGTTGCAAGACCAGCTACTGCTTTCGTTGCTGCTTTTGACGAAGTGTTCTTTTACAAATCTATTTATGGTTGGAAAGGAACAAGAAGAGATTACCTTTTTAATAGAGGCGTTAGGCAAAATTTAAGAGAAATTAGAAAACTTGGTGGAATTGATGAAGCTATGAAAAATCCAAAATTAGCAAAAGAAATAAATAAATGGGTTAACGATGCTTTAGAAACACAACAACAACTTCCTATAGAAGTTGCACAACGTTATAAAATGGGATTTGATAACAACGCACCTGTAGAATTATTAAAAAATACAGACGCTGGTTTCTTTCAATATGCTACTCAACACATTGATTCTTTGTTAGATGATTATGGATTTCAACAATATGCTCAAGTGTTAGAAAAAGTTAAACAATTAAAAGTTGGAAAAGATTTAACAAAAGCTCAATTAGATGATCTTATCAAAAAGGGAACTGACAAAGATTGGGTAAATTGGTTTGGAACTTCTGATGCAGATTATATAAAAGGTTTAAAAATGTTTGGTTATAAGCAAGGTGAAGGTATGGCTACACATGTAGGACTTAATCTACCACCTGTTCCTTATCAACATTATTTAGTCAATGCTGAAGAAGGTTGGAAATATTATGAGTCAATGAAAGCATGGTACACATTAGGTGTCCCAGCAAACAAAGTAGATAGCGTTTGGAATGCGTTTCTTAAAGCTGCAAGACAACGAGGAAAAGGAACAAATTTAAACGCTTTACCAGATTCAAACATTATTGGATACATAAGAGTTCCTGGAGTTAAAAAGCAAAACGGTTTCTTAGGTGATAGAGGACTTGCAAAATTAACTGGTAGAGAAACAGGTGTAATGGAGCAGATGTTTGGTAATCCAGCTTGGAACAGAGCTAACTTAATTGCTAACAAAGCTCATGCAACAAGAAAGGAACAATTAAGAGCTTTGTTTGAATCTCAAGGAAAAAAAATTATTAACAGTCGAGAGATAAAAAAAGATTTATCTGTGCACGCTCAAGCAATAGACCCAAGATATCAATCAGATATGTGGGGTATGTCTTACTTTGACGAAAATTTATTTAAAGCTGGTTATGTAACTGATGATTACATTGAAGCTCTAGCAGCAGATTATGCTACAAAAGAAGTAGACGATATGATGTTAAAGTTTCATTTAAGTACACCATTAGGAAGAGAGTTTAGATCTATTGCTCCATTCGGTGGTCCTTGGGCTGATTTCTGGGGAAGATATCTTAAAGACTTAGGTAGGCGTTCTCAATTAAGGGGAAATTGGTGGGCATTTACAGATGAAAAAACTGCAAGTAATTTTGTTAAATCTAAAATAAATGACACATTAAATTTTGTGCCAAACCTAAGAAGATATTCTTATATGTCCAGAATAGCAAATGCTGAACTTGAAGGAACTTTTAAGAATCCATTACACAATTTGGGTAAAGGATATGGTGAAGAAAACATTAATGTTGATTTCTCTCCTTTAACATTCCTACCTAATGGAAACAGCGCTATGTTTGTTATAAATCCAATCGGTGGAATCATACCTGTTATGTTAATTGGGGCTATGATGAATACTCTTAACGATGAAAAAGGTAGAGAGTTACAAGATACTATAGAGGATCTATTTCCTTCTCAATCTTTTTTCCCGCCTGAAGAACAATGGAAATATAACACAGGAACAACTGTGAGAAGATTTCTTCTGGGAGGCGGCGTTATAGATTCTGTTGTAAGATCATCAAGATTCGTAATAGAAGCTCTAGGTATGGGAGAAACTCCTTCATCAATAGAAGATGTTCCGACATCTTTAAAATATGCTAGAACAGAAAATAATTATTTATATGACAGTACTCCTGTAATTTTAAGTATGGAAACTAATTGGGACACTATTGGGGATTTTACTAGTTATGTTAACACTATTGCTAAGGCAGCAAGAAACAATGCTGGACTATCTATATCTGGTCAAACAGTAATAAGAATGGGTGTACCAGCAAATGTTGCTTTTTCATCAAGATATGTCGATGTAGCAGATAACTGGATTTCTTTTGGTAAAGACGCTGGTGTGTTTGAAGATATTGTGAGACCTGCTTCATTAGAGGAATACAGAGCAAATCCTTATAACGAAGACAACAAAATTCAAGTGTTAAATGATATTAGATCCTGGTGGTTTGATTTAGGAAATACTACTGAAGGTAGAGCTAAACAACTTTTATTACAAAGACAACATCCAGAAGTAATTTCTTTAACAATTCCTAGTTACATTGTTACTGAATTAGGTGAAGGATTGCTAGAAGAGAGAGAAGGCAAACTTTATCAACAAGGAGAAGTTTTTAGAACTGGTAATCAAGACAACTCAAATAAATATAAAGATTATTTAGCAGAAGGTTTAATCTCAGTTAGATTACCTGATGAAAAAGTAAAACACATAATTCACGAGAATGCTGGTTTTAATGTTAACGCAGTAAATGTAATTTATGACCGTCTTGCCGAAATTGTGAATGTAAGTGAAATTGAAGAAGCAGAAGCTGTTGCAGAAGGTAAATTTTCTTTAAGCGAAATTTTAATGAATGCTGAGTTAAGAGATGATTTTGGTATAGAGCTTGTTTCAGATGATGTAAAAAATATAGAAGAGATAAATGAAAAACTTTTAGTAAAATATTCTCTTGATGATTTAGGTCCTGACATTGTTGCTTTAATACAAGAAGTGACCCAAAACTCTGATTTAGAAATTGTAAATGGAAGTTATAAATCTTATGATTTAATACCACGTTTATATGCTGCACAAAAAGCTGGAAAATTAAATCCTGCATATGTGTTTTCTTCTCAAGACCCTGCTGACCAACAATTTAATAAAGGTATGGCATTGTTGTCAGGTTTAACTAAAGCCAAAATGTTTTTTAATGAAGATGCTGATGGTCCTGATCAATTAAAATTTTTAGAAAGATTTGAAAGTAAAATGTTTGCACTTAAAGAAGAGTGGGAAAGAAACGATGGTCAGATAGCTAACAATGACGATTTACAATATCTTGTAGATGATGTTTTTGAAACATTTACAATCTTTAACCACATTATGGGAGACATTTATTCTTTTGACGGATCAAACGTATTAAGCGGAGAACAATGGTGGAATTTTTATGTTAAGCCAAATTTTAAAGCTTTGTCTTTAGATTGGAAACAACCTGTCCCAGCTGAAGGCACTGTGAACAACGCAACCTTTAATATCACTTTGAGTGACGAAGACCAAATAGCAGAGTTTCAAACAATTACTTCTAAGAGACCATTTAGAGCTATAAAGATAAATGCAAACGGCAGTAATGTTCCTGACGGTGACACAATAAATACAATGTATTCAAATATGGATGTAGATGCAGTTCGTGTTATAGGAATTATGGCTTATGAAATGGGACTAGATCCAACAGAATATCCAGAAGAAAGTGAAATAGCTATTACTCAAAAAGCATTCTTACAACAACTTGTAGATACCTATGAAGGTAGATTGTATTATGTTACTGATACTAGATTCGGTAACGATAATAGAAAAGATCCTTATGGTAGAGCTTTAGGTTGGTTGTATGTAGAAAATGGATTAGATGGAGATTTAGCAGATGGTACAGGAGAATACGTATTTTTCTCAGACCACTTTAGTCCAGCTGATAACTACTATAATATAAATAGTGATGAGCCTGTTATCTCTGGCGATTACTCAACAGACAAAGACAACATTAAATGGGATTTAAGGAAATTTACTGATATGATAGAGGTTGAAAATGAGTAATACAAGAACAAACCCATATGAAGGGTATCCTGAAACAATAATAGATGCTAATGCTATTGCTGGGTACGCTTATAAACATTTAAATCAATATTTTAAAACTAAAGTAAATGGAGAAAACTTTCTCCCCGTTTTGTTTTCTGTGTTACAGCATGAATCTGCTGGATTTAATAAATATATAAAAGCTGCAGGAAATGAAACTTCTTATGGTTTATTTCAGATTAACTGGCATGCTCATCACGAAGATATTCATGCAAACTTTTCTCAATTTAAAGATGCAGGTGTTCGTGCAGTAGATGTTATAGATATGACAGACCAAGAATACAAAAAATTTGTAGATATTATTTCAGATTTAGATTTTCAATTTTCTTATGCAAAAGTATTAATGGACAGGAAATCTGCTAAAGGTAGGAATATATTTGAAGATTGGTCTGCTTATACTAATGGATCTTATAACCAGTATATGGATTTGCATATACCTCCAAGCAACATTTATCTTAATAAAAGTGAAAATGAACTATTTGGTTTAGCACAACAAACTGACACAGGTGGTGGTAACTATGAAAGTATTTGGAATAATGATACAAGTAAATATGAACCAGCTGACTCAAACATGTTTACAGGAGAGCCAACTCCACCAGAAGAACAATGGAAACAAATTAAACAATATTATGGTAAAGATTTTTATGATATTGAAACTGATAAATGGCTGCCAGGTGCTGAAAATACTGAAGGATTTAAACAATGGAGTGTAACTTTTGATAATGGTTTAGAGGATGATAACGATTTATCCTATGGTGATTATTTAGATAATTTTGGTAGTGTAGGTGCTGCTTCGGAGTTAGTAGATGAAACATTTAGTAAAGTTACTGCACAAACAGGTTTTAATAATCCATTTAGAATATCTGCATTAGGTGGACCTCCAACTGTTGCTGATACTGTCAAAATTGCAGTTTATGATAAATATTTAAACTCTGCTATTAATCAAGGTTTTAGTAGAACAGTTGCTGAATCACTAGCTTTAGGTCATTTAGCAAATGTTTTTGTTATTGACATAATGGATAGAGCCGTAACAAGAGGATTAGAAAGCGGACTTGCTTTACCTGAAATGGTAGATCAAGTTTCTCAAGCTGCAGCTTCTTACACAAATAACAACGAAACTAAATCTTGGATTTATAGATTACCAGAATTTAAAGATGCAAGAATACCAGAACAAAATGCAATAGCTCAGAGAATAAACGACAAAGTTAGTTCTGTGCTTTTAATTAATGACCCTGGATTAACAGACCAAATAAAGAGATCGTATACAGATTACAAAATTATGAATCCAAATACGCAAGTTTCTATAGAAGATTTTGCTATGCCTTTTATAAAAGATACAAGAAGGTATAACAGAATATATCAACAGAAACCACCACAATTTAGTGAAGAACAATACATATCACAATACAATAACTCCGTTGCTGGAGTTATGAGTCTAGGAGATCCTAATTACAATAACGCAGTTACAAGTTCAGCATCTGTGGGAGCAACTAATCAAGAAACACAAACTGCTGCTACTTTTGGAAGTCCTGGTGTAGGATTAGGAGATACATTCAGAGACAAGGTATCGGCTTTAGGAGAACGAATAGGAGGAATGTTTAACAAATGAGGAGACAAATATCATTTGACTTTGCACCAGGTAGAAGTGCTGCATCAGTTATAAAAGAAATTCAAGAGAAAGCAGTTAAAGAAGTTATTAAAGCAGAGATTGAAGCTGCGCCTAAAGGCACTACTGTAGAAGAAGTTGTTAAGAAAATTCAAGTAAATGAAACACCTACACCTGATTCAACACCAACTCCTGCAGCAACTGCAACTTTTGCTTCTAATCCTGTTATTTCTTCTGAGGTAGGAAACTCAACTGCTGATGAAATAGAACAAGTTTACAATGCAGTAGCAGACAATGATCCTCCTAATAGTAGGTTTCCGCAAAGACCTGAACCTGATGAAAAACCAAAATACGTTGATGATAGACCTAGTGAAGCTCAATTTGAAGCAGACAAAAAAGATCCTGTACAAGTTTCTACTGGATTAGAATTTGATTTTGCTCCAGGAGTTCCTGCAGAAGATGTTATCAAAGAATCTCAAGAATCTGTTGCTGAAGGAAGAGAATCTATATACGACACACCTAGTGGTGGGTCAGATGATTTTACAGATAATTTTGGACCAGGAAGAGAAGGAGGAAAAATACCTACACCAGATGATGTGTACTATACTCCTCAACCAGTTGGTCCTTTACCTCCAGTAGTACCTACTGTTGCTTTAACTAATTACGCTAAAGGCGGAACTTGGTACGCAGTTACAGGATATCCTGGTTTACCAGTTGCTTATTTTATTGAATACACTTTGCCTGGCGGAAACAAAATTTATTATTATGCAGATAGATCAGATTTAGATGCTCTAGAAGGAATAGGTGCAGGTAATGAGCCACCTATCGCAGCAACTGTTTCTTATAATGATTTTAAACAAGGAAGAATATCTGGAGGCAGTATTGCTGATGTTGTGGGAACAGATGAAAATTATGCAACTAGAGTAGAAAGAACATTAATGGCTCCTACTGGAGATTTACTTTTACCAGAATGGGCAAACAATGATTTAGAAATAAAAGATTTGTTTTATATTGCAGTTGCTGAAAATTGGACCGACACTAAATTTTTAAGAGAAATGTCTAAAAAGAATTCTTTTAAAGAGAGATATCCTGCTTTTCAAGATATGCTTTCTTTAACAGGTGGGGATCACGAACAAGCTTTAGTCAACTATCAAGGATATGAAAGAAAAGTTAGAGAACTTAATAATAGGTATGGAGAAGAAACAGACCCAATTGCGTTAGCAGCTGAGTCTATTAAAAAAGGTTTTACTTTAGATGACCTAAGTCAAACCTATGATATTTTTGAAAGAGCAGAACAAAATGCAGGTGCGTTGTTGGCATTTCAAAGTGTTGTGAAAGCAGAAGGTTTAGATTTTGATATAACAAGCCCACAAGGTATTGTAGACTTCTTTAAAGGAACTGCTCCTACGCAGATATACGACCTATACGAAGCAAGCTCTATTACTGAACAAGCTTCTAAATTAAATCTAGATAACCTTTCTGTGGAAGAAGCTTTAGAGATAGCTAAAAATACACCAGGTCAATTAACTAATCAACAAGTATCTAGTGCTTTGCAGTCAGCAGCTCAATCACTACTTAAATTTAGAGAATACATTGATTTAGGAAGTTATGGATTAGATGCTGACCAAGTTATAAATCTATCTTTAGGATACAAAGAGCCAGGTGGTATGACTGAAATAGAAATGGCAAGTGCTATGTCTAGAATAATGCAACAAGACGAAAACTTACAAAATCTTTCTGGTAACTTGTTGCAAAACAATAATCTTCAACAAGGTAGACAAATCAGATCTATTGGTTAATATTGGTAATAACAAGAGATTACTCAAACCTCTTGTTTGAAATAACTGGCTTTGAGTTAAGTAAGTAAAAGAATACCACTCGATCCCTATAAGAGTGCGTAGACATAATAGGAGTAATAATGTCAGAACAACAAGAAGGAGCTGGTTTGTCAAACGAAGAATCTATCCCAAATTTGCGTGAAGCTTTAGATAAAGCTACAAACGATAAAAATACGCTACAAGATCAATTTAACGAAGTATCAGGTGAACTCAAGGGGATGAAAGCAAAAGAAGCTTTCAGAGCTGGTGGTTTCCAAGATTCTCACGCTGAATTGTTTTTAAAAGCAAATCCTGAAGCAGAAATCAATAATGATACCGTTACAGAGTTTGTTACTGCGTATAATTTAACGCCTCAAAGTGCACCTGTGGAGCAATCTGCTGGTTTAACAGATATAGGAAAAGTTGCTGATAACTCAAGTCCTGCCGTTGTTGGAACTGCTGAAGCAGGGAAAATGACTAAGCAGCAATATAAGAAGTTACAAGTATCTGATCCAACTGCCGCACACGAAGCTTTAATCAAAGGACACGTTCAGATGAGAGAAGACAATTACGTTGCTAACCAAGCTTTTGATAAGTAATTAATAAAAGAAGGGAAGTGACTTAAATGGTCGACTTTACAAGTAACGATACGAATACAACTACGTATGATGATACAGTTTACGCTGCAATCATTAACGATGATATTCTCGATGCTTTACAAGCAGCCGTTGTGACTCCTCCACTTTTAGCTATGTTCGATTTATCAGGACAACCGTCTAAAGCAGTAGACATTCCGATAGCTGATGCTGAATCAGCTGCCGCAGTTGCAGAAGGTGCAGAGCTTGCAAATACAGCTCTCTCAACTTCTAAAGCTACTCTTACTGCTTCTGAAGTTGGAATCATGGCAACAATCACAGACGTATTAGACGTATCTTCTATTGCGGCTACTCGTGGTGCTCAAATGAGACAAATGGGTAACGCAGTAGCACAAAAGATAGACGTTGACATCTGTGCATTGTTAGCTGGATTTGGTACTGCAGTAGGTACTTCTGGTGCAAACTTATCTCTTGCTAACTTATTCTCAGCAATTTACACTCTAGAAGCAGCTAATGCTCCTGGACCGTATGTGGGTGTTTTACATCCAGTTCAAATTGCTGACTTAAGAACTGCCGTAGAAGGATCCTCTTCAGGAATCTTCACAGGTGGTGGCGTGAGATCAGGTGCTGGCGAAATAGGAACAAACGAAGATACTGGATATTTCGGTAACTTTATGGGAATTGATTTTTATCAATCCACCAACGTTCCTACCGCTAACTCTGCCGCTGACCGTGCTGGTGGTGTATTTTCTAAAGATTATGCACTCGGTATGGTACAGAAATGGCCCGCTAAAACAGAAATCATGCGTTGGGCTCCAATTCGTGGTTTCGTTGTAGTAGTGTCATCTATGTATGGCGTTGGAGAAATCGTTGACTCGGCTGGTGTGGAAATCACAACAGACGCTTAAGCGTTTAAGTCTGGGTAGGCAGAAAGTTTTATTGTCGTGTGTTCCTACCAACACACACGACTAAGGAGAATCTATGACCGAAAAGAAAAAAAGAGCTAAAGATGACAAAGGTCAATTCATAGCTGATGATCCAAGCACGCCTGATGTTAATGAAGCTTATGTCCAGGAAGATAAAGATTCTGGATATGTAAACACTAAAAAGTTTAAAAAACAAACTTTAAAGTTTACTGCTCAAGGTAAATATCCTGATGGAAGAAAAGTTCCATTCAAGAATATGAAAACTATGAAAGCTTTACAAGTAGATCCTGACGGAATAATTACAGGAAATGTAGTTCAGTTACCTTGGGAAGCTACTGTTAACAATGGTGTAGCAGGAGATCCCAATGACCAAATAGGTCTAAAGAAGTACGAGAGAAAAGGTTTTATTTTCTGTGTTGAAGCAGACGGTACACCTATGTTTTCTACTCTTTGGGACGACTGGTCTGAATATGATGCAGCATACGAAGCTAGAATGAGAAAAGCATTCCAAGGCGAAGCTGGTAAGTTTGGCGCTAATGCTACAACAAGCAGGACAATGGCTGGTGTCTGAAAAGAAGAAGAAACCTAAATTAAAGGACGCTTCCAAATTAATGGAAGATTCTTTTGGTTTAGACAAACATCTCAAACCTAGGGCTTCTCAGTTAGGTGATGAAGACCTAGGTGATGGGATGTTTCAAAAGAAAGTTAGAGTTCATAGAGATGCTTCTGGAGAAGTTTCTCAATTACTTGATGCTGATTCTCCTTTAACTAAAGAAGAAGAAATGGCACAAATGAAAGTTTATTCTAAAGTTGCAGAGCAACCTCCTGTAATTAAACAACCTCCTAGGACAGATAGAGGAAAAGTAATTCATATACTTGCAACTCGACTGTTTCAAGACTATGTTAAGAATGCGAGCAATATGACTAGACCGAATCCACTTAGAGACGGTATACCAGGTTGTGCATGCCCTATTAAGAGTGAAATTGGATGTGTGGATTTTTGTGGTCAAGATAAGCTCGGTCCTAGAAGATGGACGGCATCAGCACAAGAGGTATACGATTGGATAGTAGAGATGGTAAAGCGAAGAGCTAACATAGTGGACTCTAGTAAGAAGAGTAGGTAATGGCAACTGCAGCCGTTGTTCAACAACGCATAAAAGATTACCTTTATGGATCTGACTATCTCAAAAGACCTTTTACAGATTTTTTAAATCAAAGTGGAAATGTATCTAGCACAGACACAGTTATTACTGTTACGAATATAAATAGTTGGGCAGCAGGAGATGTTGTTGAGTTTATTACTGGAGAACAAGCTTATATAAAAAGCATTGATGTAGACAATAGTAGGTTTACTGTTGCTAGAGCTTGGAACGGAACTACTGCAGCAACTGTAACAGACCTAACCGCAATTGAAAAAAATCCTAAGTTTACTTTATCTAAAATAAATAATGCAATTGATTCAATAATAAAAGAATTGTATCCAGAAGTTTATGTCTTTGGTACTGGTAGTGCGACTGCAAATAAAAACAGTTATTTCTACACAACTGCAGATACTGGTTTAAAAGAAGTTTTATCAGTTTATTACCCAAGGTCAGGATCACTTGGTAGTGACGAGCCATGGGTTTTAAATACTTGGAAAATGACAAAGCACATGCACACATCTGGTTTTGCAAACGGCATTGGTATAACTATGTGGGATTATGGAGAGCTATCTCACGGCGACACCTTTTACTACACCTTTAAAAAGAAAATAGGAGCTACTGCAGATTTAGATGACAGACAAGTCGAACTCGTTGTTATAGGAGCAGTCTATAAACTTATGGGCTCTACTGTGCCTTCTAGTACTAACGACACCAGAGATCAACGCCAGGTAGTTCAACCAGGACAAGAAGCTAGAGATTCTAATTGGTTTTATGGTGAGTATCTAAGAGCTAGAAAAGAAGAGAATATGCGTCTTAAGGAAGAAGAAAGATTTGTTCTAACAAGTAGGCAAACTAGAAGACAAAGAACATATCGTGATTGATGGGTATTTTCACATTAAACTGGGGACTTATAAATATCGCCTAGCAGTCAATGCAGCTGACGATCATTATAAAGCTAGACTACTTCCTCTTAACATTTCAAATGCACAAGTTGTGCAATCATCTGAGCCTAAGTATGACTTAAGACCAGATACTGCCGTATGGGAGTTAACTGATTGGTCAGCTGGAGAAGGCTTTAAAAAATGGGACAGGGAAAAAGGTAACGCTTACGATTTTAGTACAAACATAGATGCACTACACACTCCTGGAAGTATAAGACTTTCTAAAGGTGTTGAGTCAGCTGGAACTAATGTAAACAAAACAGGTACATTAGTTAAAGCATCAGACAAATTGCTGCACTTTTCTTCTTCTGATGATTCTGTTGCTACTTACTCTGGTACTTTAGCTAACACGACTTGGGACGTACAAGATGCTGGTGGAACAGATATAGCAGATGATGACTACTTTGCAGTAAGAGGCGATGGTGACGGTAAATATGTATTTATACCAGTTAGTGGAGGACTAAGTGATATATATAGATTTGAAGTACAAGACACTTATACAGATGATTTTGCAGATACAGACAAATGGGTTGACTCAGATAGTCAAGACGTTTTTGAAAGACCTTTAGTCAAAATAGGAAGTCATTTGTATGCAGTACATATAACAGGAGAAAAGATTTCTGTTATAGAATACAATGCGTTCTCAACTTCTACACCTCCAGTTACTGGTACTGAAATATTTGTAGTGCACGAAGGTAACTTAGACGCTGGAAGTAATCAAGGTATTCTTGCTAGAGGCGATAATGAGTTGTTTGTTTGTGTAAGAACTAAAGCTGGTGAAAGTGTTTTGTATAGAATTGTTCCTGGTACTGCTTTAGGCGATAGCTTTGGAGTAGAAGTAGCTAGAATGCCTGGTTTTGCAGTAGATTGTATTTGGTATGCAGCAGGTGTTTTACTTATGGCTGGTACATCTTCAACTACAGGTATAGACGAAAGAACAATTTATTATGTAAGAGGAACTGAATTTGGTACATTTGGAATTTTAAGGCAAGATGAAGATTTTACTGCAGGTAAATTAATAACAAGCACAGATGCTTCTCGTATGGATAGAACTTTCTTCTTAGCTCCTACTGGATCATCTGCTAATACTTGGACATTGTTTACTATAGACTTGTTAACTGGAGGCATCTTTGGTGGTCCAGAGTTTACGGCAGTAAGAGATCCAAACTCAGTAGTAGATTTCTTAGGAAGAACATTTGTATCTGAAAATAAAGGCAGCTCTAATACACAATCGTACAGAACTGCTGCAACTTATGCTTCTACTGGATCTCTTTACAGTTCAGTACACGATTTTGATATAGCTGAAGAAAAGACTTTAATGTCTGTTAGATTAGCTACAGAGCCATTACCAGCAAATACCTCTGTGCAAATTCACTATCAAAAAGACCAAGATGGAACTTGGACATCTGCTGGAACATATGATACAGATGACGGAACAGGAGTTACTTTTACAATATCTTCTAGTGCTTCCTCTGTTAAGTTTAAAAATTTACAGTTAAAAATAACATTAGCAACAAGTAATACTGCAGTTACACCTGTAGTCAGGTCTCTTCAAATTAGATCTACTCCTTCTGAGTATGTTAAAGAATGGGATTTAGTACTGGATATAAGCGATGAAGACGCACAAGCTCAAAGTAGAGCGTTTAGTGGGTCTCAATTAATAGACTATATAAAAGCTGAGGCAGACACAGAAAACATATTGACTTTTCAAAATGGTTATGAAGTTGCAGCTAGTGGCTCTTACGATACGCATAGTGTAATGATAAGAGAATATAGTTTGCAATTAGATACACCTGGACAAGGTGTTGCTAATATTAAAGTTAGAGAAGTGGAGTAATATGTATCAACCAATAAGTGATTTTTTTGACCTAAGACCTGCAAGAGAAGCAAGGTTTGACGTTTCTCGTAGTTTGCAATTTGTAAAAGCAAATGGTGTCAAAAGTAACGTATCTTTGATAACTGAAGACAATCAGACTAAACTTCCTTTTGTGAAAACAAATGGATCAACAAGTAATATTAAATTAAGGATTGCATAATGGCTGATAAAGTACCTGTAAAAGCAACGTTTGACTCTGCTGGTGAAGCAGACGGTTTATCAGAATTTGTATCAGGTGACACTCTTGGTTACGCCCATGGAGGAACTGGTTTAACTGCATTAGGATCTGCTTTACAATATTTAAGAACTAATGCTGCTGCTAATGCTATGGAATGGGGAACTGTTGCTGGAGATATTGAAGCAGTAACCGCAGGAGACGGACTTAGTGGTGGTGGAACAAGTGGATCTCCGACAATTGATTTAGATTTAAATGAGTTAACTGCAGCTGCAGTTAACGTAGCTGCTGATAGTATCGCAATAATTGATGCAGATGATAGTAATGATAACAAAAAAGAAGCTATCGCAGATTTGATTACCGCTATCGCTGGTGTGGGTTTAGCAGCTGCTTCTGGTGTTTTATCCTTAGATTTACACGAGCTATCAGCTGCAACTGTTAATGTTGCTAATGATAGTGTTGCAATAATTGATGCAGATGATAACTCATCTAAGAAAGAAAGTATTGCAGATTTAGTGTCAGGTATGGCTGGAGATGGTTTAACCGCTACTAACGGTGTGCTAGCTGCCTCTGGAGGAGTATCATTGGGATTAGTATTAGCTCTAAGCTAGGAAAGGATAAGTTATGGCAGATGTATTAGAAGGTGTAGTTGGAACTTTAGGAAGTAGCAACGCAGATTTATTAGACGCAGTAGCTTCTTCTACTACTGAAACTATTATTGGAATGACTTTTTCTAATGTTAGTTCAAGTAGTGCAGATGTAACAATAGACATTGAAATAGTTAAATCTGGTGGCTCTGTTACTCCACATTTATTAAATGATGTTAGCGTTCCACATGGAACTACACTCGTATGGCAAACTAAAGTAGTTTTAACAACAGGTGATAAAATACAAGGATTGTGTTCAGCAGCTTCAAGTGTAGATTTTACAATTAACTATTTGAAACAAACCTAAAGGATCTATATGTCCTATTTAGGTACGCAACCAAATGATGTAAAAAAGAATATAGGTTTATATACACCTAGTGAAATACTTCAATTAGAAAAAGACGGTCATTGGGGTGGCTCATTAGAACTTATACAAAGTCAAACTGTTAGTGGTGTAACGACTGTTGATTTTACAGACATAAAAGAAAATATTTATGAGGTACATTTTTTGACAGGAACTATTACAGGTAATGGTGCGAATAGACCTTATCTTAGGTTTTTTGAAAGTGGAACAATAGAAGACGCAAGTGTATATTTAGTTGCGTATCAACAAATGACAATAGGTGGTAGTTCAGGAAATAAAGGTGCAGGGGTAACTAACTTAGATTTTTTTGTTGGTGCCTCTGAGGTAGGAGAAAGTAGTGTCGCCTCTTGTTATATTTACAACGCAGGTAATAGTTCCAAATTTACACACCAAACACAAGAGGGATTTATGAGTACTGTTATTAGAGGAGAATTTGGTGGTGGTGTATTACCACAAGCTAGTGTAGTTGACGGATTTAGAATACAAACTTCAAGTGCAAACACGATAACAGGCACTATTAAACTTTTTGGTGTAAAACAATGAGTTCTTTAAGGTTAATTAATGAAACTTCTTTTAGTTCAGTAAATACTGTTAATGTAACAAATGTTTTTTCAGAAGATTTTGATATTTATAAAATAACATTAGACACAGGCGCACAATATGGGTTGATGAAGTTTATAAATACTTCAGGTAGTGTTATGTCAGACGGCACTTATGATACTGCGAGGTATAATTTAAAAATAAACACAACTTATTCTCAAACTCAAATATCTGGTACTGATGTGGGTATGTATATTTTTAGTGAAAGTTCTGGAAGTGGTGCAGGTGGTGGAAATGTTCTTTATGTTTTTAATCCGTTTTCATCTAGTTATTACACTTCTGTTACTGCACAGACAGTTGACATTAATAATAGTTCAGCTCATAGAATTGCAAGAACAATAGGAATTCACAAAAATACTGCAAGTATGGGTGGTTTTCAGTTAAATGCTCTAGCAAGTGTTACAGGAACTTTGAGAACTTACGGATTGCGAGTTGACTAATGGCAGGTAAATTAGTTTATGTAAATAAAACAGTTAGTGACGGAAGTGCAACTACATTAAAGGTTACAGGCATAGATAGTGATGATGTCTATTTGTTAGTTTTAAAATTAATACAAACACAAAACACGAATGAAACTATAAATATGAGAGTTACAAAATCAGGAACTGCTGATAGCACTTCTAATTATGATAGAGCTTATCAAATTGTGAGCACTATATCTGCTACGAATACAGGAAGTTATGAAAATGGTACAGGTAGTAGGATTATGGAAAATGTTAATTCTGCTAATGGTGGTGGGCAAAGTGTTTTTTATCTATATAATTTTAATTCATCTAGTGAGTACAGTTTTTGGACGACTGAAAATGTATCAACTGTATCTAACCAATCAGCAGGATTATTTGGTGGTGGACTTCACACAGTAGCAAGTGCAAGTGACGGAGTAGAAATTTATGGAACAAGTAGTGGTACTTTTATAAATGGTGCAAGTGCAATATTGTACAGGGTGGTTTAAATGAGTGAATATGGATACATACCAGAAGCACCAGAACAAAGTTTTGGAAACAATAAAGGGATATTTACACCTAAAGATATTTATGATCTAACAAGAGCAGATAAATACACTAACTATGGACAATTAGAATTAATTGAAACTAAAACAATAACAAGTGCAGTTTCAACTCTAGATTTTGATGATTTAGGAAGTTACAATGTTCATTTGTTAACCATTAATGATGTCTATAACACTACTAATGGTAAAGGTATAGCAATAAGACTTTATGAAAGTGGAGTTTTAGAAAGTGGTAGTGTTTATCAAATGGCTAACCAAGATTGTACACCAAGTTTTTTTGCAGCAGATAGAGGCACTACAAAAAATGCTTTTAGATTTGGTAATAATACTTCAACAAGTTATACACAAAGTAACATTAATGGCTTTTTATATTTTTATAATTTTTTAGACAGTTCAAAATATAGTTTTGCAACAACACACTTTTCTGGCTGGAGTAATAGTAATGAAATTCAATCAACATTTGGCGGAAATGTTTTACCTCAAGCAAGTACTGTAAATAAATTTCAAATTATGGCTTTTGATGTTGGTGCAATTACAGGCTCATTTAGTCTATATGGCATAAAGGAATATTCATAATGGCTACTAATTTACAGTTTATAAAATCTGCTAGTGGAACTTCTGTTAGTAGTTTAAGTATTACTGATTGCTTTAGTGCGAACTATGATGTGTATAAAGTAGTAATAGATAATATTGATTTTGTTAGTGCTGATTTAACATTTAGATTTATTAATGCAAGTGGCGTTGTATCAAGTGCTAATTATGATAACGCAATTTTATTACAAAGAAGTTATGGTGCATTTGCTGATACAAATGCAGTTAATGGAACTAACTTTGGCTCAATAGGTTTTTATGACCAAAGTGGTGGAATTGGTACAGGTAAAGGTGGTGCAACTGTTATTACAATATATAATCCATTTAGTTCAAGTACATACAGTTTTGCTAATTGGTCTAACGCAGGTGTATCAAGTATTGGAACACCAGTAAGAAAAGGAATTGGCGTTTTAAAAGTTGCTGAAAGTCATACAGGAATTAATTTTCTTGATGGTGCAGGTGGAACGATAGCAGGAGTTAGTGCAAGTGTATATGGAGTTAAATAATGGCAGGTAGCTTAATAAAAATAGATGAAGAAATAGTTACATCATCAACTGCAAGTGTTACTTTAACAGGTATTGATAGCACTTATGATGTCTACCAAGTTAGATATAATAATGTAACAATAGACACAGATACTATACAACTAAGGTGGAGATATAGAAATTCTAGTGGAGATGTAACTTCTGCTAATTATGATTTTGCTAGAAAAATTTTAAGGTCTAATGCTTCTTTTAGTAACAGTACAGGAACAGGTGCAGGAGGTTTTACTGCATTTAGGACAGTATCAATAGGAACAGGAACACAAGAACAAGCTAATGGAACTTTGTATTTGTTTAACTTTAACAATAGTTCAGAGTACAGTTTTCATACAGAAGAAGGCACAAGCTTAGATTATCAACCTGCTTTAGGAGGAATACAGGGTGGTGGTGTTTTAACTGTTGCAGAAGCACATACAGGTTTAACTTTTTTTCCTTCAAGTGGTAATTTAGATAGTGGAACATTCACTTTATATGGTTTAAAGAAGTAATTAAATAAAGTATGATAAGATAGAAAGGATAATTATGGCAACATTAGAAGAACTAACAGTAGTAGCAACTCAAGAGATTGAGGACGCTAAACCTATGAAAGCACAAGTTAACAATGAAGTGCGAGAGTTTACTGAAGCTGAATACGACCAAGCAATTGTAGACCTAGCTAATAGTAAGTTTGACCAACAAGAAAATGGTTATAAAACTGCTAGACAAGAAGCGTATGGATCTATTGCTGACCAGTTAGATATGCAATACCACGACCTAGTTGACGACACAACTACTTGGAAAAATCATATTGCTAAAGTTAAATCAGATAATCCTAAACCCTCTTAAAGTTTTGTGATACAATCCCAATATGGATTTCATAATTGGGTTTTTAATAGGTTATTTTTTAAAAGAAATTAGCAAATATCTTAAAAGAATAAGTCAATGGGACTTAGATAATCGTACCTATAATAAAGATTGGGATTCTTGGGAATATACTAGTCCAGAAGATTTACCATAATGACTCACCCAGACAATCAATTTTCGCAAAAGGAGTTACTAAGAATGGTCATTGACAGACTAGATAGACTAGAAGAAAAACTAGACAATAAATTGGACAAATCAGAATTTTATAAAGTTTTAGGGCTAGTTGCCACAGTTATATTAATAGTCGGCAGCTATAACATGTAGTGCTAAGAATTTGCTTAGCTTTATTTTTATTAATACCTACACCTGTATTCGCAGATGAAGTACCTGGCGAAGTTACAGTTAATGAAGCGTTTGAAGATGATACATACGAAACAGGTTTAACTATTAGTGGTGGTAGTACTGATGCGTATATTTACTGTAATGAACAAGGAAGATATGGAACTACAGATTGTTCATTAGCTTTACAAAGTGGTACTTATCTATTTGAATTTGCAGAAGATGTATATGAAATAGGATTTTTAATTGGTGCAGTAAATAATACTTATGATGTAAAGTATTACTACTCTGATGAAACAGATGAAACTATAAACAAAGCAGGTCAATCTTGGGGGGAAGATGGCAATACTATGTATGATGATTTCTACAAATCATTTACTGATTACAACAATGATGAAGCTAACACAGATAAATTTATTACAAAGTTTGAAGTTATATTAACTGATATATCTGTATTAGATACATTGTACTGGCAATATGTAGATGAAAGTACTATTCCTACTACAACTACTACTACCACTACAACTACTACTACCACTACAACAGTACCTCCAGAGCCAGAACCTGAGCCAGAACCTTATATACCTCCACCTCCACCGCCTCCAACACCAGAAGAAATAATTGTAGATATAGTGGTAGAAGGTGTTGATAAAACCTATACACAAGCTGATGTCAATGATGGAACTATAGAGCGTGACCAGGAGCGTATAGATAATGAAGTAGAGTTTGGTTGCTTTATGACTAATGCACAAATAGAACGCGGTGATTGTATTATTATAATAGAAGAAGAAATTACAGATGAAGAAATTATTATTGAAGAAGCTATTGTTGAAGATAAACCAGATGTGGATATCATCATTCCTGAGGATGATGTTGTTGTACTCGACCCACCTAAAGAGGAAGAACTTGAAGATGAAGTGGTGGAGTTTGAAGAATTACCTATTGAGTTTGAAGTTATTGAATTTGATTTGGAAGACATTGTTATCGAAGACGTGGTGGAAATACCAATACCAGTTGAAGTTATAGAAGAGGAGATTTTAGATGAAGAAATTAAAGAGGATGTCCAGGAAGTTTTGGATGAGCCGATACAGGAAGTTGTTGTTGAAGATGCGCCAACCACAACACTACCAAGAGTGGAAGAAGAAGAACCTTTAGAACTTACCGAAGAAGAAGTTGCTATTGAAGTAGCTGAAGTTGAAGAAATTATAGAAGATATTGTTATTGAAGAAGCAACTGTTGAAGAAGTTGTTGAAGTACTAGAACAAGTCAACGACATTGGTGTGCAAAATCTATCCCAAGCCACAGAGGAAACACAGGAGATCATACAAGAGGTTGTCGAAGAAGCTATAACAGAGATTGAAGAACTTACTGAAGAACAGGTAGAAGTTGTCGCCGAGATACTACAGGTAGAGGCAGAGGATGTGGCTATTATTGCCGAGTCTGTAAAAGACGATGAAATAGTAGCAGAAGCAGTTGAGGAATATATAGAAAGAGCAGTAGAAAACTCTGATGTTGAAAATTACACACTTGCTGATGTCGTAACAGAAATATCTTACGAATCATTCATAGAAAATCCTATAGAGACCTTCGTAGATTTTGATAATTTACAAGACATAACTATTTCTAACATAGGAGATGATATGACTGCTGATCAGAAGGAAAAAGCTCAAGAGGTTGTAGTGCCAGTTATTTTGACTAGAATAGCTACTATGGCAGCTTTCGTATTTAGGAGAGGTAATGTTTAAAAAACTATGGAAATGGTTGATTGCAGCATTAAAAGAAACATTAAACCTTAGTTGGACTTTGGTTGGTTTAGTTATTGCCACTTTAACACTCACAGGGAGTGCTCAACAAGTTACAGGGTTAGCAACCGTAATTACTTTAGTAGTTTGGTTATTAACTTTGGGATTCAGAAATGGTAAATAAATGCGCTTGCGAGATACTTTGTTGTGGATGCGCAAGTCATTGTCCCACTAGGAAGAAAGGAAAAAAATGAAATTACAAGTTATTAGAACTCAGCTAGGAAAAGATGCGACCAATGGTCTTTTGTTTGTTGATGGTATTTTTGAATGTTTTACATTAGAAGATCAGTATCAAGAGACAAAAGTTATGCACGAAACTTGCATACCTGAAGGAGAGTACGATATAAAACTAAGAACAGTTGGAGGTTTTAACGAAAGATATACTAAAAAGTATCCTACGTTTCACAGAGGGATGCTTTGGCTGCAAGATGTTCCTGGATTCGAGTGGATCTTAATCCACCAGGGGAACACGGACGAGCATACCAGTGGGTGTCTCATTGTCGGAAATTCTCAACAAGATTTAGATGTCAATTTTAATGGTATGGTCGGCTCAAGTGCAGATGCGTACAAGAAACTATATAGAAAAGTTTCTGGAGCCATACTTAAAAATGATAAGGTCACAATAGAATACAGTAAAATAATGTTAGACAAGGAGGAGAGAACTTCTTGTTGTGGTTGTGAAAAAATAGACAATATTCTAGATGGTGTAAGCCAGATAGAAAAAAAGTTAAAATTAAGTAAATTAATAGAATAAAAGGAGAAATATGTCAGAAGAACTTAAAGACATGCTTGAAAGAACCAGTTGGACCTTCATTGAAGCGTTCATTGGTGCGTTAACAGTTGCTCCTCTAGTTGGTGTAGATGCTGAAGTACTTCAGTTAGCTGCATTAGCTGGTGGTGGTGCTGCTTTAGCGGTAATTAAAACTTACGCTAAAAAGCAGGTGAGTAAATAATGCCTAAATATGGTTCGAAAAAGTTAAAGAAAAAAGCTAACGTTGGTGGCTTTAAAAAGAAATAAAAAAAGAATCCTGAGCTATTGCTAGTCCAGGATTCTTTTAACGTACATAACTGAAAGAGAGTAGTTATGTTAAGTGTATTATAGGGTATTAGAAAGGAATTTCATCCTTATCTTCTACTTTAGTTTTGCCTACTGTTGGAAAGGTTTTCACAATGTTTAGGTATTCACTATCTTCTTCTTTATCTAACTCAACACCGATATAAGCACCGATATATTCATTAGGGTCAAAAGATACGTCTCCTTCAGATACTTCTATCTTAAGAGCTTTCATAACCTCAATCATTTTCCATTTGGAATTCTTAGTAAACATTGTCCACATTTTGAATGTAACGCCTTTTACTTCAATTTCCCAAACCCAACCTTCGTTGTCAGATGCACTTAAGTGATCTTTCACAGAAAGAATTTTACCCTCGTAATCTCCTGCTTCTAGATCGAACTTAGCTGCACCCTTCAGGTCGTCTTCAGCTATTCTTATTTTCTTGGCTTCCACCATTTTTAACCTCCAATTGGTTATAGAGAAAGTAATCATCTTGTGCCCATAGGTGTAAACCTAAACCTACTCTCATAGCGCAACGCTTATGAGCATCAGATATAGCAAGTTTTAATCTCTCGCCATTGTTCATTCTTTCTCCTGTTTTCTTATTTGTTAATTTATATGGTTTATCAACTGAGCCGCTTTCTTCCATTACTATTTCTTTACCATCAATAGTAAGTGTTAAACGTAAAACAACACCAGTCAATGTATGACCATACTCTTTATGTTCATCATAGATTTCTCGTACGACAGTTTGTCCGTAAGGACCACAATGCAACAACAATCTTTGAGTGACTGCACTATGCTCTACATAGTCGCCAAACTTTCCTGGAGCTGCACCTTTAACTAGACCAGCAAATGGTTTAGCTAAATTCTTAAGATCTAACATATCTTTCACCTTCTTCCATACTTGTAGCCCACTTAGGAGCAGAGGCAGTATTACAATTTATTACTTGTAAACTGTCAGTCTCTGCAAAGTTACGTTCTAAAAACGTATCACGGATAACCTCTGTTCTCCTACCTCTTTTTGATGCTATTGCATCTAAAGCTCTTAACTTAGGAACAAAAGTAGGACCAACAATTGCACACAATGTCTGCACTTGGTCATCTGTGATGTCCTCTAGCAACCACCTAAAAAAATTAGGTAGTTCTGGAACTTTATACTTGTATGATTTAGAAGTATGAAAAACTGTATCTCCTAATTTGTATGAGCCTTTTTCTGAAACATCTTTGCTAATGTATGTATCAGTAAAAGCTTTAACTCTTTTAGTAGCATCCTGCGCGCTTGATATAGGTAATCTTGCGACTACTAGATTTTCCAAAGGAGCAGAGCTAATAAACTCTCCAACCTCTGTATTCTCCATCTCATCTACACCATAAACTTCTTTAGATAAATCTAAAGCTTCGGATACTGATTGTATAATTTTCATATTTCCTCCAATATTATTACTATATACAGTTTGTAGTTATAACTTTATAAAATTGATAAATTATCCCAACCATCTTTGTTAACAGTTAGAGTTAGCACTCCAGGATGCGCCCAGAGACCTGTCCTTGCCGTAAAATCAAGGCTTTTGTCAATTGCGGGACATTGGAACCAAGTTCTATCTCCTTGTTGTAGAGAGCGAAAATGATGATAATGAGCAGATATTAGAATATTGCTCTCTCCTGGTGGTAAAAACCCAAACATTTGACCTTTCCACCAATTAAGTATCTTATTTGTTGGATCTCCACCGCCACCAGTCATGTGTCCGTGAGTAAATGCTACTTTTTGTCCGTATATATCTAATACTTGATGAAAATCTGTCGCAACATCTACTTTTACCTTGTTATAGCGTGGATTTTCAGCCATTATCTCTCCACATATCTCTAAATGCATAGTATCGCTATTGTCTAAGCGTGAAGTAGTCACATTTCCTTTCCCAGAGCGTGACATTTCGCCATGATTACCTGGAACACCAGCTAAAATAATGTCATCTACTAAAGGTAAGAATGTATCTACACATCTCATTATTAATTTTCTAGCTAAATGGTATTGTTCTTTTAGCGACAATTCTATGTTGTGAGGTTGAGAATCATAAAAACCGTGACAATTTTCAGTAAGATCACCCATTCCCACAAGATAAACTGACTTAATTTTAATTCCAGATTTTCTTAAATCCTTAATTCTTTGAACTGCAGAAGTTAAACCTAGTTCTAATCTTTTTACAGTAGCATCAACACCTAAATCAGATTTTCCTAATTGCCAATCTGCAAGCATAAACAAAAAAGCAGTATCTCCGCCTCTTTTTTTAACTTTTAATTTAGGTTTCTTGCTTATTTCTTTGAAAAGTTCAGCAACATACTCATCTTTAAGAGGATCTTTTTTGCGAACTATACCTTTAAAAGCATAGAATGTTTCAACAGTTCCACCTTTTAATTGAGTATTCCAGCTAGATGCCTTTACGACACCATCTATTTCGTAATGTTCAGGGTCAAAGCCCCATTGTTTTAGTATGTTGTCAAAATTATCTTTGTAATTTTTGTCAGTACCAACGTGAGTTATTTCACCAATACCAATAGATTCTTCAAATTCATATTTGGGTTGCCACCCAGTTGGATAATAATTATTTCCTAAGTCTTGATCTTTCGGCATAGACACCTCCAGTTTTATTCATTTATGTTAAAGCCTTGAAACATTTTCTCTATTTCATACTTTAACTCAGCCTCTGCTTTACTGGTAGGATACCTTCCTGGATAATTAATTGAGTTCTTTTGAATTATTTGTTCAGTAATGTATAATGCACTATTTATTGTTGACATTAAAAAATCAGAATCCATAGCTTCCCTAATTTGTATATACAAACCACAGATAACCATTAACACATCTTCTGCTCGTACTTCATTATCAAATTCTTCTACTGTTTTTTTAAAATCATTTAATATTTTTGTAGCAAATGGTGTAATCTCAAATGGATTAAAATCGTCTTCTCCTGAAAAAAATGATTCGTTTATATCTGACATATTGATAGGATAGCATAACTGAAGTTATTGGAGGATAATGAATAATACTTTAAAAGATTCGCTTGACATAATGTGTACTGTTTGGGCAAACAATGGAGGTGGCTTTGCTTACCTCTCAGAAAAGAATGGTCAATGGAAAGATCACAAAATAAATTGGGCGAACTATGTTAAACTAAAAAACTTTGTTTATAAACAAAACCCAGAGACAGATATTTACTGGACACCGCTTTGTTTTGAAGATAATAATTCTAGGAAAGCTATCAATGTTAAAAAAGAACAAGGTTGTCTTTTCGTTGATGTAGACGAATTAAATGTTGAATGGAAAGGTGGCATTAAATTAGCACCAGAGCCATCAATAGTTTGGACTACTAGCAAAACAAGATGGCAGGCAATTTGGTTGCTTGATGATTTAATTACTTTAGAAGAGCAGCAAGATATGAACAGAAGGTTGGTGTATCACATAGATGCAGACAAAGGTGCTTGGGATGCTGCAAGAGTATTAAGAGTGCCTGGATCTATTAACGCTAAAAGAAATGGTGTGGTTGGAAAGATTAAGAAAATGGATTTTGATTGTTATTACACTCTTGATGATTTTGATGCAATACCAAATGTTGAATCTAATATTGTTATAGAAAAACCTTTGCCAGAAAAATTGTCTGGCTTTAAAATTGATGAACTACCTTTAGAAGTACAGTATTGGGTAACAATGTCACAAGAAGAATATAGAAAACATAATGATATTGATAGAAGTGATTTAATTTATAAATTGTCTATTAAATTAATTAAGAATAATTACTCTGTTGAAGATGTTTTTTTTATACTACAACCCACGCAATTTAATAAATTTAAGCAACGCCCTAAAACCTTATTTAAGGAAATACAAAAAGCTGAACTAACAGTTCGCAAGTAGTCACATTTCCTTACCAAGAGAACTTAACAAAAGCATTTTAAAAATAAAAAAAAATATATAGTGTGCTGATCTCTCAACACACTACATATTAATTATTATTTTATACTTTTATCTTTTTATTTGTCACTATGCTTGGTAATCCAAATCCAAAACAGTCCCAACATATTTTGTCAATGTCATCTACTGTTGCATTTTTCATATCAAAGTTCATATCAAATGGTGCAATAATTTTAACTATTAATGCTTTGATATCATCATTTACATATTTATTTCGGCTATAACCATTTTTCTTATCGAATAATGATATAGCGTCATTATCATATGTATGCATAACGATCTGTCCAGCAACTTTATTAGCTTTTTCAATGATGTCATCTAATTCATCAAATGGACTATCAACATTGTTATACATTACTATATAATCTGCTAAGCTACCAAATTCCTCAACATAATGGATATAATCCTCACCACCTAGTTGTTGAATATTACGAACTTCGTCCTCATATACAATTTCACATGCATAACTATCGTATGAATAGTTACTAACTAATCGTGTAGTTTTATAGCTTGTATTTGAAAACCAGATACCATTTTCCTCTGTACCTAATTCTTTATTGATAATATAAGTATTTTTATCTAATACTGGATTAACAGTTTGAAATACCATTTTATCTGAACCTATAATCTCGCCAATAAATTTTCGTATGCGCTTAACATTTAGAAAGTTAGGTTGCATATTTTTGAGAAATACTTTATTAAACATTCTTGTATCACTCATTTTATCTGTTGGCTCTACACAATCTAAAACACCATTATGTGCAAATACTGTTTCACTATTTACATGGAATGGATGACAATTATTAATATCTGTTGTACCTGAAGTTGCGATACGACAATGTATTAATATGTCACTTGTTTTACTGTGTTCTTTTTGTATATCCATAACTCTTGTTACGAACTTTTTACTATCCATAGTTTTGAATACTTTTATTTCATCATCCTCTATGTATGAAACACCAAAACCATGTCCATTATTATTTGTCATATTTTCTAAAGTTGATTGATTTATTGTACCAACACCTTTAGGAACATTTGCGATAATACACATTACCAG
>Ga0181397_1000076_pt1 | contig 34158 bp, 28 predicted proteins | sample 20SPOviralmetaG_FD_130126 | JGI IMG/M metagenome (GOLD analysis project Ga0181397, IMG submission 130126) | Marine viral communities from the oligotrophic San Pedro Time Series (SPOT) site, San Pedro Channel, CA, USA - 20 SPOT_SRF_2011-02-23 | ecosystem: Environmental > Aquatic > Marine > Strait...
AAATCTAACATGCGTAAAATTTACAATAAACCTCTTATTTTAGAAAAAATGGAAAAAGAGGAAAAAATTGAACTTGTATCTTTAGCACATTTTAGAGGAAGAACATTTGAAAATGCTGTTGTAATAGTTGATGAATTTCAAAATTTAACTCGTTCACAATTTAGAATGGCATTAGGTAGATTAGGAAAAAATTCAACAATGATATTTTGTGGAGATAACCAACAAATTGATTTAAAAGACACAAATTATTCAGCAATAGTTGACTTACCTAAAATTACAAGTTCTGAGTATGTTTATAAAAGAGTATTATTAGATAACCACCGCCATATAGCAATAGACGAAGTATTCGAATTATTAAACGGAATGTAACCTCTTCCATTGTTCTTTCATATTTATACGAGAACAACTAAACTATATTAAAAATGGCAGAAATCCCTATTTGGCCCGGCTCTTCATCTTTTGGATTAGTAGCTGATCCTACCCCTTTTGGTTTTTATGATTCTGATGATGAATTTAGAATTGATGCTGATAAAGTAGCACAATGGTGTGTTCAAAGATTAGGTTATCCTCTTGTAGACATTGAATTACAAGATATAAATCTTTATTCTTGTTTTGAAGAAGCTACAAGTGAGTATGGAGCTCAAGTATATAATGCTACAATAATATATAATTTTGGTTCTTTAATAAGAACATCAACAGGATCTATATTAAATAATATAGTAATAGATTCAAATTATGGAGCTTCTGCAGGGGGAGGAGTAGGAAATACTCAAAATGAAATTGGTAATGCAGGAGGGTCATCAGTAAAAGGTAGAACATATTCAGGATCCATAGATATAAAACAAGGTCAACAGTGGTATGATTTATATGATCCTGACACAGGAAATTCTACAGTAGCTCATTTAGAAGATACTCTTGGTAATTATATTGCTACATCTGGTAGTATTTCTATAACAAGAATTTATCATGAAGCTCCAGCAGCAATTAATAGATATTTTGACCCTTATGCAGGTACAGGTACAGGAATTCAATCATTAATGCAATCATTTGGATTTGGTAATTATTCACCAGGTGTAAATTTTATGTTAATGCCTTTATATTTTGATGTTTTAAAATTACAAGCAATAGAATTTAATGATCAAATTAGAAAATCAGCATATCATTTTGAATTAGAAAATGGAAGATATTTAAAAATATGGCCTATACCTACTTCTAATTATAAATTATGGTATGATTATAAAAATTCATATAACCCAAATACAGGATTATCAGAAACTCAAGTAGAAGATTCAGAAGGAAATTCAAAACCAACAGATTTAATAACAGATATATCTAATGCTCCTTATAAAGCACCTATTTATGCTTTTATAAATGAACCAGGAAGACAATGGATTAGAAAATACACATTAGCTTTAGCTAAAGAAATGTTATGTTCTGTAAGAGGTAAATATCAAGTAATACCAATTCCTGGATCTGAAACAACTTTAGATCATGGACGTTTATGTAGTGAAGCACAAGCTGAAAAACTAGAATTAATAGAAAAATTAAGAGCAGATTTAGAATTAACTAGTAAAGAAAAACAATTAGAAAGAGAAGCTTCTGAAAAAGACTTTAGAAAAGCAGCAGCAGGTAATGATCCAATGTTTATTTATATAGGCTAATGATTAAATTAAAAAACATACTATCAGAAATTCTTAACACATATCAAATAGAAGCTTATATGTTAACTGATCCATCATATAATATTACAGATGTATTAGATCAAATTAGAGCAATAAGAAAAATAACTATTGTAAGAAATATTACTCCTGAAGATTATTTACAAAAACCAAATGTTGAATTTACTTTAGTGTCAATTAAATTTATAACAAGAGGAGATGCTAAACAAGATATAGAAAAAATAAAACAAGACATAGAAACATCTGATATGTCTAAAACAGATTTAAGAGTACCAGGTGTTAAATCATTTAAATATAAAGAAGATACTTTAAGAAGATTATAATGGCTTTATTTGGAAAATCAAGAGACATAAATTTATTTCACACAATAAACAGTGAACTTTTAAAGGATATAATACAAACAGAAATTGCGTATTATAAATTTGCTTTAGAACAAACAACGTCTAATGTTTATGGTGAAGCTATGGGTAAAAATTATTATGAGCCCATGAAAATCGCATGTTTAATTGATAGATTAGATCAATCATGGTCATCTGATGATTTTGGTTCTGATATGAATCAAGCTATTACTTTTAAATTTTTAAAAAATGAACTTAAAAATATAAATTTAACACCTGAAGTAGGAGATATATTACTTTTTAGAAATAATTTTTATGAAATAGATTCTAGAATAGAAAATCAACTTATAATGGGTAGAGATTCTGATTATGCAATATCAAGTGAAACTACAAATCATGGTGATAGTTTTTCAGTTTTAATTAGTGCTCATATATCTAGAGTAGAAAAATAAAATTTAATTCCTTTAAGAAGTGGAAAATATCCAACAACAACTAAAATAGATGGTGGAAATGCAAATCAAGTAGGAAGATTATAAAATGGCAGATAGAAAAAGAATAAATCCAAGAAGACCAATACCCGCAAGTGGATATGATCGTTTAAGAGACAACTTATCTTCAGGATTTGGTACTGATTCAGAAAAATTTCCTGAAGCTCAAGGTTTTCCTGTAAAAAAAGGATCATTTCCTAATGTAGATAATAGATCTAGTATAAATAAAGGAAGACTAACATCAAGAAAAGATGATACAGTACAAGATGTATCTATAGGTTTACAAGACCATGATGAAGCAATAATGTATTATTTTAATAATGTTATTAAACCTTCAGTTATGGTACAAGGAAATAGAACTCCAGTACCTGTAATTTATGGAGCTCCTGAAAGATGGAAAGGAGTTCAACAAGATGGATATTTTAGAGATAAAGAAGGCAAACTTCAAGTACCTCTTATTATGTTTAAAAGAGATAGTGTTGAAAAAAGAAGAGATCTTGGTAATAAATTAGATGGTAATAATCCACAATTATATTATACATTTGAAGAAAAATATTCTAAAAAAAATAGATATGATAATTTTAATGTATTACAAAATATAAGGCCTCAAAAAGAATTCCATACTATTGTAATACATGATTATGTTAAATTACAATATTCTTGTATAATATGGACAGATTATGTAGCTCAAATGAACAAATTAATTGAAATGATAAATTATTCATCAGATAGTTATTGGGGAGATAAAGAAAGATTTAAATTTAATGCAAGAATAGATACTTATAATAACACAACAGAAATTGCACAAGGAGAAAATAGAGTTGTTAAAACTAATTTTGGTTTAACAATTCAAGGATATTTAGTACCAGATAGTTTAAATAAAGATTTAACTAAAAAACCACAAAAATTCTTTAGTAAATCTAGAGTAGTATTTAATGATGAACTTATAGTATTACCAACAGGAGAACCATTAACAAGAGAACAAGTTAGAGGAGCTTCAGTAACAACAAATATAAATCAAATAGGAGAAGGAGTAGGTTATCAAATATTAGGAGAATCAAATCAAATAGCATAAAATGGCAAAAGAAAATAGAACAACATTAAAAGGATATTTCGAAACAGGAGATATACCTAATCAATCACAATATGGAGATCTTATAGATTCAAATTTAAATTTATCAGATACAAACGCACAAGTAGCAGCATCAGAAGTAAGCGCATCCGCTTTACTATCTGAAACATTTATATCAGCTAGTGGAGACATATCAGCAAAAGGATTTGTTTCTGCTTCAGGTTTAATAGTAGGACAAAGTAATGGAAGTGCTCCTTATGTGTCTGCAAGTAATGGAAATATTTTTGTTAGTGGTACAGGTTCTTTTGGACAAATTATAGTAAATGAATATAATGATATAAATTTAATTGGTGATATTACAGCTTCAGGTAATGTAAGTGCAAGTGGATATGTTTCTTGTTCAGCTTTAGTAATAGCAGGATCAGAAATAAGAGGAATAGGAGGTGATGTTACAGCAAGTGGAACAATTAAAGCAGCAGGTTTTGTAGGACCATTAACAACAACAGGAATTACATCCACAGGACCAGGAGTATTTACTACATTAGACACAGGTCAAGGAGCTACTGAAGTTCATTTAATGGATCAAAATGTAAGAGAAGCTGATGCAGTTACATTTGCAACAGTAAATACAGGTCAAGGTGCAAATGAGCTGTATGCGATGAATCAAGATGTTGAAACAACTGATGCAGTTACATTTGCAACAGTAAATACAGGTCAAGGTGCAAATGAATTATACGACATGGACCAAAATGTCACTTCAACATCAGCAGTAGAATTTACAACAGTAAACACAGGTCAAGGTGCAAATGAATTGTACAAGATGAATCAAGATGTTGAAACAGATGACATAGTTACATTTGAGGGAGTAGTAGTTAATTCCACAGTAAATAATACTTCTCTTACTCCAGGATCATCAAATAGTACTTCTAGATATAAAACACAGTTTAGAGTTGTAGTTGCACCATCATTATTAAATAGTCAAAAATCTGAAGATTTTAAAATCACAAATAGTTTTGTATTAGATTCATCTATAGTATACTGTAATTCTAGTGCTGCTTTATCTGTAGAAGTACATTCAGTTTCAGCTGGTGTTTTCTTTTTTAATCTTCATAATACAAATGGGGGAGGAGCAACATTTAGTGCTTCAACTATAGCTGTTAATTGTATAATAATGTAGTATTTTAATAAATGGGAACAAGTAGAAAAACTCCTATAAAATGGAATAAAGCAAATTTTTTATGGAATAATAATTCACATACTTGGGAAGATGTAGTATTAATAAAAAGAGCAGCTGGAGAAGATTGGAATACATGGGAACAAAAAGATAAACAAAAATTAGTAAAATTAATACTAAAAATACACGGCAACACAATTACAGAATCTAAAAAAAGAGAAATCAAACAATATAAAATCAAAGCAAAAGACATAAAAATAGCAGTCAAAGAAGTATTAGGAGTTCAAATGATTGCTGAAAACATATCTATTTAATATTTATAAACATGTATAAATTATTTACAGACAAATCAGAACTTTTCGAATGTAGTATATCACTACAAGGAGCAAGCTTAAAAAAATCAAAAGCACGTTTAGTAGTAGAAACTCAAGATTATTCATTATTATTTAATGGAACTATTTCTAAAGGAGGTAAATGTGAAATTCCTATTAAAAAGTTAAAAGGTTTAATAGATGAAAATACTTCAGGTAATATTCGTTTAGAAGTTATCGCTGAAGATACATTTTTTACACCTTGGGAAAGTGATTTTGAGGTAGAAACAAGTAAAAAAGTAACTGTTGAAGTTAAATCACAAACAACTAAAAAACCTATTGTAGAAGCTAAAGTAGAGGTTAAAGTTAAAAATGAAAAACCAACAATTACTGAAAAAGATCATGTTGTAAATTTACTTAAATTATTAATAAAAGATGATATAAACGTAAATAATATTTCTTATAAGCGTAATGCATTAAATAATATAGTAGCAACATATTTACAAGAAAATCACGTAGAAAACACAGGTAAAATAATAAATGGTGTGTTAAAGGTTCTTGAAAAACAAAAATAAAATGGTTATAAATGGCAATCGAAAACTTCGAAAACAAAAACATACAGGACACTTTTCAAAGAATAGTCCAAACAGATGGAACTAATCAATTAGCTGATGGAACTGGTTCTATTTTTGTACCAATATCATCTTCACATGCTATAACATCATCATATGCTTTATTTGCTGTTTCTGCATCACATGAAATTACTTTTGAATTATCCTCATCTCATGCAATAAATGCTAATACAGCAAGTCTTGCAACTAGTTTTATTGGAACATTAAATGGAGGAAATTTTTAAATATTTATAATAGAATAAAACAAATATGGCAAGTACAATAATATTAAAAAACGGAACAGGTTCAGCAATACCTACTACCCTAGCACAGGGAGAACCAGCAATCAATGTAGACACAGGATTATTTTATTATGGTTCTGGTTCAGCGGGAGCTGTAAAAACATTTAGTAATTTTACAGACATAACAGCTAGTTTAAGTGCAAGTTTAGGAGGTAATATAAGTGCAAGTGGAGAAGTAACAGCTGCATCAGGTTCATTTCGTAAAGGAATTAACATTGGAATGTTAGATAATTCTATAATGAGATTATATAGAGCCGCAGTTAACCAACAACATATATCTGCATCAGGTAAATTAATATTTAATTCTAGCCATTTTCAATTTACTAATGATGCTCCAGTTCTAGGTCCAAGTTCTTTTTTTCGAGTAGTTGGTGATACTAATATTATAGGAAATGTAACATCCTCAGGTAATATAAGTGCAAGTGGAGTAGGAACACATATATTAGGGGGACCTTTAACATTAGCAACTAGTGGAGATTCAGTATTAAAAATAATGTCTAATACTACAAATAAAGTTGAACATGAATTACATGGTAGAGGTAATGTTCATTCATTCTTATGTTCATCTTCAATTATGAATTTAGGTATAGGAAATAACAACCCAACAGAAAAATTAACAGTATCAGGTTCTATAAGTGCAAGTGGGAATTTAATTTTAGAAGGTTTTATTTCTTCAAGTACATATATAAGTACTACCCATATAACAGCCTCAAGTAATATAAGTGCAAGTGGGTTTATTTCAGCTTCATCATTTTCAGGTGATGGTAGTGGTTTATCTAATGTACCAGCTACTAATGCTACTAATGTAGTTACAACATTAAATGAAGAAGAACATGAAGATGACTTTATATCATTTGTAGATGGAACATCAGGTAATCAAGGAGTAGAAGTATCTAGAAATTTAGTATATAATCCTGCAAAACAAAGTTTTCAAGTTTTAGGAACTTCAGGAAATGGTCATATAACAGCCTCAGGTAATATAAGTGCAAGTGGGAATGTAATTGCAGCTGAAATAACAGCTTCAGGTGCTATAAAAGTAGAACATTTACATTCAACAGATGATGCCCAAATAGATGATGATTTAACTGTATCAGGTGATATAAACGCAAATGGAAATATAGTCGGTGATGGTGCAACACAACTCTCTGGATTAACACATATAACTGCAATAGGTAATATGGCATTTGGTAATCATGGATCAGATTCACACACAATTACAGGAACAACATCACATGTAGGACCTATAACTATAAATGGTCATATATCATCTTCAGGAGATATAAGTGGAAGTAATGTAGATGCAGGTGGAAACATAAGCGCAGTAGGTCACATTACTTCAAGTGGTAGAATTCAAACATTATCCCATATAACAGCCTCAGGTAATATAAGTTCAAGTGGTTATTTATATGGTGCAAGAGTTATTACAAACCGACTCCAACACAATAATGGTGTATCAGATATATATTTTGCTAATGGTATTCACGTTGCAGGAGGAACCCATATAACAGCCTCAGGTAATATAAGTTCAAGTGGAACTATTTCAGGTAGTAAAATACATTCAGCAGCCGATACTTCTGCTACTTTTTTCAATGCTAGAACAAAAACCACAGGATATAAATTAGGAGGAGTAAAAGTACTTTATAAGTCAGGTTCTGGTGATGTTATTGTTGGTCAAACAACTAATAAAACCATAATAACAGGTTCAAGTGTTGTTTTAGGAAACAATGTCTTATCCCACGTAACAGCCTCAGGTAATATAAGTTCAAGTGGAAATATAACAGCAGCAAATGTTCGTCTACCAGGAGCAGGAAAAATATCTTTTGACGATTCACTAGATGGAACAGACCAATTTATTAAAGGAGTTGATAATAATATTCTAATAGATGGAGATGATTATGTTAAAATAGCAATAGATAAAGAATTTTATGTAGGTACAACTAGTACGTTAGCTAATTTTAAAGTAGATACGGCGGGAAATATAACCTCATCAGGAAATATTGTAATAACTGGAAGTATTAGTTCAAGTAGACTATTAGTCACTAGTGCTTCTTTTGGAACATCAACAATAGCACCTTCATCATCAGTTACTATTGAAGGAAGATTAAGCTCAAGTGGAGATATAGAAACAGAAGGATTTGTATATTCAGAAAATCCTGAAGTATTAGTAAATGGTAGTTGGAGAGCTGCAACTTTAGCTGTTGGTGATTATGCATACCCTGGAAATCATGGATTTATGAATACAAACTGGAGTGTAGAAAGTGGTGGAGGTCCACCTGATTATGGTAATACTCAAGTAGGGGGTATGATTATACCTTACAGTTGTTCGTTAGTAGGAGTAAGAGCAAATATAAATGCTACCGTAGGGGGATCAAACCATTCGGGATCTTTTACTATTTGGGCAGAAAAAATGTTACAAGGAATGGCATCTACAGCACATGAACCTGATCTTATATTTGAAATGTATATGCCAACACCAGAAGGCCAAAAAAATTACCAATATTCTCAATTAACAGGAGTAACATCTTCTCAAGCTGCTAATTATTCTGTATTAACTCCAGGTCATATTCTTAATATAGCTTATAAAAATGAAGCAGGATCATCACATAATGTATTAGGTCATTACTGTATATTAATTAAAAGAATAAAAGAATTACATTAATAAATAAATAATATGCCAGAAGATTATGGATTAAAATTTGATAAATATGAAGTAATATCAGGTAGTGCTTTTTTATTTAGATCAGGATCTATAGCTAATTCAGCAACAGCTATATCATCTTCATTAAATCAAATTATTGCAGTAACATGCTCAGCTAATTTTAATAATAGATTAACAAAATTAACTACTATAAATGCTAATGCCACTATTACTATAACTAGTGGTAGCTCAGATAAAGAAACCTTAGAAAATGACACTAAATTAATATTAAGATATTATTCTGGTTCGTCTTTAAAAAGTGAGGAACCTAAAGATAAAATCCCTTCTGCATCAGACTCAACAATAGACCATTTATTAGGGGGAATAGAAACAAATATAATTTATATAGACATACCTTTATTAAATAATGATGATTCATTTCAAGTAGCTTATAAAACAGTAAGAGCCTTAACATCTTCTATAGGACATAATAAATTATTTACAGCTGCTTTAGTAGATGATGGAAGTACTTTTCAATTAACTTCTTCTTTAGGAGAAAATATGAAAGTTGGTACTTCTTTTGAAATTAGAAATTCTTCATCTTATAAGTTACCTAATGATTATTTATTAAGTTCTTCTGGATTTTTTACTATTACTAGTTTAAATAGTGGATCTGTAGCTACTCCAGATTTTTCAGGAACAGAAGTTCAAGTAGGGGGAATGCAATTAGGTACTTCATTTATGATAGGAGGAGGTAGTGGGAGTCAAGCATTTGATCATAATATAATCCAAGAAGGTTCTGGATTTTTAAATCAAGCTTTTTTTGAAGGATTTCCAATACCACAATCAGCTTCTTTAGGACTACGGTTAGATCCAGATGATAAAACAAGTGGAGTAATTACGGGTTCGGGAACATCTAAATTATATATGTCAAGTTCTGGTCAAGTAGGATTAGGAACAACTAACCCTAGAACAGATTTTGACATTAGAGCTGATCAATTTAGATTTCAAACAAAAGCAGCAGCAAGAGGAATTCGAATAGATGAAGAAGGAAATTTAGAATCTTTTAATGAAGAAGCTGAAAGTGCAACTACAGGAAGTGAATTAATTTTATCATACACAGCAGGGGGATCAGGATCTGTACAATTAGCAGCAATTTGTAAATTTTTATCAGCTCCTGTTGGTGAAGAAGAATGTAATAGTGTTCAAACTGCCATAAATTTATTAACCCCACCAACACCTTGGCAATATGTAACAAATGTTTATGGTGAAGATTCAAGAGCAGCAGAAAAAATATTAAATATAAATTCAGATTTAGGTGCTTCTGTTTTACCTGGAGTAAATGACACAATAGGATCATTAAGATGGATTATTCAATCATCTTCTATTGCTGAAGGTAAAGACTTATTTAATAAAAGAACACAAGGAGGAGCAGCAAGTATTACATCAGTAATAGCATCTTCGGACAGAACAGGAGTAACAGCAGACATGTTATTTAAAACAGCACAATCAAACACAGATGCCCCCACAGAAGTAATGAGAATATCTTCAGATGGAAAAGTAAGTATAACCGGTAGTTTATCTGTTACACAAGCTATAACATCATCAATAGTTTCATCTTCAACAATTTTTATTCAACATGTTACCTCTTCACAAAACATAAGTGCAAGTGGAAATATAAATGTAGAAGGCACAGGTTCATTTGGAAGAATAGAAGGTGGGTTTTTCTAATTTACATATATGTATATCCAACAATAAACAAAAGTTATGGCAATAGACAAAAAAATTCCATCTCCTCAAGAGATTTCAAATTCCCCAATTTCAATTCCATCTAAAGATATTGATAAAATTAAAAAATTACAAGTTGATTTAAGTAATTTAAATTCAAAATTTGGTCAATTAACTATTAATAAAATTAAGTTAGAAGAAGAAGAAGAATTATTAAAAAAAGAATTATCTTCTATATTAAAGGAAGAAGCAAATATAGCAAAAACTTTCACAAACAAATATGGAAAAGGAAGTCTTGATATAGAAACTAGAGAATTTACTCCTATAAAATAGTCTTACAAAATCTATTTATATTTATTAGCGATTAGATTTTTATATTTAATCGCTTACTTTAGTTTGGTTTGCAGTTTTCTTTCATATTTATATAGGAACAACCAAGCAGACATAACATTATAAAAATAATATAAAATGGCAGAACAAATAATTTCACCAGGTGTATTTACAAGAGAAAATGATCAAACATTTTTACCTCAAGGAGTCGGCGCAATAGGTGCTGCAATAATTGGACCTACAGTAAAAGGACCTGCATTTGTACCAACAGTAGTAAGAAGTTTCGCAGAATATGAAAGAAGATTTGGAGGATTAAGCTCAGAAACATTTATACCACAAACAGTACGAGAATATTTAAAAAACGCAGGATCAGTAACTGTAACAAGAGTATTAGCAGGGGGTGGTTACACTTATGCTACATCAACAAATGAATTTGTAGCAGTAGCAGTTTCAGCTTCCTCAGCACCTTTATCATCAGTAAACAGAAATGTATTATTAGGAGTAATTTTCCCTTCTAAAGCAACTTCAAAACCGTCTTTAGACTCAACTACACTAAAAGGAGTTAGTGGTGCATTTGGTCGTGTAAATGAAGATTTTAGTTTAACTCTAGCAGGTACTAATGTTACTTCAACACAACTTTCTGCTTCACTTAATCCAGCTGCTTCAAATTATGTATTTAAACAATTAGGTTCTAATCCTAATAATAGTAAAAAATCAACTACCACATATGGTGGAACAAATACATTACCTGGATACACTTATAATAATTGGAAGTCATTTACTTCTAATATGTTAGCTTCTACTATTAAAGAAGTAACAACAATAACATTCCCAGCATTAATGGCTACTGAATCATTTGCTAATGGAATGACTGATGCAGCAATTAATGCAGCATCAAGTAGTATACTAATAACAGCAGGTGATGGTCAACAAATACAATTATTACTTAATTCAAGTTCTGTAGGAGGTGGTCACGCAAATGTAGGTGCTATTAATGCAGGTCACAAAACAGGTTCTAATCAAGCTTTCCTTGATGGATATACAAATTTTATATATTCTAGTTCATTGTATGGAGGTGGGGCTAATAATGGAGCAACAGGAAATGATATATCAGGTTCTCATTTAGTTTCTATAATAACAGCATCTCTTGCTGCTTTCCCTGGAATTGAATTAGGAGGATCAGGTAATACTCTTACTATTTCAAATGTAGAAGCAGGATCTGCTTTAAATGTTGAAATTAAGGGAGATCATTTAACAACTTCAGCTTCTACATCAACAACAACTTCAGGATTAGATATTGATGGATATAAAGGAATTAACGCTGATAGATTTATAATATTAGCAGATCAAACAGCTGATATGGCATTTAATGGATTAAGTGGAACAGTAGAAAAATATTCATACGCTTCCACACCATTTATTACTTCACAGTTTTTAGATACTAATAAAACAACTAAAGAATTATTTAGATTCCACACATTAGCTCATGGTACTTCATGTAATTCAGATTATAAAATATCAATTGCTAATTTAAAAGAACCAGGAGATATAGATAATGAAGAACAATATTCTCAATTTTCTGTAATAATAAGAAAATATTCAGATACTGATAAAAATCCTCTTGTTATAGAACAATTTAATAATGTTACTTTAGATCCAATTTCTCCAAGATATATTTCAAGAATAATTGGAGATAGATATCCACAATACAATGACACATTAGGTAAAGTTGAATTATTAGGAAATTATCCAAATGTTTCAGAACATGTTAGAGTAGAAGTAAATGATTTAGTAACAGCTAAAGCATACTCACCAAAATTATCACCTAAAGGATTTAAAGCAGTATTAGATCCAATTGCAACATCTTCATTAAATGGCGCTTACGGTGATATTATAGTACCATCAGCTTCTTACGAAGGAGAACAAACAGTAGGAGGAAATTATAGTCCTAGAGCATATTTAGGATGGAAATTTATGGAAAAAGCATTTGATAATTACAACTGGATAAAACCAATACCATCAACTGCAGGATCTAACATATCAGGTGACTTTAATGTAGAAAATCATCATGGTCATCCAAGTTCAAGCATATATTCAGGTTCATTAAGTTCTTCACTTTCATCATCGGCAATTGAAGCTTCTCAACTTAAATTTACAGTTTGTTTCCAAGGAGGTACAGATGGTATTAGACCAGATGTTCCAATAGTTACAGGAAATGAAGCTCCAGATGCTTTTGTAACAGGATATTCAACAGGAGCTAATTTATATGGATTTGATGTAAATGACACAGCAGCTGCTGGTTATAAAGGATACACAAAAGCAATAAATATTCTTTCAAATCAAGACGAATATGACATTAATATGTTAGCTATGCCAGGAGTAAATTATGCGACACATCCTTTAATTGCAAATGCAGGTATTGATATGTGTGAAGAAAGAGGAGATGCATTTTTTGTAATGGATTTAAATACAATAGATTCCTCAGTAAACACAGCAATAACCAATGTACAAGGTTTAGACAGTAATTATGCAGCAGTATATTATCCATGGGTTAAAGTGTTAGATACAGCTAGAAATGTACCAGTAATGGTTCCACCTTCAGTAATTGTACCAGGAGCAATAGCTCAATCTGATAGAATTGCAGCAGAATGGTTTGCACCAGCAGGTTTAAATAGAGGTGTATTAGGAAATGTAATTGAAGCTAAAATAAGATTAAACCAAGCTGAAAGAGATAAATTATATGATGCTAAAATTAACCCAATTGCTACATTCCCACAAACAGGAGTTTGTATTTGGGGTCAGAAAACATTACAAGAAAGATCAACAGCTTTAGATAGAATTAATGTTAGAAGATTATTAATTACACTTAAGAAATTTATAGCAAGTTCTTCTAAATACTTAGTATTTGAACAAAATACAGATAAAACAAGAATAAGATTCTTAAATATAGTAAATCCATATTTAGAATCAGTACAACAAAAACAAGGATTATTTGCATTTAGAGTACAAATGGATGAATCAAATAATACACCAGATGTAATTGATAGAAATCAATTAGTAGGTGCAATTTATTTACAACCAACTAAAACAGCAGAATTTATAATACTTGACTTTAATGTATTACCAACAGGAGCTACATTCCCTGCATAAAAAAAGAAAAGAATTATATTTATAATAGAACAATAAAAACAAATAAAAGATGGCAATAAAATCAACTAACGACATGATGTTCACAGCATTTGAACCTAAACTACAAAATAGGTTTTTAATGCTTATAGATGGAATACCTTCATACTTAATTAAAAAAATAGCAAGACCAAGTATTTCTTTTGGAGAAGTAGTTCTTGACCACATTAACGTGAAAAGAAAAATTAAAGGTAAAGCAAATTGGGATAACATTTCATGTGATTTATATGATCCAGTAACACCATCAGGTGCTCAAGCAGTAATGGAATGGGTTCGTTTATCACACGAGTCAGTTACAGGTAGAGATGGTTATTCTGATTTTTACAAAAAAGATCTTCATATTCATACATTAGGACCAGTAGGTGATGTTGTTGAAGAATGGATTTTAAAAGGAGCATATTGCCAAAGTGCAGGTTTTGGAGATATGGATTGGACTTCAGATGCACCAGTAAATATTAGTATGACTATAGTAATGGATTACGCTATTTTAAATTACTAAAATTTAATTTATATAAAAAAGAAAGCGCCTATTTTGGCGCTTTTTTGTTTTCTTTATATATGTATATCTGAACTAGTTTTAATAAATAAATAACGTTATGAAAGAAACAACAAACCAATTTCCTTCTGAGGAAGTTACATTACCTTCAAAAGGTTTATTGTACCCACAAGATTCTCCCTTAAGTAAAGGAATCATTGAAATGAAATATATGACTGCTCGTGAAGAAGACATATTAACAAATCAAAATCTTATAGAAAATGGTACAGTAATAGACAAATTACTTAAATCATTAATAGTAACTTCTATAGATTATAATGATTTATTATTAGGAGATAAAAATGCTGTATTAGTTGCTGCACGTATCCTAGGATATGGTAAAGATTATACATTTAATTTTAATGGTGAAGAAAAAACAATAGACCTTACAGAAATTAAAGATTCAGAATTAGATGAATCATTAATTAAAGAAGGTAAAAACGAATTTGATTTTGAATTACCAACATCTAAAATATCAGTTACATTTAAACTTTTAACTCATGGTGATGAACAAGCTATTGATAGAGAAATTAAAGGTCTTAAAAGAATTAATAAAAATACATCAGCAAGTTTATCTACTAGAATGAAATATGTAATTACTTCAGTAAATGGTGATTATGATACAAAAACTATTAGAAATTTTGTAGATAATCAATTATTAGCAAGAGATTCTAGAGAATTAAGAAATTATATAGCTAAAATTCAACCAAATGTAGATTTAACTTTTGAATATGAGAGTAAAAACGGGGATCTCAAAAAATCTACAATACCTGTTGGCCTTAACTTTTTTTGGCCTGACGCCGAGCTATAGGAACGTATTGTTCGCTCAGATTCACGACTTAGTGTACCATGGAGGCGGTGGATTCATACACTCGGAAGTATATAATATGCCAGTTTGGTTAAGACGTTTTCACACTCATAAAATAAGTGAATGGAATACAAAACAAAATGAAGAAATTGAAAAAGCTAAAGGAAAATCAACTCCTTCTAAAAAACCAACAGGACCTAACATAAGTCCATCATCAACATATAATTTTTAATCAAAGACATCATCGATGTCTTTGTTTTTTTTTATATTTATAACCATAACACCTTAATTACAAATGGACGAAGAAGATAAAATTTCAAAAGAAGATTTAGATAATCAGAAAAAATCTGAACAAAATGAATTATCTATTAAGCAGGTTTTAAATGATCAATTAAAAGCCCTTAAAGAAATAGCAGGTGCAAAAGCTGAATCTGTTGATCTTTCTAAACAAGTTCTTCGTTTCCATAGAGAAGTAGATGGATATATAGGTGAAGAATTTGATAAAACTAAAGAAGTTGTAAGAGAACGTGATGCAATTAATAAAAATTTAAAACACACGGCTAGATTAGAAAAAGAAGTAAGAGATGAGGTTAGTCGTTTAAATGAGTTAGCTAAAGAAGGTGATGAATTAGCTGGAGATGAAGCTAATAATTTAAGAGAAAAATTAGATATTTTAAATGACATAAAAGCAGGATTAAAGGAAGAAGAAAAATCTAGAATTCAAATAAACGATAAAATGGGAATATTTGATAATGTCATTCGTGGTATTAAAGATATACCTTTTATTGGTGAATTAGGATTAGCAGATGATTTATTAGAATCTATGCAATTAGCTGCTCAAAATGGTAAAAATGTATTTGTTGAAGGTTTTAAGTCAATAAAAGATGCTTTTTTAGAAGCTTTAGGCCCATTAATATTTGCAGCTACAATAAAATCTGTTATGGAAATTAGTAATCAGATTAGAGATGTAGGAAGAAATCTAGCAATAAGTAAAGTAGAAGCAGGTATGTTTAGGGCAGAATTAGGATTTGCATCTGCTACCTCTAATGACATATTAGCTACTTCTGAAGGTTTAATAGAAGCTAATATGCAATTAAACCAAATTAGGGGAACAGGAGTTAAATTTACTACTCAACAACTTTTAGATGTAAATAGATTACTTAAAGCTGAAGTTTTAACTGTAGAAGCAGCAGGAGAATTATCTAGATTAGCTAGTGTAACGGGTCAAGGTATAAGAGAAGCTTACTTAAATCAAATAGATGGAGTATTAGCAGCAGAAAAGGAATCTGGAGTAAGATTAGACATTAAAACCACATTAGAAGCTACAAATAAAGTATCTGGTCAACTTAGAGCTCAATTAGGAGCTAATCCTGCATTAATAGCTGAATCAGTAGCCCAAGCCAAAGCCTTAGGAATGGAATTAGAAGATGTAGCTGCAGCAGGAAGAGCACTATTAGATTTTGAATCATCTATTACTAATGAATTAGAAGCAGAATTATTAATTGGTAAACAACTTAATTTAGAAAGAGCAAGAGCAGCAGCATTAACGGGTGATTATCAAACACTAACAGAAGAAATCAATAAAAACGTAGGTGATTTTTATGAATTTAGTAAATTAAATGTTTTACAACAAGATGCTTTAGCTAAATCTGTAGGTATGTCAACAGATGCTTTATCTGATCAATTATTACAAAAAGCAGATTTAAATAAATTAGCACAACAAGCAAGAGACGAAGGTAGAGATGATATAGCTAAAAATTTAGAACAATTATCAGTAGGAGATAAATTAAATGCTAATATGGACAGACTTAAATCTATATTTGGTGATATATTAGGTATTGTAACTCCTTTAGTTGAATTGTTTGGTGGAATGGTACAATTTATAAGTGAATCTACAGCAGCTATTGTTATATTATCAGGTGCATTAGGTGCAATGGCAGCTAAACAAGCATATTCAGCTGTACTTTCTATAGGAAAAGCGGTAGCAGATATATTTTCAGGAAATGCTAAATTTGGTCTTCCAGGGGTAGCAATGTCTCTAGGTGCTGTAGGAGCTATGATGGCAGCTATAGCATCTGCCAAAAGTGTAAAACTAGCAGAAGGAGGTATAATAGAACCTACACCTGGTGGTACTTTAGCTACAATTGGAGAAGCAGGGGAAGCAGAAGCTGTTATACCTTTAAGTAAATTAGAACAATTAGGTTTTGGTGCACCACCACCACCTATGCCCCCACCTGTTCCATCACCTTTAATTCCACCACCACCACCAATTATGGAATCTAAGGGAATAAATAAAGATGATTTAATAACAGCTTTAAGAACAGTTGAAAAAGAAAAAACAAAACAAAGTTTAATAATAAGAGAAAAAGATTCAAATTATGCTGATGCAAATCCTATGAATAATCAAGGAGATAGCTACCAGATAAAATATGAAACAAGTTTTAGTTAATTTATATGTATAATAAACAAAAATAATAAAATTATGGCATTAGTAGAAATGAAATCAGTATTTGATAGACAAGTAAAAGGAGTAGAAGGAGCTAACGTAGGTGTTACTAATCCTTCTGACGGGAATTTTTACACAAATGAAGGATCAACTGATTCTCCTTTTGATTCAGACGATCATATGGTAGATTTATTAACAAAAGATGTATTAAGTGAAAATTCAGGTGTAACTCACCAAAAATCTCCAAACCAATCAGACTTTCAAGATTTAGATGCTGTTGATGGGGGTAATGGATATTTTCATGGTGTAGCTAATCCAGGAAAGTATCAAGGTAAACAATTAGGAAACCCTGGAAAAGATTTACATGAAGCAATGTTAACCCAAGCATACACTAATAATGGAATAACAGTAGGACCATCACCTGGACCTTCAGGCTATTCAGAATTTCAAGATTTAGATAAAATTCTTCCTAGTGGAAATGAATCATTAGGACAATTTGGAGGACCTTACGCATATGGAGTAGGACCTTCAGACGGGTATTACTAAAAAACTATATAAATAATGGGGTTAAAAGAAATGAAATCAGATCTAAGATCTGGATTAGATTATCCAGATGGAGGTGCTTGGGGGGGAGGACCTGTTCAAAGACCCCTTATGACTAAACCCCTAATAGATTTTTCTGGAAATATAGGAAGTGCTATAGACACTGTTACAGATGGTTTTATAAGAGGAGGAGTTGCAACAGGTATAGAAAGACGTCTTACAGATGTTGCAAGAATAGGTAAATATTTAATTACTCCCCAAGGAATATCTTTTATAGCAAAACAAGTAGGCCTTCAACAATCAAATCCTAGAATGGATGGTCATACACTATCTGAGAATAAAGGAGCTGGAGGTGGTGGTTTTATTGATGGATTAAAAAATATGTTAGTAGGTTCTCCTGCTAATCAAAGAACATACACCCCTTTAACAACATTAGCTTCAATAGGAACTGTAGGAACAGGAATATATTTTGATAGAGAAGGATTAATCCCCGGAAAACATCTAGGATACATAGACGCAGATGGACGTACAATAGCAGGGGTAGAAACATCAAATTTATTTGCTGATTCTGTAGAGGGAAACCAAACAAATAGATTACTTCATTTTTATGAAAATAAAATACTAGCTCCTTTAAATAGTAGTCCTGCATTAGGAGGTTTTGGTGAAGAATTATATTCTTATGGTGGTGGACCAGATTCTTTTTATGGAATAGGTAAAACTACAATAAGAAGATACACAGATACAGGAGGAGCAATTAATTATAAAGATCATGATTTAAATGGCAAAACAACAGTATTAAATTTTTTACAAACTTTAGCAAAACCTGGTTTTGATTACTCTAAAAGAACAAAAGATCAAAATAGAACATTTAATAGAGAATCAAGAATAGGTTTAGGTAATCCAGGAGCTAAATCTATTGATGGATTTAGAGATAATTATATTAATCAAACAAATGAAGATGGTTCTTTAAATTACAATGTTTACGCTGAAGGAAAAGTAGACAAAGTAAACATGATGGATATTGTTGATATTAAATCAGGTGATTTTAGAGGTGATGGTTTTAGAGATATGATTCGTTTTAGATTTGAAGCTATTAAACAAGCATCCCCAACTCAAGCAGAAGCAATGGTATTTAGAGCATTTTTAGATGATTTTAGTGATAACTATTCTGCTAATCATAATGAAATTAAATATAATGGTAGAGCAGAAAATTTTTACACATATAATTCATTTAATCGTGATATAAGTTTAAGTTTTAAAATAGCAGCTCAATCTCGTCATGAAATGATGCCTTTATATAGAAAATTAAATTTTTTAGCAAGTAATACTGCTCCTGAATATTCTGAAGGAGGAAGAATAATGACTCCTTATATAAGATTAACAGTAGGAAGTTATTTAAATAGAGTTCCAGGAGTATTAAAATCAATAGGAATAAAATGGCAAAAAGATTATCCTTGGGAAATTTCAATAGATAGTCCTGAAGGAGGAATGGATTCTCATATGTTAGTATTACCACATGTTTTAGATATTAATGTTAGTTTCCAACCAATTCACAATTTCTTACCACAGAAAGGTACAAGAAACTCTCCATTTATACTTCCACATTGGGATCAAAGAGATGGTCACTTAAAACCACTACAAAAATGGATGAATCTTACTTCAGACACTAAAGAAAAAGCAAGCAGACTTGGAGCTTCTAAACTTCATGTGCCTGAAGAAATACCAAGTAAAGAACCAACAAAACTACCTGTAGAAGAACCAGATATGACACCAATACAAGCTACAGCACCACCAACTACACCTCCTCCTCCTAAAGCATCAAATTCAGGAGCTCCAACTGATAGTAATGAAGATGCAGCAGAAGACAGACTAAGAGGAGTTAAACAATAATAATATATGTCATATAGATCTCAAAATATAAAATTAAAATTAAACATTAAAGATAGAAAAAGATATTACTTAAATGTAAAATATCCAGAAATTCCTCTTTCTTTTGAGGATATTTATGTTACTACTACTTCAGGAGACAGATTAGACAATTTAGCACATCAATTTTATCAAGATGTGGATTTATGGTGGGTTATTACTATAGCAAATCCAGGTGTTATAAGAAGAGATAGTTTTAATTTAAAACCTGGTATAGAAATTAGAATCCCACAAAATATAGAAAACATATTAGAAGATTTTGAAAAAATAAATAAATAAGTTATGTCAATATTTCAAGAAAGCTTCCAGCCTTATGTAGATCTTCAATTAAAAATTAGAGAAGCTATATTAAAACATGGAAATACAAGAAGTAGATTTGGAAGTCCTAATTTAATAATAGGAAAAGGAGATAAATCAAAAAAAGTAAAAATAAAACAAGGTTCTTTTTACACTAACACTGTAGAACGTCAATGTACTGTTAGAATGGCTTCTGGGGTTGATATTGATGGTTCTTCTGACACAGCTAAAACTTTTATTTTAGAAGGAGGAACTACTAAAAAAGGAGGAGGACAAAGAGATGGATTTATGCATGGTAATAGAAAAGGAAACGCATATGGATCTCCAGAAATATTTGCAGACGCAAAAGATGATTTTGGTATAGTACCAATGCCTGGTATTGTAGATGCTAATATAAGAACAAAATCAGCCTATGGTTCACTTAGGGAAGCACAAGTTAATTTTGTTTGTCATAATAGACGTCAACTTGAAGTTTTAGAAAGATTATATATGAGGCCAGGATTTCCTTTATTAGTAGAATGGCAATGGACTCCCTATGTTGATAATAATGGAAATATTCAAAAACGAGTTAAATCATTAAGTAGTAATGGGGGAATGTTTTGGAATAAAACATCAACTTTTAATAAAATGCAGGATCAAATTCATAAATATAAAAGCCAAACAGGGGGTAATTATGATGGATTCATAGGAATTTGTAAAAATTTTGATTTTAAAGCTACACCAGCTGGAGGATATGAATGTACTACTGAAATAATTTCAACAGGAGAAGTAATAGATGGTTTAAAAGGAAAAAGAGACGGATATAAAATACAAACAGAAAATGATACAGAAGCAAGAGAATTAGATAATTTTGAATTTTTCTTAGAAGCTATAAAACAATACACTATTAATATAGATCAATTTGAAGAAATATCGGACATGTATGTTTCTAATTATGAAGTAAAAAATCCAGATTCTGATAAAGTTTGGAATACTAATGTTGAATTATTTAAACATTTTCAATTATTAGCTACTACTATAGCTCCTGAATCTGCTCAAATATTTGAAGCATTAACAGTAAAACAATTAGAAGGTATTAAGAAAAAAGAAGGAGAGGCCTTAGTAGAAGAATATAGAGAAGATAATGGAAAAACAATTGATCCTAGAGATGGAAAATTAGGAATAAGACACACATTTCATGGCCGTACAGATGAAGGAAAAAAATATGAAAGTGAATTAAAAAGAATAGATTCTATTTTAAATCGTTTTATTATTAAAAAAGGAGAAACTATATCTGTACAAGCTGATATTGAACAAGTTAAAGTTGATGATAAAGAATATGGTTCACCTAATACTTATGTTAGGTGGGATTTTCTTGCAAATTTAATTAATACACATGTTTTAGAAGAATATAAACCAAAAGAAAATATATCAGAAATAAATTGGACACAAAAAGTTAAAGTACCAGGATTCTCAGAAGCATACAGTTATCTTGATTATACTACAACTTTAACATCTCCAGAAGTTAAAATCCCCCTAAAACAAAATGAAAAAGGGGAGGGAACAAACCACTTCCCCCTAAATAATATATTAGGTATATCTTTGGACCCAAGTAAATGTTTATTACCTCACCAAATAAATCAATTTTTAAAAGGAGAATATTTAGCTGATGGTGCTAGATGGAATGGAGATACTATTATATCTAAGGGAGATGCAGCAACAGCTGGTCCTTATAGTATTGGATTTACATATTTTAGTGTAGAATATTTATTAAAATTATATGCAAGTATGAGATATGATTCAGATGGTGCATTAAATAATAATTTTAAATTTTTAAATTTTTTAAAAAGATTATGGGAAGAAGATGTAAATAATTCTTGTGCAGGAACACATAATTTTTTAATTCATCATGATAAAGAAAATACATCAAGTATAAGAGTAATTGATTTACTATTTCAATCAGGAACAAAACCAGATGGTTTAGGTCTACAACCAGAAGATCTTTATGAATTTCACATTCAAGATACTAATTCTATAGTTAGAGATTTTAATTTTAATTCTACAATTCCTAGTGCTTTATCATCTACAATGGCAATAGTAGCTCAAGATCCTAGATCTATAGGAGACGTAGAAAGTGTAACAGCTAATGCTCTTAATAAAAATCTTACTAGTAGATTTTCCGATTTTAATAATGCTTATGATTTTACTGAAGAAAATATCCAAGCAAGAAAAGATAAAGAAATTGATGTAATAAAAACAGCAAGAAAATTATTTTTTTATAATGCAAATTCTTTAACAGGAGCATATAATAAAACAGAAAAACAACTTTCTAAAGGTGAAACTAATAATCCTGATTATTCATCTGTTCAACAAGCAATGAAAAATTATAAACAATTAAATGATTTAGTAGAATGGTTACAAACTAGATATCCTTTAACTAATGAAAAAAAGGAAGAATTTAAAATTGATGATAAAATAATGGCAGGGGCTTTAAGGAAAAATATAAAAATAACTAAATCAGCAATAATTCCTTTACAATTTCAATGTTTATTAGATGGTATAGGAGGGGTAATAATAGGTAATGTATTTAGAGTAGATAAAAAACGACTTCCTAAAGGATACCAAGGGGATGATATAGCTTTTATAGTACATGCTGAAAGTCAAACAATAACATCAGGACAAGATTGGACAACAGAAATATCAGGACAATTAGTATTATTAGATATACCACAATCTGAAGAATTAATGACTGGAACAATAATTTCTCCAGGTGATATTGCTATAAAAGGTAGTGATTTAGAAGGTGAAAACTCTCCGACACCAAATGCAGATATGCTTAGAGGAGCTTTAAAACACTTTGGGTATCGTGAAAAAGATAATTTTGATTATGTTGAAGGAATACATGCACAAATATCTACTTTTGGAGATATAGGTGATGAGATAAGAGATGCAATTGTATCTATTTTATATAAAATTTCAAATTGTTTCCTTAAACTCCCAAAAGAACAACGCCCTATAATAATGATAACAGGGGGTAATGATAGAAAATCTAAAACTAGACATACTTTAGGAAACGCTATTGATTTTAAAATAGATAAATTTTATGATCCAAAACAAGAAAAATTAGTAAAACTTAGACCTGCTTTTGAAGAAATTTATGGAACAATAAGTGAACAAAAGAAAATAATTCATAATAAAGATTTTGAAAATGCAGATTTACAAAAATTAGGAGGAGGAATTTCAGCTGAAGGAAATGATTTTGAATTAAATTTTGAAGATAATGTAACTAAAAGAGCTATAGATAACACAATAGCAACTATTGATAGTATATTAAAAGGATTTGCAGGAAATGCATCTGCAGAAGGAAGATTAAGATATCTTAACGAATATAATTACCCATCTAAACATGCTACGGGACCTCATTTTCATGTATCTGTAGGACCTCCTAATGCTTCTGAAGGGGGACCAGGTAGTTTTACTAATAGTAGTGCTCCTCAAAATTACACAGGAAGAAAACAAGAAGGTGGTTTAGATAATTTAACTTTAGCTCAGAAAACAGTTAATGAGGGGAATTTAGTTTTCTATAGAGATGAATTCCAACCAATTACAGGATATGATATTCGTACTCTTCATGGAGATTTTTATTCAGGACATTGGTTGGCAGATGAAAATGATACTGCAACTAGTCAAGGAAGATAAAAATAATATTAAATTATGTCATATATACCAAAATCAAAAATAATTATAAAAACAGCTGAACCTGATGCATTATCAGATAGTTTTTTTACAAAATCAAATCCTAAAATTCCTTACGCAGGTTCTTACATGGAAACAAGTGATGGAAGATATTTTATAGGAACTAGTTTTATTAATAAAGGAGAAGAATTATTTAAAGAAAATAGTATAGAAGGTAATTTTGGAGATGGAGAAGATTTTAATACTTATTTAAATCTAAAACCTTCTCCTTATAAATTTTTAAATAAAATAAAACCTATTCCTGCATTTAAAAACCTACCAATAGAAAAAGATTACGAAAAAGGATATTATGATAGATATTTTGTTTCAAGAGTAAATCAACAATTTGGTTATAAAGAAATTAGTCCTAAAACATATAAATCTATTAATGAAAAACAAGGAGAATATGATCATCATTTACATGATGTAGGGGTAATTAAATGGGCTATAAAAGGAAATGTTTATAAAATAAACCAACTAAGTGTATTACAAAAAGAAAAAGCTTTCCCTTATTTAGGTTTTTTATTTCCTATACTTAATGAATTTCATCGTCCTGATTTACAAGTACAAACAAATTTAATCACAGAAGGAGGAGAATTATATTATAAAGATGGTACTGAATATATTGGTGCTTATCATATTCACCCAACAAAAGGACCTATGGAAGGGGCTACACATACTCCTTCACTTCATGCTAGATTATCTTACACTTCAAAAATTAAAGAAGAAGAATTAGAAATAGAAAAACAAAAATCGTTTAATAGATTTAAGAAAAAACAACTTTTAGAAAAGAGTAGTAAAGAAACCCTAGCAATGTCAAATACAGATAGAGGAACACCTTCTAATACACCTGCTTCTAGTGGTAGAGGAGCATCTTCTAGTGGAGGAGCATCTTCGGGTAGAGGAGCATCTTCTGGTGGAGGAGTATCTTCTGGTGGTGGAGGAGGTGGTTATTAAAAATACCTTTTGTACATTGATAAGGTATGTTCTATCTTATCGAAACAAAAAATCAACTAAACAAGCTAAAAGACAAATTATCTGCTAGTGAATCACCTTATCTTGAATTTATTCAGGGTAATGATAATACACATCCTGCGTTAGCAGAAATAATAGCGGTTTACCTTAATATAAACTTTAAAAGTTATATAATACCAATCAACCACACAGAATGTATAAATTGGGACAAAGATGCTGTATTTAGTATGTTAGCAAATTATGAGTTTTGTGTTTTAGATAAAAAAGCCGCTTTACACGCGGCCCCACACATATCTTATACGGATATACAACATACAATAGCCCCTTTAGACCAACATACAACTCAAGCACACCAATGGTATTACCGAAAATTCCCACATACTAAGGTAAATAAAATGATACCTATTGGAAAACACCTAGAACGCTGTGAAGCTAAGTTACGCGCTATAATCGATTATTCTCCCGAAGAAACTAATGAATATTTTAACAATATATTATTGCCTGTCTTACATGAGTTAGAGAAGAATGCATTAAAATTCAATAGCAAGTTTGATGACTATTTTACACTAAAAAATAAAAAATTCTCCATAAAAGAAGATCATATATACGGATGGTATAACCCATACACCACAACCGGAAGACCTGTAAATAACTTCAATGGATTAAATTTTGTTGGACTAAAACACGAAAACGGAGAACGAGATTGTTTCGAACCAGACAACAACTTTTTTGTAGAAATGGATTATGATGGCTATCATCCCCGTCTAATAGGCGATATAGTTGACTATCAATTCGAAGGCAACGTACACAACACACTCGCAGAAATTTATTTTAAATCCAAAGAAATTACACCCGAACAATATAAGAAAAGCAAAACACTTACATTTAAACAGATATATGGGGGTATAGACAAGGCGAACTTACATCATCCTTTTTTCTTTAAAACACAACAGTTTATAGATATAATTTGGGAAGAATTTAATAAGAAAGGAGAAATCAAATGTGGTAGTTATACTATAAAAAAGAAAGACCATCCTAAAATTCATTCACAAAAATTATTTAATTATTACATACAGGCAACCGAAACAGAAACCAACATTCGTAAGATAAAAATCATACAAGATTATTTAAAAGACAAACAAACAAAATTAGTTCTTTACATATATGATGCATTTATATTTGACGTAGCTAAATCCGATGGTAAGGAAACACTAATCGATTTAAAAACAATACTTAATGACAAGTTTCCTGTAAAATTAAAAACAGGAAAACATTATGGTGTTTTGAGTTAATTTCATATTTATATATGGAAACTCATATAATATGAATAATCGATTATACTGTACATTTACAACAGTAGATGCTTATGAAGAAGTAGCTAATACTATTCAGACATCTTATGTAATTCTTTTTAATAAACTTTTTGTATTAGAAAGTTTGGATAAAGAAAAAATTATGCTTACATATAATGTAGACATGAATAATTCTACAAAAGAATCTATGGTAGATAATACTATTTTAGTACACAGAAAAAAACAAACAAATACTTTATATACAATTAATGCACTTAATGAATTAATAAAGGAATTAAACAATGGAATTTTAGATAAAACATTCGCTATAAATTGGAATAATTATAAAAATTGTATACTACTAATTCAAGCAGAAGGATTTAATCGTATAGATACAAAAGTAAAAGATATAATAAACTTATAATGAAAAATATAGCTAGAATATTAAAACATGCACTTAGAAAAAATGCAGAAAAGTTAATAAAACAAGAAAAAGATTTTATATTTGAAGGATCTTGGTGTGATAGATTTCAACAATCCATAAAAGATGGTACCGCCGAAGAGCTCTTTGGTTATGTAAAACCAAAAGAAAACTTAGTAGAACATAATGCTTCTTTTACTTGTAATCCTTATCAAAATAGGGCACCAAATGATTGGTCAACTCCCGTAGGTCCTGCTGATGCTTGTGCAGCTGCTGGAAAGGCTATTAAATGTGAAGCAATAAATCCAAATTATAATGGAAGTATACAAAATATATGCGATCCGGGTTCTGGAGGTATAATACCAGGATATCCTTTTAATGATGCATGTCATGGTTATCCACAAACTAGAATAAAATTATATGCACCCACTCTTAATATGTGGCAGGGAGGAAATCATTGTCATGATGCATGGACACCTGTTGTAGGTGATTATATGTTATCTCATGGTGGTAGTGGAGGTGGTTGGATCCCTTGGCTTATAATAGAGTCTAATAATTTTGATGACTCTTGTAGTGGTCCTCGTAGGGGACACTTTGAATGTGGTTGGACAGCTGCTGGTTGTATGGATTCAACAGCTACAAATTATAGTCCAACTTTTCAAAATGATTGTACACAAGAACCTTCATACCCAGCTAATTGTATAGGAGGAGCAACAGGAGCAAATTGTTGTTGTACTTATGCAGGTCCAGGTTGTACAGATCCAAATGCAGATAATACTAGTCCTGGAGCTACTTCTGATGATGGTTCTTGTCAATATGGAGGATGTACTGATCCAACAGCAACAAATTATAGTTTTCCAAATAGTAACCCCCAAGTAACCCAAAATGGAGATCCATATGATGGAGACCCTTCAACAGGTAATGGTGGTACTGCTGTAGATGATGGATCTTGTCAAGTTCCAAATCCAGGTTGTTTAAATTGTCCTAATTGTTCTAATTATGACCCAACAGCAACATCAGACGATGGTTCTTGTTTAGGATGTACAGATAATACAGCTACAAACTATGAACCAAATGCTGATGTAGATGATGGTTCATGTACTTATCCAGTACCAGGTTGTACGGACCCATTAGCAACTAATTACGACCCTACAGCAACTGTAGATGATGGTTCATGTCAATATGTTAATGGTTGTACAGATAATGCAGCAAGCAATTTTAACCAAAATGCAGTGGCAGATGATGGATCATGTGAATATATGGGTTGTACAGACCCATCAGCATTAAATTATAGTTTTGCAGGTAGTAATCCTCCTGTAACAGCAAATAATGATCCTTTTGATCCAACAGGTAATGGTGGTGTTGCTATAGATGATGGTTCTTGTCAATATGGAGGATGTACAGATCCAGTAGCTATTAATTATGATCCTAATGCAAATGTAGATGATGGTTCTTGTGTTTATTTAAGTTTTGATTGTGTACAAGGACTTTGTGAAGAAAATATAGATGGAACAGGTACACATGCTTCTTTACCTGATTGTTTAGCATCTCAAGAATGTGATAGATGGGAATGTGTAGAAGAATGGGTCCCAACACCTATTGGCCCTGCTGATATACCAAAAGATAAAGCAATAGGAGAAGCAGCAACTAATATGTTAAAAGAACAAGGCCAAATAGGAATTGACCCTATATTAACAGTTGATGATTTAGCAGATAAATTTTGTGTAGAACCTCCAGGAGGTTGCCCTGCTTTACAAGCACCATGGGGATCAATCCCAACAATGTGGCAACCATATCCTATTTGTAAATGTTTAGCTCCAACTGTAAAACCTCCACCAGGATCAATAGTTAATGGTTGTTATAGATGTGATGATGGTAGATATGATCCTATAACTAAAACATGGGATCCAGAATGTGTGTTTTTAGAGGAAGAAGAATGTGAAGAAAAATGTATACCTAAAGGTTGTACAGATCCAACTGCATTAAATTATGATCCTAATGCACAAGTAGATGATGGGAGTTGTGAATATCCTAGTTGTGATAATCTTCCTTTATTACTTGCAAATCCAGGTCTAGGAGTATTAGGTTCAAATGCACCATATATTCAAGATGCATACGATATGGGTCAAACAAATGGTCAAATTAATGGAGTATTAGATGGAAATAGTGTATTTTGTTTAGAAGTATGTGGTGGATTTACAGGCACTTTAAATCCCAATCTATTTCCTTGTGATTGTTGTGGTCCAAAAAATTGTGAAGAAATGGGGACTCATCCTAATGCAATACCTGTTGATTGTATTACATGTGGAATACCTAATCCTGCTTATACAGGAACTTGTCATAACATAACTAATTGGCAAACATTATCTACATATCCACCAAATACAATTTTTTATAATACAATGGCAGATTGTCAAGCAAATATAGGTAATGATGAATCATGTGTACCACCACCACCTAGTTGTAAAAATGATCCAACTTTTTGTTCAACGAATCCTTATTTAACACCAGGGGGAGAATGTTGGATATGTCATATGATGACTGAATGTATGCCTGTTTATGATTATTTACAATATGGTTCTGGCCCTCCAGGTTCAGTTGGTACTCAAACATTTATGATGAATTGGTTAACAAAAGTAGGAAGCACTTTCCAAACACCTCAAGGTAGTGATTTATATTGTACTGAACAAGATTGTATGAATGCAACAGGATGTAGTGCTTATAGTGGTTATTCTCCAATAGCTAAAAAAGCAGACCCTGCTTTAGATACAGAATTGCCTATAGATGATTTTAGTAAGGATATAGCTCAAGCAATTGAAGAACCTATAGAAGAACCTGAAAAAAGAATACAAGAAGGTGTTCAGATACGAGGAAAATTATTAAATAAATTAAGAATGTCTAAATTAGCAAATATAAAGAAAAAATAATGAACAAATCTCAATTAAAAAAACTAATAAAAAAAACTCTTAATGAGTTACAAAAAGAAGAAATATTATCTGAAAGAAAATGGTGTTCTAGACGAAAATTAGGTAAATCTTGTGATGGTGGAGATGGACGTGGTAATGGTACATGGACAAACACAGTTAATGGATGTCAATGTAGTTATGCGGGTATGACTCATGATTGGATGAAAGCACCACCATCAGACCCAACAGGTGCTAATGCAAAAATAACGGCAGGTGGACCTTGTTATTGTGTACATTATCAGACGCAACCAGATGGAAGTAACATATGTAAAAAATGGAGTCCTCCTGGATGTGGTGATGCTCCATTTAAAATGAGAGATTTAGTAAGAAATATAAGAGAATCTATTAAAAAAATAATAAGTGAACAAGACGATAGTAACATTTGGCAAGGAGGTGATATAGGTTGTACTACAATGTTATCTGCAACAGATCCAGCATGTGCTAAATGTTCTGATCATTTTGCTGCAGGAAGTCCTCCTCCTTATATAGGATTTGGAGCTAACAATTCAGGTCCTAATTGTGAATGTTGTGACATTGAAATCAACACAGGAACAGGAGATGAACCTACTATAGATTGTGAAAATAATCCAACTGATGATTGTTGGGTTTGTCATGGGGATCCTCAAAGTGGTGGATCTTGTGTACAAATGAGTAATATTTCAGCTATGCCTGCAGGATGGTTAAATAATGTTGGAATACCTCAAGGATTCACTTTTTATAATGATGAAGCTACATGTTTAGCAGCAGGTCCAGAATGTGGTCCTACTCAATCTCCAACAATTGATTTACCATGTAAAGATTTAATAGCTCAAGACCCAACAGCTCATGCTAAATGTTGTAAAAATGATTGTAAAGGTAAAGGTCTTACACCAAATCATCCATGTATACCATATTGTAAATGTTGTACAAGTCCAATAAAAAAAGATCCAAAAGGAAATGTAACTACTAAAAAAGCAATAAAAGAAATGTATAAAGCTTTTAGTAAATTAAAATCATTAAATGAACAATCAAGTGGATGGCAAGCTAATTTTGCAAGAAGAACAGAACAACCTCATGGAATGCCTGGAATAACTAATTGTACATTTATAAATAATAGAATAAACCACTGGAATAATAAATTAACTACTGCGGGACTAAACCAAACAGCTGTTTTAAATAATAAATTAGATCATATAAGAACTACTCCCCGATATAATTGCTGTACAAATCAAACATGTTCCCCAGGCACTTCTTGGTGGCAAGGACAAGGAGTTATTTAAAAGAAAAAAATGAAATGAAAAAATCTGAATTAAGAAATATAATCAGAGAAATCATTATAGAGACAGTAAGTAAAGAAACTATAAATGAATGTTGGAAGGGATATGTAAAAAAAGGCATGAAAAAAAAGGGTAATAAAATGGTCCCTAATTGTGTTCCTGTAAATGAAGATGTAGATGAAAATTTAAGAAAATGGTTTAAAGATGAAGATTGGGTACGTATTGATACACAAGGTAATATAGCAGGTAAATGTGGTACAATGAAAAAAGGTAAAAAAACACAACGTTGTTTACCTAGAAAAAAAGCTCAATCACTTTCAAAGAAACAAAGAGCAGCAACATCAAGAAAAAAAACTAAGAGTAGTAAACAATATGTATCAAACACCAAAGCAGCTGGTGGACGTAAAAAAAGAAAAAAATGACAAATACAGAATTAAGAGAACTTATAAGAGAAAGTTTTAATGAAATACTTACTGAAAAACTTTGCCCAAAAGGTAAAGCATATGTTGCTAGACGTAAAGCAGCAGGTGAAAAACATGGTGCTTATTTAATGGGTAGAGCTGTTAAAGTATGTAAGGGTCAAATGAGTGGTACAAAGAAGAAGAAAAAGAAAAACGAAGAATTATATGAAGTTTATACTATAGAATCTTCAGGTGAAATTCAAATGATTGAAGATGCTCTTAATGAAGAATATTGTCCTTCATGTGCTGCTAAAATGGAAATAGAAGAAGCTAAGAAAAAAGGTAAATGTAAACCTTCAAAAGGTAAACGTTTTGCTAAAAGAGTAAATGGTAAATGTAGATCTTTTGGTCAAAAAGGTAAAGCTAAAAAAGGAGGCGATCGTATAAGACCTGGAACAGCTAAAGGTCATGCATACTGTGCTCGTTCAGCTAAAATTAAAAAATGTAAAAATCCACCTTGTGCAAATGCATTATCTAGAAAAAAATGGAAATGTCAAGGAAGCAGATCAGTACCTGAATAAAATATTAAAATGAAAAAATCAAAATTAAGAAATATAATCAGACAAGTAATTAAGGAACATATTCATCCTACATTAGGAAATTATGCTCATCATATAGACCCTAATAATCCTTCAGCAACAGTAACTTCTCTTTATGGGGGTCCACCCCCATTACAAGGTAATGGAACTCATTTATATGATTATAAAGCAAATATATGCCCTGCAAAATATGCTATGCATTATTTTGGAACTCCAAATGGTATACCATTAGCAGACGCAGGAAATTGGGTATGGTTAAATCAACAATATTCTCAAGCTGGTATACAGAATGTTGTTCCAATACCTGTTCCAAATGCTCAAGGTCAAATTCCACCAAATACTCAAATGTTTGATTGTTTTCAAGTACATCCAGTAGCAGAACAATGGTATCAACCTTATATGCAACCAGCTGTTTCAAATGGTGCACCTCCATTAGGAAACGGATCTTTTGCTGATTTACCTCAAATACAAGGTCAATATTCAGCTATGCAACAAGGTGTAGCAGATGGTTGGTTATATCCAGGGGGTATTGCTCAATGTAATTCTGATTGTGCAGCTTTAGCTGTAGATTATGATGAGTGTAGTCCACCACCTGGTGGGTGTCCTCCTTTATCTACACCTAGTGGACCTATTGCGTCAATATGGCAACCATTCCCAAATTGTCGATGTCTTTCTCCTTATCCTGGAACAGGAAATACAGGAACAGGAATTCATACATTAGATCCTACTTTAACAGTAGCTACGGGAGTGCTTGCTAAGGATTTAGCATGTCAATGTTGTGATAATGGGTATCCAATAAGTATGAATCCTATTCCATTTAATACTGTAGGAGGATGTTCATCATTAAATGGAGGTAGTTTTTATGGTTGTGCAGATTCTACAACATTTGACCCAAAAGCTTGTGAAAGAAGAAGAGGAGGTGATGATGTAATAAATTGTACATGTTGTGATGATTTAAATCCAGGAACAGGATTAAGTCCTAATCCACCAATATCAGTTGGTACCCCAGGAGGATGCTCTTCATTAAATGGTCCTTATGGAAGTACTGTACTTTCAGGATGTGAAGAATCTTCAATATGGAACGTAAGTAGTTGTGAACCTATTAATCCTTGTGATTCATGGATAGATCCTGGTTATCAAGGAAGAACTTGTTGTGAATGGTGTAATAATATAGGATGGCCATCTATAGCTCCTACAAATATATCTTGTGGAGGTACAGGAGCGGGAGGTGATCCTTCTGGAGCTAATAACTGGTTTTGTGAATGTTGTCCAGAAGGTTTAATGATTCCTCCAACTGATGATGAAGAAATAGAAAGAATGAAAAAATTAGCGGGTATTCCTAAAAGAGAATTATAAAAATATTTGGTTTAGTCAAATTTCTTTCTTATATTACATCAGTAATAAAGTTAAATACAAATAATAATTAAAAAAAGGTTATGGATTTAAATGAAATCAAGAAACGTTTAAACAAATTAAACAACAAAGGGGGAGGTGGCTCTAGCGACTTCAAAAACAATTTTTGGAGACCACCAGTAGGTGAAAAATCAGTAGTAAGAATAGTACCTTACACACACAACAAAGACTTTCCATTTTCGGAATTATACTTTTACTTCGGTATTGGTAAACCAAGAATGATTGCTTTGTCTAACTTTAGTGAGTCAGATCCAATTATGGAATTTGCTACTGAATTAAAAAAATCAGGCGACAAAGAAAACGCTGAATTAGCTAAAAAATTATGGCCTAAACTTAGAGTTTTCGCTCCAGTAGTAGTAAGAGGAGAAGAAGACAAAGGAGTTAGGTTTTATGAATTTGGAAAAATGGTTTATCAAGAACTATTAGGTGTTATGGCTGACGAAGATTATGGTGATATTACAGACATTCAAAAAGGTCGTGATGTTACTGTGGAAGTAATTCCAGCAGCAGAAACAGGTAAAATGTTTAACACAACAACAATCCGTGTTAAACCAAACCAAACACCATTGGTAGATGATGCTACAAAAGCAACATCACTTTTAGAAGATCAAAAGGATTTAGTTTCTTTATTTAAGAAATATACTTTTGAAGAAATGAAGGACGAATTACAAGGTTATTTAAAACCAGCTGAAGAAGATGGAGGTAAAGA
>Ga0181397_1000080_pt1 | contig 33524 bp, 48 predicted proteins | sample 20SPOviralmetaG_FD_130126 | JGI IMG/M metagenome (GOLD analysis project Ga0181397, IMG submission 130126) | Marine viral communities from the oligotrophic San Pedro Time Series (SPOT) site, San Pedro Channel, CA, USA - 20 SPOT_SRF_2011-02-23 | ecosystem: Environmental > Aquatic > Marine > Strait...
GTACTTCAGTTTCATCTGATAAATCTTTTTTAGATTTTGATTTAGGTTTTTCAACTACATCTTCTGTGTCTTTTTCTGCTTCTAAATCCCTAGGTTCTGAACCTGTAGCAACTTGTGAATCTAGTTCTTCTGTTACTTCTTCTTTTTCTTCTGCCATTTCTGATTTAATATCGTCTATAATTCCTTCTTCGGATACGATCAATGTGTTTCCATCTTCGAGTTGATAATCTCCAATTGGCAAAGCTACTCTTTCATCTTCTGTTACAATAAAAACGTTTTCGCCACTTGTAAAATTTTCAGCTTCCAGAATTGTGCCATTTTCTAACTTCATACTTTCTAGCTCTACTTTTGTAGAAAGCAAAGAAGTAATTTTGTTTAACATTTCTGTCGGTTTCATAAATATATATTTAACGTTAATTACATTTCTGTATTAATATAACGCACCGAAAAAATGATTTGTATTTTAATTTGGAATTTTTGTGATAGAACCAATACCTTGTGCTTGATAGGAACCATCACAGCACTTTCTACTGTATCTTATACCATCTTTACATAGACAACCACGTTTGCCGCTTTTTGGACTGCTGTAACGTCCGTTATTAGATGATTTCATTTAAAAGTTTTCATTTTATTTATCGCCCAATTAATACCACTTGTACCTCCCCAAGCATCCCACATAATACCACCACAACCTTCGCTATATGGAACATCTTTATTTTGTTGTTGTCTTTTAAAACTAGCCATTCTGCCTATTGTTTCACGACTGATGTTTTTTTTTTCAGCAAGTTGTCTTGCTCTAGTCCAACCAACTCTAGTTCCACATTTAGAATTGTTTTCTTCTTTATACTTTATAGCTTTTTTTGCATTGTTACTTGCAGATTGTGGATAATCGTTATATGTTTCAAAAGTATATCTTACCAAATCTTGTTTTATTTTCAATAGTTTTTTTCCTGCTTCTATTTCTTGTGATAATTCGTCTTTTGTTTTTTTTTTAGGTCGTTCTGCTTTGTCAGCAAAGTATCCTTCAATACTAAATCCTTTTACCAATCCTGTTTTGACGTATTCATTCCATATTTCGTCATTGTAAACTTTTACAGAACCAACCCAAGAACCTAATGGCAAATCCATACCATACAATGCTGTTTTATCTTGTTCTTTATTTTCTACAATCCAAGATTCTACAAGTGAAACGCCATTTATTTTCTCAAAGTGTTCGTATGTAGAATTGTTTTGGTTTCCATTTGACAGATATAATTCAGATGCTTTGCGGACTGTGTCCTTTGTAAAATATATATAGTATTCTGTATCCCCATCTTTCCTGTAGATTGGTTTATTAGGCACAAGTATAGCACCCATTAATAACCTTTTTTCTGCATCTACTTCTGCAAACTTATATTCTTTATTTTTAGATAATGCCAAAAAGTTTTCTTCAATAGCAGGGTTTTCTACTAAACTAATCGCATCAATGCCACTATTTTCGTCTAGTTCGTCAATTACTAATTCAACTATTTTCATACTATTATAACGTTTTAGTTTTTTAATTTGTATTTATATAGACGCATTTTCTACTATATTTCGATCTAATGCTTGTGCGCTTGTTACATCTCCACTTGTTACAAATGCTTTTACAGGCTTCTGTTCATTTTCTCCCAATGCTGTTGCTAATTGATTTTCTGGTGCTTCACCAACTATATTAAATGCAGGGGGTGCTGATGCAGGTGCTCCACCACGACTACCACCGCCACCACCTTTTGCGCCTGCAGGTGTTTTGGTGCCAACAATTTTTTTAACTGTAGCTAATCCTGATGCCAATATAGTTCCTGCACTCACAATTTTTTCAATAGATGCGAATGGTTGTGGTAAAGTAGAGGGTGTTTTTAAAACTTCTGTAAATCCTAAATATGAATTTATTGTTGCTTGTGCTATTGCAGCAGCTTTTCCTGCAGCACTATTTTCACCCAACAGTTGTGCAATACCACCTAGTGCATCAGCAGCTAATCCTAGCTTTTGTTTTTGTAATAATATACTAGATGCTAATTCTTGTTCATCATTTGCTAATTGTTGTCCTTTTATTTGATTATTGAAATCTTGTATTTCTAATCCTTTTTCTTGTTGGAAATCTAACAACTGTTGTTCAGCATCTTGCCTTGCTTGTGTTCCTTCGCCTAATCTTTCAATCTGTGCTTGTAGCCTTTCTGTTTCAAGATCATTTTCTTGTTGAGCAATATCACGTAAGGCTTGTAATTTTTCAAGTTCATCTTCTATTTCTTCTGCATTAAATTGTTTTTTAGCTATTAATCTTGCATTCTCTGCTTCTGATTTACTATTTATTAATTCAATTTCCTCTAGTTCTAATCCCTCACGATTAACTTTTTGTTCTGATTCAAAACCTGCAATGCTTTCTTTAACATCTAAAATGTTTTTTTCAGCTTCTATTAAAGCAGTTTTATTAGCTATTAAGTTAGGATTGGCTGCAAGTTCTGCTTGTGCTAATTCTAATGCTTTTTGTGCATTTGCTAATTGAAGTGAAGATTGTTCATCAAGTATATTTTTTAATTTATTATTTGCTGCTATTCTATCATCTATTGATGCTGTAACATCATCTCTGATTTGCCTTTGCCTTTCTGCTGCAAGTTGATATTTAAATTGTAATTTATCATTTTCTGCTAATGCTAATTCCGTTTCATTTTTTAATTGTTGTATTCTTTCTTGATTAGCTAGTTCTTGCGTTGTAGATATTTTAGATACGTTTTCCACAGCTTTTGTAGTAAAGTCGCCTAATTCCTTTCCTGTTTGAATAAAACCCTTACCGATGCCTACAACATTATCAACTAGACCACCTGCAGCACCAGCAACCTTTTCATCAACCCTATCAATGTCTGCTTGTAATTCTTTTATTTTATCAGCATCTTGACCACCTAAAAAAGATTTTTCCCAAGCAAGTTGCGCCCTTAATAATCCTGTTTGTACACCAAAGATTGAAGTCTTTAAAAGATTAACAGGCACCATAACAGAATTTTTAACAATATCCCCCAAAGCTGTAAATTCACTACTTGCATCTATAACACCATCAATAACTTTTGTAAACACAGCAGATACAGTTCCAAACGCAACACCTAATCCATCTACAATGGTTTGATTTTGCATTAATATTTCTGTAAACTTTTCAAATATCTTTAATCCTAGACCTGCAATAAATGCCTTTGCTGCTAATCCTGCACCTTTAAAACCTTTGCCTACACCCTTAACTGTTTTGCCTAGTTTTGCTAAACCTTTATTTCCTTTTTGGTTGGTTTCATTTATAGCATTTAAAGATTCTTGGGTTTCATCCTTAAAATCTTCCATTTGATCTGTAAGTTTGCCAATCGCTTTTGTTGCACTTTGCACATCTATATTTAAGCGGATATTTTCTTCGGTCATTTTTTTAGTTTTAAACTGTTCTTCACATCTGCAAAACTGATAGGTAATTTATATTTACCTAATGCTTGATCAATGTTGTCGCTTCGTATGTCTTGTTCTTTTGCTAGTTCTAGCAATGTTAAAATATTATCTATCATTAGTAAAATGTTTTTACATTAGTAACTATCCCATCTATTACTGAACCTGAAACACCTTGTCCGGGTGCATAACATCCATTTTGATTAGAATCATAAAAAGCATAAAATCCATCTGGTGCATAAAGCAATTTATTACTTTCTGTATTCCTTTGATATACACCAAATTGATCGTCTGGTATTTGGTATAATCCGTATCCTTCTTTTAATGGTCTATAATTTTGACAAACAAAATCTGTTTCGCTACTAGCACCTTGATTGTAAAATCCTAATTTTGTTAATTTTTTTCCATTAGGTAAAGTTGAACCTGTAGCTGAAAAACTTCTAGCATACGATTCAGCAGTTGCACGATCAGTTGCGTGATAACCACAAGCGTCTAATTCCCTATCGAATTGTTTTTGTGATTCTTTGTCATATTGGTATCTAGTATCGTGTACTGCAATACCTGTAAAATCTACGCCTTGAAATCTTTGTTGAAAACTTACAGCATCACCCTCAATAAGCACCGGCACAACTAAAGAATATAAAACACCACCACTGATTCCTTTTACATCAAAGAAAGTTCCATCACCATTTTTAATTCTAAATGTTGAATTACCGGTAGCAAAAGCACTTCCGTCTGGTTTCATCACGTGATAACTATATACAGATGTTGTGGTTGTAAAACTAATACTTGGCGTTGCTTGTTCAAATAATACAGAACTTAACATTTCACCACTAGCTACATCAAACGATGTATCATTTGTAGTTTTACCATAGAATCTATAATAAATTGTATCGCCTGCAGATAATCCTGTAATTTGGTATTTTATATTTCCAGATAATGTGTTTTTATTTTGTGGTGTAGTATCGTATTTTATATTAGTTGCTGATCCTGTTTTTAATGTTGTTATACTATCAGAACTTAAATGCGATTTTGTAGTTGAATAGAAAAATCCATATTCATCTATTTGCGATGTCGAACCAACCTTGCCTAATGTAGTAACTGTAAATGAAATAGTAACCACAGAACTTGAAGGTGCAGTTGTAAGGTATGTTAATGTTGGTGGTGTAACTGTTAATGCTTCATCACTAATAACTACTTGTGGAATATTAGGCACGCTTACATCTTCTGGCACCACTTCTGTTGTGCTAATTACTTCTAATCCTTCAAAGTTGTTAAATTTATCTACTGTAATAATACCATTGTCTGCAAAAAATTCGTCTGAATCTGCACTTAAATTTGTGTCAGTTGAAACAGGTAAAAACTTGCTTGGTATTATTGGCGTAATTTCTGTTGTTGTGTTTATTAGTTCTAAATCACTTAACAGCGTTTCAAAGTTTGTTACAATTTTGTTAATCTTATATGTCTTATTGAAGATAACTAGCTTGTCTGATAGTGTTAAATTTTGTAAAATAGAAACAGGTAAATACGCTTTCACTTTTGTTAATCTTCTGCGTTTATCAAATACATCTTCTATATAGCTTTTATAATATTTTTCAAATAAAGATTTGTTAAATGGGATGCCTTCATATTCGTTTGTTTCAGAATTAAAATTTATGTTATCGCTTGAATCATCACTTAATGAATTACTTAAATACAAAGAATTTGATGGCACAAAATAAGATGTAACTTCTGATACATTGTTTGCAGAATCTAAAACGCCAATACTTGTGCCTGAATTTAAAACAGGGTAAAACAACAATGGCTCTGGTAGGTATGCACCTTGTTTATCGTCTGCACTCCAACCCCATTGTACAGCAGTATTAGCATTACCTGATACATTTTTTAATCTTTCAAACATAAAATGATCAAAGGGTAATTTAATTTCGTAAACTTGACCATCAAATTTTTCTCCCGCATTATAATTAAGTGATCCCCATTTGCGATTAAATATTTGTTCAAAATTAGATGCCATAAAACTTTTATCACCTTTGTAACTAAAGTTGATTTGTTTGTATGGCAACACACTATCAACCATTGATGATTCTTTGTCAATAAATTCTGTTACATCAGTGAACGTTGTATTAGTGTCGTAAAAATCATCTAGCGTTTGTATCTTAATAGTTTTGTTGTCTTGTATAAAAGCTGTTAAATTGAACATTTTAAAAATGCCGGTCAGGAAGTCTATAATTTTTATTTTTGGTAGCTGTTCAGTAATTTGTACTTTTTTATTTGTTATTGAAATTGCTGTGCCTGTGAAACCAATAGAAAAAAATATGTTTCGAACTCTAGGACTAATTTCAAAAGTTGCTACCGTGTCTGATTCAACTGCAAAAGTAAAAGTGCCTTTGGCTAGTGGCACGTAATCTGCATTACCTTTTTTGCCTTTTCCTTGACCTTGCGTTGGGAATGTGTCACCTACTAAATCTTTATATTCTAATTCAAGTTCGCCATCTTTGAACAAGTAAACATTATATTTTGCAGTTTGATTTGTTGTTTTTACACTAAATCTTATTTCACTGAAAGAACTTAAATTTATAAAAGAATTTTTATTTAAAGTAAAAAAATTACTATCTGGTGAACTATTAAAAACCCTTTGATAATTAGTGAATTTTATTTGTTCTGGTTGATCACTAAACATTGAACCAACTTTGTTGTGTAACCACAAAAATAAATTATAATAACTAGCATTACTAGTAGCAAAAAAATCTTTACTAAACGAAAAACCTTGTTGAGTAAAAAATCCCCTTTCTATTGCTTTTATAATAGCGTGTACTCTAATCGCAGGTTTTAGTTGATCAAATTCAACACCTTTATTTTGACCTGCAGCATAGGCAATATTTGCTAATGTGTCTGTGTTTAATGTTGAACTACTAGAATCATAAATCAATCTTTTAGTATGTGTCATTAAAGGAACCAATAAAACCTCTGGAAACACAACACCATTCATAGTTTTAGATTGTGCTGTATTTAACATTCCTTTTATGCTAGCATCTGTATATTCAAACTCAAGATCTGTTAATATTGGTAAATCACTTAATGTGCTATCTCCGATTTTATCTTTAAGATTTACAGTATTGCCAAAAAATGTAAGTTTGTATGTGTGGGGTTTGTTTATTTTTAATGTTGTTCCTTCTAGTTTTACTTTACCCTTTTTAAATAGTTTGTAATTTAAATATAATTCAGCATCTACTTTTACCCTAGCATCAAATCCATTTAATATTTCAAAATTATAAAAGTGTTTAAATATTTTGTTATTGGTTTCGCTTGCAGGAACTGAAAAAGTTTTGCTAAAATCACTAAATATTTTATCTATATTTCTTACGTCTTGAATAGTTTGTGTCAGCGTTACGCTTTCATCATCAAACATTTCAACCAATTGGTTTTCTACATAAAGTTGTAGTCCTATCATCTGACATTATTTATCTTGTTAAATGCAAACTCAAAGTCAATCGTATGGTTTATTAATTTATCATTCAAGCTAGTTTTAAATGTAAAGTCTTTGCTTGTAGGTATCACAGGCAAAGTTTTGCTTTCATATCTAATCCATATATTTTTAGATAAAAACAATTCTTCAATAGTGCTGTTTGCATCCTCAACCATAAACCCTGTATTTAATTTTAATTTAGTTTTGGCATTTATGTTGTATCTAGTTTGTTGTGACTTGTATGTGTTATAAGTTACAGTTGAGTTATTGATTATGTTACTTTGATACGTTTCATCTGTTACATTAAAACTCTCAACAGTTTTTTTAAACATATACAAATCTTGGAATGCTCCGTGTTTGTTTACGAAAGTGATTTTGTAGCTTGTGAATTTTGGTTCGCATACATTTATTACAGTAATGGTTTTTTTAAGTGTTGTATCATCAGTGTCGTAAACTTTTATTTCTGAACTATCTGCAGGTATTGTAGCATATTGTATTTTCTGATTGCTATTACCACTATCTGTTATTTGAGTAGTTGCGCTATCAATAATTATTTTACCAACTCCCGGTGCATACAATGGCAATTTTCCTGCAGTTCCTTCTGGTAAATAAATATTATTAGTTGTTATTAAAGCATTTGTAGAACCTTGTGGGTTTATTTCTTCTTCATAATAACCATATCCGTCAAGTGCTAGATATGTGCTAGTTACAGGATTGCCATAAGTAAACGTAACGCCTGTATCATCTACCAAGGTTGCAATAGTTGTAACCCAAACAGCAATAGATGTATAATCATTATTGAAAGTCATTGTCAAATAATCCCTAACTAATTCTGCAAACTCAAATACAATTTTAGTTTCGCCTGAAATTATTTCTTTTTGTAAAGTATATTTCAAATCAGAATCGCTGTAACTTCCAGAAGTTCCTGTATAAATATATATTTCTAAATTTGCTGTTTTTAAAGTTGCCATATTAATTAAATTTGAAACCCTTGTCCTTGTCCACCACTTCCGCAATCCCATTCATAAACAGCTTCAATAACTCCATTGTTACCTATTCCCCAAATATAAAAAGTGCCTGAATTTGATCTTGCTATGTTGTTAGTTATAAATTCACTTACTACATAATATAAACTAAAACCTTTCATTGGTTGATTATTTCGGCAAACTGTATGTCCGTATGCAGTATCTATTTCTTCGCTAGTACAAAACACTTCCGTTCTTGCTCTGACACCTATTTCTTCGCATATTACAGTAGGATCAGAATAGGGTGTGGTATCAATATAATAAGTACCACCACCATCAAAATTGCATACATTAAGTTCCGGTGGTTGTGATACTAATTTAGAACAAACTATATTAGCACCAGAATTAGAAAAACCACTCGGCGCAGTAATTGTAAAATCTATTGTTCGGTCTGTTTTTGTGCTTACAATACCAAAATCTGGAGGACTAAAACTTACGATTGTTCCTGTATTTATTTTACCTTTTTTTATTGAGCCATCAGTATAAACACCTTGTTCTGTCAATATAAGATCTCCACAACCAAAAGCAGATAAACCTGTTCCGGCTTGTGTCATTACCAATTCACATTCTATCGTGGCGCCAGAATTAGTATAATTTAATGGTGCTGTAATATCAAAAAATATGCTTTTAGTAATTGATCCACTAGCACTATTAGTACCCGCATTAGTAATCGTTGATCCACCAGATGTTAATTTTCTAGCTGTAATTGTACCTACTAAATCAGGATCAGTTATAACACCGGTTTGTGATATAAATCCACCTTTTAACCCTGCGTCACCACAAGCGAATGCTGTACTTGCATTTATGGTTACGCTAATAGTTTGTACAGGTCGGCAAGTATTTATATCATTATCAAAAGCAGAAACATAAAGTTTTTCTTCACCACCTACTCCTAAAGAAGTTATTGTAAGTGTAGATGAAGTTACAGATGCCTGCATAAAACTTGTGTGATTATTATTGATAGTAAATCCTGCTATTGCAGAACTGCCTTGATTAAAAAACGATGCTAGATTCACAGTTACAGTATTGCCACCAGAGTTTAATGTTTGTGTAGGTACACTTCCATTCACAGTTGGTCCACCTGAACAACTAGGTGTAGTACCACTTGTTACCCTTTTCGGTTGTGTAAATGTTAAATCACAATTAAAAAAAGCATCAGCAGAATTACTAAATCCAGATGGTATAACAATTTTAAAAGTTAATGTTCTTAATGTGTCGCTTGTAACGGTAGCATATTTGCCATCAGCAAACCCTGAATCAGTGCTTGTAAAAGAATCTAAAACACCTTGATCAAATTGTGGTAAAGTAATTATGCCTTCTTGACTTATACTTAATCCTGTGCCTTTTGCAATATCACAAGTAAATGCAGGTGATGGTTTTGTCGGTGTGCTAAACGATGCGAAAAATGGCGAACGTGCATTTATTTTAGTCATTAGTTCTGAAATTTTGTTTTATAAGAAACGACATAAAATTGCTTACGTCTAGTCCAAATGCATCTGTAATTTCTTGTGGTATATTTTTAAAATATTTCTCAAATGGTTTTGTAAAAAACAAACTCGGCTTAATACCATATTTATATATTCCTTCACGAACTGCAAATGCTGTGCTTTTGTAACTTAAAAATCTACCTTTTTTATCTTGAAACTGAAATCGTTTTTTTGTAACCCAATCTATCAATGCAGGTGGTTTTTTATTTGTGTATTTATATGGCGTATTATATTTTGTAATTGTACCGGATACACCCTTGTCTACAAATGTTCCGTAGAAAGGCATCTCTATATTAAATTCTAAGCTGTTTTTAGACACTCTAACGGACGTTCCTTTAATTTTATCATATAACCCCCCACTATTTTTTTTCTTTGCTCTAGCGAGGTTGTTTTTAGATTCTTCAATTACAAGGTCACGATACTTTTCTAGTGCTAGTTTTAGATTATCATATTTCATTGTCTACATCATTTTGCACTAATATCGAAAAAGTAGTTGCCCACCCTGCTATTTCATTTTCAAATCTATCTACAAAAGGCTCACAACTTGCGTTGCCATCTAATTGGTATTTGTTTAGGTATAAAGTTCCAGACCTTAATTTTTCAACCATTCTATTAGACACAAACAGTTGCGTATTTAAAACATCTTGTTCATTGCTGTTGTCTAGAAAAATATCTGTTGTAGCATCTTTTGAAAAATCCACAACATCCATCGTAAAAACAGTAATGTTAAAATTTAAAAGCCTTTCAACTTGTGTTACAGTATTTACCATCACGTGTGCTAGTGGAAATATTGTTTGCTTACTTAAATCTATTTTGGTAATATCCCCATAGGTAACTGTGTTAACGTGTGCATTGCTAATCAGTTCATCCTTGATAGTTTGTGTAACTCTATAAAAAGCTGTTGCGCCTACGTTCATCGTTTAAAACTTTTTTTAATCTGTTGATTTTCCAAATCTGTTTTTTCTTTTTCAAAACACAAATGCAAAAAGCAGGTGTTTATATTCATTTTACTTATAGCTTCATATCTTGTAACATCCCCTTTAGCGAGAGAATAGATTGATTGATGCCATCCCCATTTTCTAGAAAAATTTGAGATTCCGTCAACTCTGGTTTCGCTTTCGCTTTCTCCAAAAATTTCGTCATACCTATCGACAAGTCCATCCCTAAATGATAAAAAAAAATCAGTGAACTAAAGGCAACATCTAAAGGCATCAGTTTCATTGCTTCGTGATAGGCATCGCCCTTGTAATCTTCAATAAGGTATAATCCTTTTTTCTTCAGTTTAATAGGTCTATATAACACAGCCATTGCTTTGTGCATATTATCCCAATTAGAAATGTTTGTGTCTAGGTCTACATATTCTCCGAATGTCATATCGTCTAACTTTGGAATGAATCCAAATGTTGTATCGCCTAGTTTAAATGATCTAATCAATTCAGGCTTTTCAGATAATAGTTTTTCTATTTTTAAAATTATCTTTTTAACATCAGTCAACCTCAACTTCATTCCATCTTGGTAATTTATACCTGTAAATATTTCTAGTGTTTTTAATAAATAAAAGACATCAGAATTTTTATTCTGTTCTTTCATTTTCTCAAATTGCTCTATGATATTTAAGTATGCAGAATATTGAGTAATTGTAATCTCGCTTAATTGATCTGGTATCTGTACTTTAAGTTCCATAATAATATAACGTATGTATTTAATATTTGTGCAAAAAAAAAGGGTACCTGTAAAGATACCCAATTTTCCTAAAAACAATAACAAGAAAAATATTATAACAAATGCATAGGTTTTAAAAGTTTATGATCAAGTCTTAATGAATCTCCTTTGCCATAATTTACGACTTTACATTTAGAATTAAATTCTTCTTTGCTAATCCATCCAATCAAATAAACATCATCGTGGTTGATCCAAGATAAAACATAATACTTTGCAGTATCACGCATAAATTCTTTTTTTAATAATAAATTAGGGCAACTATTTATCATACTAGATTTAACATCTACACCATTTTTAAAATCAGTACCATCATCCCCATAAGTATATGCTTCAGTATCAATAGGCAATCCAGAATATTTACTGTAAGCTAATTCTCCGATTGCACCAATATAATGTTTTTTAGGTACTGAAATTTTTTTTTCTATTTGTCTTGGCTCTGCAATTTTATAATAATTATTTGTAGAGGTTCTTAATTCTGCTATCTGCACACAGTAATAAAAATCATCATACGTAAATGGTATTTGCACCATTATTTTCCCTGTATAGCAACTTGTCGCATTCTAGCTTGTTGAAGTGTAGCGAATCTATCGCCTACAATCCTACCACATAATGGTATAAGTTCTGTAAAGTAGTCGTCATTGAAAGTGATAGTCTTTGTGCCTTTGCGATTTTGCATTTTTTCTATTGTTTTTATAAATATAATAAATTTTTTAATCTAATAAAAGGCGTGTATGCTGATAGTGTACTTTCGAACTTTGTCAACAATTATAAGTCACGCCAATATTATAATTGGATGTTGTCTAGTTCATCAATGATCTTGTCAATCTGATGAAACGTGCCTGTGATTCCAATTGTAGGTGTGCTTTTTAAAAGTCTTAGCATACCTTTGACTTTGCCTACTGTATAAGCATTATCACTTCTTTTTTCTATTGTATCTAGTTGTTCTTGTAAATCCATAATTTTGTTTTTAATTATAGATCAAATATAATAAAAAATATTTATAAACAAAAAAATAATAACTTTTTTTATCTGATAGCGTATTTACCATAGTTTGGTCTGGATAATTTGCTGTAAGTTCCATAGCGTATTGCGTCAATACTATGATTGTTTGTGTCAATAGGAACATTTAATACGTTACCATTTTTATCTTCTTTCCATTTATAGTTTCTAAATTCTTTAATTGTGTTTAGGCTATCTTTTGTAACAAACAGTTTGTATCGTTTTAAAGTATCTATCCCTATGTTTATAGAATCCCTGCCTTTTGTTGCAGGTTTCATATTCCAACCAAATCTGTATATTTCTTCTATTGATTTTGGTTCTGCGCTGTCGGCATAAATTTCATCACGTCTATTTAATCCTATTCTTTCTAGTTCTTTTGCGATATCTTGGTTGGTCATTCCTGTTCTGTAAAGATATTCTTTGATGTATAAATTGGTGTCGTGTTTCCAAACACCTATCAACGTAGTTGGATCGTTTGTATATCCAAAGTCCATACCATAAGACAAAAACTTAGCTTCTTGTGGAACGCTATCACATACGTGTGAGTTAAATATAAGGCTTCTACCGGTTCCAATTTCACCCAACCCATATATACGCCAATAATTTTCATCCGTGTCTTTTAAACGCCTTATTTCATCTTTTATAGATTCTTCTAAAAATGGATTATCATTAAAAGTTGTAATATAAAAATCAGCATCTTCCCTTACTTTTACTTTATCGTATATCCAATGGAATTCATCTGAAGGATTATAGTCTATTATTATTTTTTCTTTAGTTCTAAATATTAATTGTTGCCAATCTTCAAACGTAAGATCATTCGCTTCGTTAATAAACAGTAAATCCCTTTTACGACCACGCACTTTTCTTGGTTCATCTAATGATATAAACTCAACCAAACAATTATAAAGCATATATTCTGAACTGCTTTTGTTGTGTTTTTCTTCGCTATACATTCCTTGACTTTTTATAATATCAAAGAAATCACGCATTACAGTTGCACGTAATGCAGGAAATGTTTTTCGGCAAATAGTAATTACTTTATTATGATTGCTAGGTGCATAAAAAAATATTAACCAAATCAGTATGTTATAAGTTTTACCTGATCTAGTTCCACCTTGTTCGATGGTGATTTTTTTATCTGAATATAAAAGATGATCACAGACTACATTAGTCGCTATCGTTGTTTCTAATGATCTCAATTTTTATGTCATTTGGTAATCCTTCTGCACCTGTTATTTCCTGACGTTCTACATAACCCCTGCGTTTACCTTTTGTTTTTAAATAGAATATTGTAGCTGCGGTGTTACCATCTCTTATTTGTTTATGTAATTGACTTTCAGCAAAGTCTAGTGCAATATTAGAAATGTCATCTACTTGTTTTGCAAATAATGTGTCTTTCATATATTCATAAAACATAGTTCTACCCACACCTACTTGTTTGCAAGCAGTTGTCACAACGCCTAGAGTTTTTTCTAACGCTTCGAGTAATGCCTTTTTTTTGTGTTCGCTTTTGTTCATTTTATACTCCTTTTCTTGGTGATCTCATTTTTAAGAAATTTTTGTTGTTTTGTAATTTTACTACTTTTTTTCCCCATTTTTTCAAAAGAACTGAATAAGCCTGCATTTCTACATCTTTTGTTCTATAAGAAACACAACCACCTTCATTTGTTAAATGAATTACATCAATTCCATATTTCATACATCTTAAAGCACCTGAATATTTTGCAATATTTTGCATTGAGTAATCATAATCTTCTTTTACTTTTAATCTTTCATCAAATCTTAAATCATTTTTTATTATACCAATAATATTTGCACCTATAACTCCTTGTGTGCTGAAAGGGGTATATTCTCTATAAAATTTGTAATCTGCTGCTAAAGCAAATCCCCAAACTTTTAAACCCCATCCATCACATAAATGAAACTGGTTATCTAATATTTTATGTATTTTGTCTTGATCTATAAATGTTTGTTTTTTTCCTTTTTCAAACATATGGAAACTCAATGCATCATCATCAACTTGCACGTGCCAATCGTCATTAATATTGTTTAAAATCCAATTTCTTGTTGAAGTTATTCCCTTTACTTGATCTGGTACTGCTATAACATTTTTGTGATAATCTTTATAATTTTTTTCTTCACTTTCTGGACAAATAATAGTACTTTCTTTAAATAATTTGTGACTTGTTACTTTTCCTGCTCTACCCTTTGAAGGAATATATACTTTATAATCCATTATTTTTTGTTTATAGCTTCAATTAAAAGTTTTCCAGATTTTACTCTGCCAATTCCTTTTTGCATATATGTGTCTGTATATCCTGCTTTTGCAACCGTTACAATATTAAATATTTCTTTCACTACTTGCCAATCTAATTGATTATCAAAAGTAAAAACCAAATAATTATGTTCTTCTAAAATTTCTTCTGTAATTTCAATTTCTGGTTCTTCACCATTTTCAATTTGTAATTTCTCATTTAATATAGGTAAATCAATTCCCCAATCAATTAACTTTTTATTATCCCATTCATTTGCAAGTATATCCCAATCCCATTCCCCAAAATTACTATTGTCTTTTATTACAAATTGTTTTTTCTGTTCATCACTCCAACCCTCTGCTATTATAACGTATAATTCTTTTAATCCTAATTCTTGGCTTGCTTTAAATCGCATATTGCCACCAAGTATCATCATATTTTCATCTACAACAATAGGTCTTTTCTCTAGCATTTCTGGAAATTCTTTAATGCTTTGTACTAGTTTTTTAAACTTATTATCCTTAATCAACCTAGGATTGTCAGGATTTGTTTTTATTTCAGTGATTTTGACTTTCATATTCTTTTACTTTTGTTTCTAGTTTTTTTATAGTTGAATTCATTTTATCCATTTTTTTTGCCAATGAAAAATACAAAGTTTCTTTAGATGATTTTATATTATTTATTTTCCTTAAAAATTTATATAATATTTCGTAATCATTTAAAAGTTTTTGATCATAAAGCATCCAATCGCTAATTGTTTTTAATCCGTGTAATACCGTAGCGTGATCTTTGTTAATACTTTGACCTATTGAAGATAACGTTCTGGTTTCTCCAAAGTCTTGACATAGTTTGAAATAAATATATCGTGCTTCTACATAATTTTTAATTCTAGTTTTTTTTGTAATGTCTAGTTTAAAATGTTCGTTGACATATTTTTGTATCTCCGTAAATTTCATTTAGTTCTTAATTTTAATAAATTATAGCATTCAGAATATTTTTCTTTTGCTTTTGATTTGTATTCTTGTTTAAATAATTCGTACAATTTTCTTCTGTATTGATAATCTGTTTGACAATCTTTGTAGTAATTTTTTGCAAACTTAACACCTTTTCCTATAAAATAATTAACATTATCTGCAGTATCTCCGGCAATCATTTGTTCATAAAAGTTGTATCTCGCTTCTTCTGGTGTTATATCCAACACTACTTTATGCTTATGATGATAATTATAATAAAGGCAAGGAAACTGTTTATAGTCTTTGTCAAGACTTACAATCATCACTTCATCCCTACCCATCACTTCTGATATTTCGAACCAATATCTTGCAACCGCATCGTCTGTTTCAACTCCGTGTGCATTTATTGAATCATATTGTTTTGATACATAGTTATGCAAATCAAATAACAAAGGTGGTCGTTCTGCATTCGTTCTATTCGCTTTATATTTAGGGGTTATTATTTTTCTAAAGTTTCCCCTAGCACCATTAAAAACAATAACACGATCTACTTCATACATTTCTTCAATGTCATTTATCATTGATGTAAACACTTCATCAAATTTTGCAACTGCATCTTGTAACTCTGTAAAGTATGGATAATCTTCAGGGTGCAATTTTTTACGATAACACGCACTAAAAATTAAAGAATCTGCATCAACTAATAATATCATTTATTATTTTTTTTGTTTTGATCCACCAATCATTTTGTGTTTCGGCAATGGTTATTTTCCAAGTGCCATCTATCAAGGTTCGTCTAACTACTATGTCTGTATCTAGTCTTTTACTTTTTTCCATTATAAATTAAAGTTAAAATTTGGTAAGTCGCTTGTATCTACATCTGGTATTATTCCTGCATAATAGTCTTGATAACTTTTAAATCCAGTTTGTGATAAAATTTTTATAGAACTTTTTCTTTCTGATTTTGTAAAATTATTTTGTAACCATTCTTCTAATTGATAAAAATCTTGTAAATATTCTCCAAAAAATTCATCTTTACAAATCACATAAGTGGTTGACCTTAGTACTTGTAAATTAAAAAATTTATCTTTTGAAATTAAATCTAAAAATTCAATATGAATTGTGAGCTTAATTGCTTGATCAAAGTCGTTCTTATAATCTTGAATATAATTCTGTAATAATTTATTAAAATGATTTAATCTTTTTTTATCTCTATATTTTCCTGCAACTTTTTTTGTGTTTATTGGATTTTGTTTTTTATAAAACTGTCGTTCTTCAGCACCGATTTTTTTTCCTGTTAATGGATTTATTTTGCTATATCTATTCTTTCTTTGTTCTTTTTCTTTTTCTGCATTATCAATTTTCCATTGAACAGTTCTTTTTTTGGTTAATTCCTTGTTTCTTTCATACCAAAGTTTTGATGCTTTGGCTTGATCTTCTTTATTTTTATACGCCATTTTTTCTATTTTTAATTAATTTATCTTGTAAATCTCTAAAGTTATCATCATATAATTCTGATGGTCTTACCTTAATTGAATCCTCTAAATTTAATTGTAAATGTGCGCCATTAAAACATACAGGATTTTCTGCGCTTATATCCATACAATGTGATACTGTTTTGCCACCATCTAAATAATCTATTTCAACAGGCACGAACATATCTTTTGCTAGTAACCCAATCATAAATTCTTTGTCATACATATCCATCTTATGGTACATATTAATCATTTTATCCTTTGTCATAGCTAGTCATTGTTTCTTGTTCGCCTTCACATTGTTCGCACATAACATCTTCGGTAGGTTCGTTGCAATAGTGGCAACAATACATATCGTGTAAATGTTCTCTAGTTTCTCGCCAATTAACTTGACGTAAAAAATCAATCGCATAATCAAAACAAAGTCCTTCGCCTTGTTCTGATAATATTTCACGACAATATTCTTCTAATTCATCTTCACTCCACGTAGCCATTTCTGGACTACCATCAAGCATTTCTAAATTAACTCGCCAAGTTTGACGATTTGACCATCCGTTGTGTTTCATAACTGCCCTTGGTAATATAAATGTTCATCTAAAATATGCTCTGCTATTTCTGTATAATTAATACGACTATAGTCCATAGTATTAATCGTATCGTTATCTTTTTCATACAAATAATGCTCTACTTGTAAAAGTAATCTTGTCTGAATTACTTGTAAAGCTTCTTTTTGATTTTCTGGTAGATCTTCGCTAAATTGATAATATGCATCTATAAATAAATGTAAATGAATGTACCAAGTTTCCCAATTAGTCCAACCATTATATTGGTGAATTACTGTTTTAAATTTTCTCATAGTTTTAAAGTTTTAAGTTTCTTTTCTAGTGTTTCTATTTTTTTATCTGCAACCCTTGCACGTTCAACTGCTCTAGTTTTATCTGCACGATATTCACTTACAATTTTACGCATATGCCTGACTTCTTCTTCCATATTAAAAGAATAATAATACATTCTAATTGTTGCATTGATTAGTTTGTCAATAGTTTCAGTAGGCTTGGCTTTTTTCCATTTTAATAAAACCTCTGAAAGCATTTGAAAGTCGTTGGAAAATTCAATAGCTTTTAATAAATCAATTTTTCTATCTGTTACGTTTTTTTCCATAAAACAAATATATAAAAAACATTTTAATTATTAACAAAAAATTAATAACTAATATTGAAATTGGTAATTGTAGCATCACTTTCCTCTAGCATATACACATCTTTGTCTGTGCGTTTTTTAGTCCATAACGTAGTATCTGGACAATTTATGGTCGTTATTTCTGGCATATCTATTTCATTTAACCAGAACAAATAATTTGCTTTAGGATCATTCACAAAATATAACTTAACCATATCAGCAGGCATATTCATCAACTGATCAAATTTATATTTTTCTAGCATTTTAGTTTCGTAATACTTTTGCCTGAACTTCATTTCAATAACACAGGGTATCCCCTTTGATGTTTCACCTACTGCATCGTAATGTTCAAACTTTCCACCACACCAAGTCAAATCCCATTTATCAAGATTTAAAACATTTACAATCGCCTGTTCCCAAAGATGTACTTCTTTTATATTCATTTGTATATCTTATATCGTTCATTTAGTTGTTGAGCCCATTCTTTAATAATTTTGCCGCCATTGCAACTACAAGGCTTGTAAAAGGAATGCTTAAAATAAGTAGCGTGTAATTTACATAAAACATCAAAATCGGCACTATCAAGTCTAACTCCATCGTATCTTTTTTTAAATTGTTTCCACCATTTTATATCTTCTAGTTCCATAGGTCTATTTTTATATGGTTTAATTTTTCTTTTCTTTTATCACATCCGCAAGATTTGTAACCTAACAGATCAATAACAATTTTTTCAACAAGCCATTTAATGCCTGTGTATTTAAATATCTTTTCTAGTACGTTTCCTAATTTCATATTTCTTTTTAATTTGTTTTTTAATAATGTTTATGGTATTGCGTAAACTCCAATACGTAATGTTTGTATCCTTTGATAATTTTGAAACTTGTACATCATCATAAAATACTTCTTTGAAAATTCTTCTTAAATAATATTTTTCTAGTTCTTCTTTTGTATAATTCACATCTTGCAAATCTTCATTTTCTAGTAAATCTAAATACAGTTGATCATTGTACCATTCTTCAATAGATATTTTTTTATCCAAATTTATATTGTAATCTTCTAAATTTTCATTACTGACTTCTGTTTCCATATCACCTAAAATTGATTCATTTATTTCAACCATTTTTACGTTTTTTAATTTACGATGGTAATCTGTGTACAAACTTCTTAGGGTTAAATAAATAAAATAGACGTTAACATCATCCCCATATTTTATATTGTTGTTGTTTTTTTTTAGATATGTATCAATCTTAATATACATTTCTTGTGTTATATCTTCGCACAAATCTTTTGGACATCCCATTTTTAATAAATAACGTATCCATAATTTATGTTTTTTATATAATAATTCTAAAAATCCCACCAAGTAATATGTATGCCAAAGAATACAAACATTATAGTTAACTGATGATAAAAATCATCATCATCAACGTTTGGTTGATCTGGTTCTAGATTTGGATTGTAATATAAAACACCTAATGCACAACCATAAATCGGTATTAATTGCACGTCTAATCCCATAGTTTTTTAATAGGAAAGTTACGCAATTTTTTTTTACCTTATATAATAACGCTAGAATGGTAGGTTTTGTGGGGTTTTAACTGTATCTAGTAAATCAATACCATTTAAAGAATATCCAACATTGTTAGGTAATGCTTTTATTGGTATAGGATTATTAATTGCAGTCGGTCTGCCACCGGTTTCTATTTCTTTGACTTTTCTTATGTGTATAAAACTATACATATAATCTGATGGATGCTGTACGTAGCGATGCACTACCATAAAATCATCTGCACGATTAACAAATTTACCGCCACCCTCAACATCACTTGCCATAGGTGGAATAGGATGTCCTGCATATTCATCAAAGCTACTGTGCTTTTTTCTTAATGCATCTGTATTAGCGTGTGTATTTAACCAGATAGTTACGTTATGCTTTTTACAAAATATTCTAAATTCAGTACAAGCTGTATAATCATATTCGTGACCACCTACGCTTTTTAATAAGTCTGCATCTTTTTTTAATGAATTATATGGATCAATAAATAGTCCGTGATAATTCCACGCTTGTTTTATAGCATCTGCATAATCTAATAAATCTTTGTAAGTATACATTTGTCCATTATCTATAAATTTAAAATGATCATTTATAAAATCACTAGACTTTTTAAATCCTTTGTCTGTTACTTTGTTGATTGGTTTTTTTTCTAAAAATTCAATCATTTTGCGTATTAAACTATAAGGTTCATTTTCACTAGAATAGACTAGCCATTTTTTTTGATGCAACACACTATACAATAGCATCAAATATAAAGCAATAGATGTTTTTCCTACGTTTGCGTGCCCTAATATAATATTGAAATTTGAACTTTTAAATCTGAAATGTTCGTCAAAATCTTTTATTCCTAGACCTGTAGCAGTTTTGATTTCACCTGATCTTACCTTTTGTAAATACGCAATCTGCTCACTAAATTCTATTAACATTTAACAAATATAAAAAAAAAGGGGGGATAAAAACGTAGTGAACTTTCAACTACTTAAAGACAAATCACTTTCCTAACAGTTTGACACAACAGCAAACTTGCCTTTTTTATTTACCCCCCTTTAAATTAAAAAGGTAGATCACTCTCAACCCTATCCGGCATATGTTCGCTAGATTTCACCTCGGGCTTTTTTTCAAATTCTACTAGCACTTCAAAAAACTTTCCTGTCTTTCTGCTAGTTTTTACTTGTGTGTTAACCCATTTGTCTTTGCTTTTAACAGGGTTACCATTTGCATCTTTATCACGAAGTGATTCGTAAAAGGTAATTATTTCTTCTAATTTACCTGACCTTTCCATTTTAATCCAATCAAACTGACCGGCTCTAACATAAAAAGGTAAAAACTTGTGTTCTGCTTTATTGTCCATTAATAATTAAATTTTTCATCCATTTAAAATCTTTTATTGTTTGTTCTTCTACTTTGTCGTTGTAGTCTTTTCCAAACGCATCCATATTTGCTTTATAACACACCTGTGCAAGAATGCTATCATTTGTGTTTATTTTACCACTAGGCATTTGATTAAATGCTTTTGTAAAATTATCCTCACGAATTATTTTGCCATTACCATTTGGCTTTAGTTCGTAATTAATTTCTGTGCCAACTTTTAACGGAAAGTTTTCATCAGTAGGTTCGCTTTTTGAGAAAAATAAAACACTATCCCCTTGCGAATGATTAAACGTGACATTGTACTTTTGCAATTCCTGAAAAGTTCCTGTCTTTTGTACTGCTTTAATAGTTCCTTTCATAATATATATTTAAAATTTGCAACTAATTTATAAAAAAATTGTCAATAAAAAAAAAGGCGGATGGTGAATCCGCCCTGTCAATAGAAAAAAAGAAACTAATCAAACAGTGAGAAAGGTTGATCAGTATAACAAATGTAGCGATTATATATCAAATACTATATTCTTTTAAAAGGTTTTTATAATGGACTATTTTTTCTAATAAATCATTGTTGCTAAATTTTTCTACTTGCCTGCATTTTATAGATAAATTTTCTGCAGTATCTAATCCATATTCTTCATTAAGTTTATTACCGAATATAAACTGCTCACCATATCTAGCAACATTACAAGCATAACATTGTACTTGACAATTTGTTTCATCCCATCTAGTAGAATAATGTTTGCGTGACATAAAATGTCCGCATTGTAGTTTTTTCCAATGATCTTTTTATTACAAGTATAACATTCTGATATATCATTATTGCTTTTACGCAATCTTATATATTGGCTAAATAAAGTATCTAATTGCTTAACAATAGATTTTCTAGTTCTTTTCAATTTTTTTCCTGTTATATATATATATATTATTATATTTTTATTATATTATATATTTATATTGTTATATATATAATAGCAAATATTATTTTCTTTTAATTTTTTTAATCAATACAGCACAACCAATTAAACATACCGCTACGCAATGTGGACAAATCATTTGTGTTTATTATCACCGAATACTTTTTCAACACCTCTGCTACCAAAATAACCGCCTATAACGATCGTAAGCAGCCCTGTAATTTCATCTAAGGGATAACCCATATACCAACCAAGAACGTAGCTTACAGTTAAGAATATTAATGTTAGTGGTCTTACATTACTTGCTAACCAACCACTTTTAGAATCTGCAACCCAACGTTTGGTAACACCATCCATTTCTGTGCGTTCTAGTTTTAATTTTTCTAGTGCTATTTCTTTATCTTCTGTGGTCATATCTGAACCACCAATAATTGCTTCTATGACATTTCCAACCGGTGTATCTTGTGCAATAGCACCAACGACTTTTGGTATCTTTTTTAATAAGAAAGAACCTACTGCAGTATCTTTAAATTTTTTTTTATTTGACATCTATTAAAGTATTGCCAACTGTGCTAGTAAGTCCAGATAACATCTGGTGATTTTGTTTCGTCACTATCTGTATGTACGAAGGTTTTTGCAATGCCAAGTCGATTAAATCCTGCGTCTTGTAATGCTGTAATAATAATCCATCTTTGTCTTGAATCTGTGTATGCGATATCTGCCGCTTTTCCAATAAGATGGCTCGAATCCGATTTTCCTCCAACCTTTTGATTGTGTTTTTTTGTTCTGTATCCTGAATTGATTTTAAATGGTATATCGGCGATTTGACGTGCAACATCGAGCATCCCCAAAAATTCATCATCCATAAGATCACCGCTGCCAATATCATCAGGGCTGTCAAATTCTTCATAAGAAAAATGTTTTAATTCGTACCTTGACATTTGCAGTTTTCGTTTTTACATCCATAATTTTTGCTATCGTACGACAATGTATTATTTAATAATAATCTATCAATCGTATCGTCTTGTACTTTGATCAACATATTTTCTAACATATCTTTTGATGCAACTAACATATCAATTTTCATTTCCAAGTTACTGATTTTTTTCTTAGCAGCTTCAAGATCGTCTGGGTTTCTTCCTGTGATTGAACTTATTACCATTGCAATGCTCGCAGCAATCATACCGATCAGTGTGTTTACTATTTGTGAATTTTCGTCTGGTATTTCGTATCTAGTTAAATAAAATAAAATAACCACGACAAGAAAAAACACCACCAATGCACCAATATAGTGCCTTATATCTTTTGCTACTCCATTGCTTGGTAGTTTCATTTTTTTAGTGCTTTATAAATTTGAATAACTGTGAAAATTAAAGTGGCAGACATTACAAGCATTTGTAAAAATCCATTTACCTCTGATACACTAAAAGCCAATGCTAAAATATTAGCAGAATACAATCCAAATATTTTCATTCCGTCATCCATATCATTTGATTGCCATATATAAATAAGTATTGCTACTTTCGTTAAATACATTACCATCAAAATCAAAGCCTGTTGAAGTAAGGTTAAATCTAACATCAGTATTTTCAGTATTACTTGAATCAGCTTCTAATCTTTTATCAGGTCTTCTAGTATCAAAAATAAACCAACTTTCAGTAGCTGTTGTTCTTTTAATTATAACAAAACTTGGTTTAAATCCTACATCCTGTGCATTCCCAGCAAGACCTGTTCCTGCATAACTCCCTATCTTTTGATAACCTGATACGCTGTGGAAACAATAAGCCACATAGTTTTGTGCAAGATTTGAATAATAAGGGTTAAAGGTTGTTGAAGTTGGATCAGCAACTGAAGTAACGCTAAATGAACCAGTTCCATTTAAGCTACCACTTTTAAAAGTGCCACCTATATTAGCTTCGACTTGCCAATTATCAGTCGCAGTCCTTGATTTTACAATTACTATATCGGGTGTTTGTGAAAGTCCGTGTCCTACTGTATCGCTTGTAACATTTCCGTTTCCTGTTCCTGTATAAGTAACAATACTAAATCCAGCAGCAGTATTTGCACTTACAGAACTTGTAATGTTTGCACCATTTGTATTTGAAACAGGTGTACCTCCACCTTTCCACACCCATCCAACATAATTATCGTTGTTTTTATTATAACTATATTCTAAAGAACCTAAAAAGAAACCATTTTTTTCTAATGAAGTTACACCTGAAGTTTCGGTATAATCTGCACTGTTATCATTACTATTTAACTCAAGTGAAACACCTCGAACAGAATCAATTAAAACGTGAGAATAATTTGTTGTTCTGTCTTTTATCCAAACTAATCCACCACTTGTTTCTAAGTCCATTCCTACATTAGAAATATATTGATTTGCAGCAGTACCCTTATACAATACAGCCTTAAAATTACTTGTATCTGTTTCGGGTTTTTCGTTGTAAAGACTTGTTACATTTGCAGCAGTTAAAACAGAATCAAAAACTTTAAATTGATCAATACTGCCTGAAAATAGTGCACTACTTAAACCGCCATTATTTCTTTGACCTATTCTAAAAACACCACCATCATAAGTTGGTGAAGATGTTTTCCAAGTTAATGCACCGCTTGGATAACTTCCACTACCTGCTGCTCCAGAACTAGCATTTATATAATTTGCTTGTTTTTTGTTGCCATTAATATAATATTCTATTTCATTAGTTGATGTATTAAATGTTATTGCTACGTGATTCCAAATACCTTGTGTAATTACATTATTATCAGTTTGTGAATATTCAGAACTACTACAAGATGCTGCTGTATATCTGCTTAAACCAATCCTGTTATTTATATGATCAAACCAATGACCAAAACCATAACATACGCCAACAGTAGAAACTAAACCTCTTGCTAGTATATAGCCAAATTGATTATTAGGTTTCATCCAATAAGATATGCTAAAGTCGTCAGTAGCACCGCTAGGAATTAAAGTTGAACTTGTATCTATGTAAGAATTACTACCATTAAATATTGCAGCTTGATTGTAGCGACCAAACCTGTATTCTATATTATTTTCTGTGCCATTGTGTGTATCTTTTTCATCTAGTGCTGAATTATCCAATTTAAAATATGCACGATTTGTAATAGGAAAATTTATATCGTCAGTTGTAGATGTATGAACACACGCTGTTTCTGCAGCTAAAGTGCTAATTTTAGTTCCATCGAGTATAGATGAAAAAACCCTTACTTGGTCTATAGTTCCACTAAATTCATCATAAGTAGTATCGGCAGTATAATTTTGTAAAATATAAGCACCTAGCGAAGCTGTAAGCGTTTGACTTCCACTATAACTTAATGAAGCTGAATGTGTAGAATCTAACGAACCATTTATGTATATTTTTGTTTGTGAACCTGTATAAGAAACAGCAATGTGAGTAAAAGTATTTAACGATATTGAAGCTGTTGAATAAACAGATGTTGATGAAGGGTAGTGTTGAACATATATTTTATCAGAACTACCATCATTCCTTACGCTTATTATAATTCCGTGAAATTGTTGACCATTAATATAACTTGTATTTGCAAAAATTGTTTTGACATTTGTATCTGATAGGTTTGGATTTATAAAAGCCGAAATAGTTACATCTGTGTATTTAAAAACATTTGTGCCTAATTGTATTACACTACTACTTCCATTAAATCTTGCGGCTGCATTTATTTGACCACCTACCCCAAAGTCTACATCAGTAGGTGTGCCATCGTACAAACCACCTGTATCGGAAGCATCGTAATCAAGACTGTATAAAGCAACACCTGCACCATCGTTTAAAAGGTTTGTGTTGGATGTTGTGCTAGATGTTTCAGCATACAACTCAGCAACTTCAGTAGAGGTTACTGCTCTATTAAAAAATCTTGCTTGGTCAATTTCGCCTACTAGACTTGCAATCGATAAATTTTGATAACCTAAACGATTGTATTTATAATTTGTATCTGTATAACTTAAAAAAGTACCATCCCAAGCTGTATTTCCTATTAATACACTATCTATGTATAAAGAAACTCCATTGGTTGAATTACCTGTCCAAACTATATGATACCAAGTGCCTGTAGATAATGCAGATGATGTTACAGAAGATGAAGAATTAGAAGAATTACTTACAATAGCTGTAATCGTATTGTTTGATGCGTGTACAGTAATTAAATTGTAAATGTTGTTTAATAGACCTACAATCCTACCGCCATAAGCATTTGTTTGCGTAGCGTGTTTATACCAAATCGAAACTGTAAAAGCACCTGCAGTACGCATAGGATCATCTATCGTGGATGGTAATTCAATAACAGTATTTGTATTGTTAAATGTAGCTGATGAACCAAATTTACCTGATCCGTTAAAACTTACATTATTAGTGGCATTATAATTAGTTGTAACATCGTTAGAATCACCATCTAATTTATAAACAGCATAATTAGTTGAATTTGCAGCATTAGCACCAAAAGCTGTAACAGTTTCAGTATTACATTCTGTCACACCGCCTATAAATAATCTTTTGTTAAATGCCATTTTCAGGTTTTACAGGAAAGAAAGTAGTATCATAACTTAAAAGACTTTCGTATTTCTTTTTAGCATTTACTTCTTTTTTCTTTTTATCATATTCAGCTATTATTTCTGCACGTTTTGTTTTAACATCATCATCAATAGCAATATCCCTTTCTGCTTTTCTAGTTACTTGCCAATCTGTACTTGATAAAAGTCTATTAGCATTACCTTTTAAGATTTCTATAAGTTGTGTTTTTTTAGTATCAACATCGTAAGTGTTTTTAACCTCGCCTGTTTTAACTAATTCGCCATCTTTTTCTTCCATTACTTCATAGGTAGCAGAAAAATCAATGTCAGTTATTTTGCGTGTAAACACTTTTTTCTTACTATCCCATTCTATACCACCAATGTTTTGAGTTAGTGCATTATAAGAAGGCTGTACTACATCATAAAATCCTTCGGCTTTTAAAACTGTTTCAGATGCATTTCTAAAATTTAAAATATAACCACTTTTGCCATTCCAAGAATTTGGTAATTGTGGATATGTTACTATATTTCCGTCAAATTGTCTAGCTTTCATAATTATGGTGTTGGATCAGATGTATAAGTTGCAATGGTATAATTAAAAACAGCATTGGCTGAATCGTCTATACATTCAATTTGTAAAAGATTTGTGGTGCTTCCGTCATAATCTACACCACCAATTTTATTAAATGTTTCGCTAGTTCCTGCGTCACTATCTAACGTAAGCGTATAAGCACCTGTGAGATTATGTATTGTTATTATTTGTCCTTTTTTGTAATTGGTAAAATCAAATTCTTTGGCACCGGTACAAGCTGATTGCATCCTAAAAATAGTTCCTGCTGACCAATCTACGGAAGTAGCACCACTTGTGCCTGTAATTGTAACTGATGCAGTATATCTATTTTCTAGTTTGTCGTGTGTAACATTATTGTCAGTTATACTTGCTGTGACAACTGCGTTACTTGCAAGTTGATCTGCGCCAACAGCATCGTCAGCAATCATTGCTTGTTCTACTGCATCATTTGCTATTGTAACTGCGCCTGTATTTGCTAGGGTTACATCACCACTTAAAGTTGCTGCAGTCATTCCTGTGCCATCGCCAATTAATATTTGAGTATCTGTTAACGCTTTTTCTGTAAGCACTCCAGAACTATTAGCATCACGAACTAAAAGGCTATTTGCTGCAACGTTTTGCATTTTAGCAAAGGTTACCCCCGCATCATTTAAAGATATTGTTACAGCACCTGTGGCTTGATCTCTAGCAATCGGTGCAGTAGCTGTTATACTTCCAACATCCCCTGCATCATCTGTATACAATTCTGTAAAGTTATCATTTACTTTATCGAAAGCTGCACGAAGTTGATCGCCTGTGCCATCGTTAGCAGTTGTTCCAATATTTATAGTCTGTTTAGCCATTGTTTAAAATTTAATATTCTGTTGCATCGGAAGTATACGATGTATCATCTGATGTTTCTTTTGTCGTGTCGGCAGTAAAAAAACTCCCATCTGCATCAAATGGATATATTGCACCCCATCCGTTGTTTTCGTTTACGCTACCAAAATAGCTTTCGTGATATATATCTCCAAATGCCATCTTTTATAATAACGTTATTTTTTTTCTTTTGTGCATTTTTTTTTGACGTAAGACATTAATTTTGTTAGATTTTCGCTTTTAATTTTATACGTAGTTATAGAACCCATCCTAAAAAGTTGTTTGATTTATCTGGATACATATCATCATTATTGTTTGTGTAATATTCGCTAAATTTTGAAGAAGCATTAAACGACATATATTGCAAAAACCTTTCAGTATAAAAATCTGCAAAATGTCTGTGTCTTTGTACTAAATAATCTACTTCATCTTTGCTTGGTGTTTCAACATTTTCTGATCTGTGTTTAAATAAACCACCATTTTTTAATTCGTATGCTGCAAAAGGCAAATAATCTACCATTGCGTAGTGAATTAACATAGGTTGTATGTAATCATTTACTAATGCCAAATAATCCCCTGTTAAACTAGCGCCACCTGTACCTAAAATATCTGTGCTAATTTTGTCATATAATTTACTGCCTAAATAATTCTGTATGTGCATTTCCTGCGCAATCTTTATAAAGCCAATAAATTTATCCGTATCAACATTGCCATTTAATATGGTGTTTTTTACTAGGTCGCTACGTTTTATAAATAGTGCTACTGCCATTATCTTTTTCTTTTATATCCTTTAGTAGGTGTGTCTATTGGTCTTTTTGCTACAATTGCAGGTTCTTGTTTTTTTGTAGGCGGTTTAATACCTTCTTTTTGTTTTTCACTTCTGTATATAGGTTTTGCAAGTGGACTATTCGGATCAGGCTTCACATCATTTTTAAATAGATAAGTTTTTCTAATCCAATAGTGATGACAATTAGCGCCGCCTTTGTGTAAAAATATGTTATAAGATGTTTCACCACTTGCTGCAAGTTCACCGTTTGCTGTGCTATTTTTGTCTAAATCTTCTTTGCGATATATTTTTTTAGCTGCAACCATTCTTCTGCAAAAATCTCTAGAATTATTTTTAACTGCTAGTGGTGCGTATTGATATCTAACAATAAATTTTTTACCATCTTTTGTTTCACCATCTAATGAACTTTTTGTTGTAGCTTTATTTGGTACTACTGATGCAAGCGATAACAAAGCATCTAGTGTTTCTTCATTTTCATAATCAACTGCACGTTCATCAAACAACTCCCATCCATCACTAAACAGCTTTTCTTCATCACTACCATTTTCTTCTAAAGAATTTAATAAAGCCATTCTTATTTGTTCTGCAGTTTCTATTGGTATGCAATTAGGAACTTTTTTACCATTTTTAGTTTTCATACCATACTGTTCATATCCCTTCCAACACGGATCATCAGCATCTTTTAAATCTTGTTTGCTGTTTTTTATTGGAACGCAATTAGGAACTTTTTTTCCGTTCTTCATTTTGAAACCAATCATTTCATATCCTTTGTAGCAAGGTGCCTTTAAATCGTGTGATTCGCAAGGCATATACCATTCCTGTCCATCTAGTTCGTGCGTGTGATAACCACCACAACCCACTTCTTTTGATACTAATTCTGCTTCTTCTTTTGTGTCATACGCAATGCGACCATCTATAATTTTTGATGCTAATGCTAGTTTTTGTCCTGTTTCTTCTTCGACTTGTTCTTTAGTAACAGCATTTTCTAGATCAGCAAATTCTAATGGCTGTAATGTTTTAAAATATAACTTTAAACTAATTTCATTAAATGCTAATATTTTATCAAAGGCATCTATTAGTAAATCTTGAAATGGTCTAATAACTGTATTATCCATTAAATTACTAGCAGTTTTTAATTCGTCTGCATTGTTGCCTAGTCCTGTAGAATCTTTAATACCTAAAAGCATCGGTGATACAATCCTATGGCTTACCATAATTTTACGCATAGATTCATCAGATAAAAATTGATATTGATTATGCGCATCTGATAATTGTACAGGCTCTATTGATGCAGCTTGATTTTCGTTATCGTTAAATGCTAATATAAATTTGCCTGCGTTTGATGTACCACTAAATTTTTCTTGTATTCTATGTTCTATCATTTGCCTTTCTTCTTCAGTAGGCGTTCCATTATTAAAATTGATTAGCATACTAGGTGCCAGTCCATTCATAATATTGTTTAAATGATAATTTGCTACTTCTTCTTCTAGTTCACTATATTGTAAGCCACCTTGATAATCAACAGGCGAGTAATAATAGAATCCTGTTCTATATGGCTTGACGTATAATATCTCAAGTCCTTCATTACTGAAACCGAATGCCGGTATGCGTTTTAATTTTTCTTGTGGCTTAATTTTCTCCCAATTATGATGATAGTAATATGCTTCTATTTCACCATCGTCATTACATTTTTCTGCACGCAAAGTTTCAACAGGGAAATGTTCTATCTGCACAATCTTTGATCTATCTTTTGAATAGATAACTTGCATTGAACATTGTCCTAGTAATTTTAAATCGTGTGCTAGTTTTCTTACGCAATCATTATTGAACAATCCCTTCATTTGAGCATATTGCTCTGGTTGTTTATTTGAATCCGTAGCGTCTAATCCTTGACCAAATATTAATTGCGATATACCATTTACAGCAGCATTGTTTGTAGGACTACCATTATGTCTGTCAATTAAATATTGGAAATAATTATTATCCTCACCATACGCAACGTAATCTTTGTTTTTTAATTCAATGATTTCTGGTGTGCTGTAATTGCTTAATTGTACTATTTTTACGTTCATACTGTTATATAATCATCATCATACGTATTCTGTGTTGTGTACTCTCCACTATTAACTGTATAATAATTGTTGTTTGCTTGATTCACAGTTTGATCTGTGCAAAATATTTTGTCTTTATAAATTATTTTAGCTGATGAATTTTTAATTGTCATATCATAAAAAAATCCTTCTGTTAATACAGGACTAAATGTAACATTAAAAGTTAAATCATCCTCAACTGTACTTGCTGTTATGTTATAATTTGTGCTAGTATTTGTTGTATCATCTCTCACAGTCAAAGTTCCGCTTGTAATATATTCACGTGGTATTACTTTTATTGTTTGTGCTGATGCAGTTGTTTTTAAAACTTTCATACTAATATAACGCAAGATTTTTATTTTTTGCATAAAAAAAAGGGTAACATTTCTGCTACCCCCTTTTAACACAAACCAAAATTTCTTATGGTGTAAGTTGTGTTCCTTGTGTTGCACCTGTAACAACAGTTGAATCCACAAAGTATGCAGGTATTGTTTCCTGTGCGCTGAACGTAAGTGTGTATCCACTTAAATCGCCCATTGCTGCGCCACTAGAAATTGTACCGGCATTTAAATCCGCACCGTGAACTGCACCTACCAGAAAGTAGTTGCCATTATAATCTTCAACAAATATGTGTGGTCTATTTTGAGCCACAAGTTTAATTTCTTCTTGTGATTCTTTTTGTTGTTTTGTCAAAGTAAGATTTAAAGTTTGTTCGTAGAACACAGTACCATTTTCAGTTGATCCTGTTATTGTTTGTTCTAGTGACGAATTACCTTTTAAATCATATTTCATAACTGTGGGTGATCCTGCCATTGCAGTAACCTTTCCACTTGAAACTGTTAATGCACCTAACGTTCCATAGGAAACTAGATAAGCAGATTTTAATCCACCTACTGAATCTCTACACGGTAATGCACGTCCTTTTGTAAGTAAGCAAGCCATAGTTTATAGTATTAAAAAAGGGTAGGTAGGCACATCGGCTCACCCACCCCTTTTGTTGATTAATTAATTATTAAGAATAAAGAACAATATCGCTACCGATAGCGTGCTGTATTCCTGCTGTAAATCGCATTACAACCCTTACATTCTGACTACCATCAATGTCAGCCATATCAATGACTTTCACTTCATTTTGGTCAGACATCAGTCCTGTGCCGAAAAACAAATTAGATTTTTCTGCAGCCACCATAGTGTTTGCAGCTAATCCTTGCGCTAAAACAATATTGATTCCGTCCATTGTCAAGGCACCACCATTAAACCATTGTGTTCCTTTGTCTTCTGTACCTGCTGCACCAACGTTGCTAGCAAATCCACCTAATGCTCTCACATAGGCTCTGTATACATTAGAAGAAACATAGATAAATAGATCGTCTGCACCGTAGACTGCGCTAGGAATAGCATCGACTACCAATCCCATTTTTGCGATTACATTGCTAGAATCTACAGCTGCACCTGCACCTACGTCAGTTACATCAGCATCAGCTAGAAGTGTAGTTTTAAATCCATCAAATTCCCCTGCGTTAGCATTCGTACCACCCCAGATATTATTTTCTAGTTTTTGTGCTACTTTTGCAGATACGTGAGCAATTAAGAAATCAGAAAATTTGCTTGGCATATTAGAAAATGCTGAATATCCCATTGAAATTGCTTCCCAATCATTGATAAAATCTTTTTTGCAAAGTTGTAGATTTACTTGAAATTCTTCTGGTTGTAGAAGTCTTTCAGTTAAAGTAATATTTGAAGTAGGATCAAAGTCACAGCTAGCATTTTTAACGATGTCATTTGAAGCGACTTTTTTCATTACTTCTTTGTACTTAATGTTTGGCTTGATTGTAATTAAATCATTAGCCAAAGTTGTTCCACTCAATAATGCTGCGGAAATGTATTCCCCTGCGAATTCGCCAGCGTATGTAGTGGTTATTGAAGTTGTTGTTGCCATTTTAAATTATTTTAATATTAATATTATAGTTCGCCTACAGTAATTGAAGATGACTGTGCGCCATTTCCACTTAACATCCACACAGAACCATCAGAGGATAACTCAATGAAATCTCCGATTCTTTCTGCACCATCCTCAAAAGTAACTCTATCGATTGCATCTGCATCGACAACTGCACCTGCAACAATTACGGAACCACTAATGGTATCCCTTTCTGTTGATACAGTTTGAACTAGCATATCAGTACTAAATGCTGCTACTACTTTGAATTTGTAATTTACACCTGCTGTACAAACAGGTAGTGTAATTGTGTAACCTGTTCCGCTTACTAAAAACGTTTTACCACTGTCTGCAGCAGTAATCGCTTTTGATTCGGTGATTACTTCTTGATCTTCAAACTTTCTTTCTACATCGTTTGAAATGTGAGTAAATGTTCCCATTATTTAGATTATTTATTAAAATTAGACATTCGTTGTAAAACCCTATCCATTGTTGAATTGGCTTTTTTGTTCTTGCTTAATAGATTAAGCCTTGTATCATCCTTTGTTTCTGGATTATGTTTAATTGCTTTTGTAGCAGGTTCAGTAGATAATTTTTCTTGCACTTCTTGTTTTGCAAGTTCTTCATCTTTCATTTTGCCTAGTTCTTCTTTGACATAAGCAAGTTCTTGTTTCATTTCGTCAATTATTGGTGTCATTGCTGCCACAACTTCCTCAACTATTTTATTCATTTCGTCTTTTTCTTCTTCTTCGAGGTTTTCTTCTTCTTGTACTTCAGTTTCATCTGATAAATCTTTTTTAGATTTTGATTTAGGTTTTTCAACTACATCTTCTGTGTCTTTTTCTGCTTCTAAATCCCTAGGTTCTGAACCTGTAGCAACTTGTGAATCTA
>Ga0181397_1000081_pt1 | contig 33354 bp, 40 predicted proteins | sample 20SPOviralmetaG_FD_130126 | JGI IMG/M metagenome (GOLD analysis project Ga0181397, IMG submission 130126) | Marine viral communities from the oligotrophic San Pedro Time Series (SPOT) site, San Pedro Channel, CA, USA - 20 SPOT_SRF_2011-02-23 | ecosystem: Environmental > Aquatic > Marine > Strait...
CCCGCATGGCTATCAGCATGAGATTTGGGCCAAAAGCCTGGGACGATATTGTAGTTTTACAGGCCGAGAGAGACAAGGAAGCCAAGCGTTTGGCGGCGATTGAAAGACAACAACGGCTTGAAAAGCGTGAGCGGATACAAGGTATCTTCATTCTCATTGCTTCATTGGTCATAGGTATCACCATCATTGGGATTGTTCTTGCGGTCATCTGGGCAAGCCAGCAAGTGCCACCGCCAGCGGAGGGGGTGCGATGATACCGGCATTGGTTCTCGCTGTGACCTTGGCCGGGGTGGCGAACCCTACACATGTGCCGTGCAGTTTATGGAAAAGATACACCGACCATTCCGGCCAGCGCGTGTGCGTCTATCGCTTTACGGCGGGGTTCGGAGGTCTTGGTTACCACTTCCCAACCTTGTCCTTTAGCGAGTGCCCCAAGGTGTTCTCATGCGTCTACGAAAAGAAGGACAAGCGCCCCACCCTGTCCGAGATTTTAGATTCACTGAAGAGGAACTGACCTGATGACACTAGAAGAAAAGCACCACCTTAACTACGAAATATACCAGCGCAACCGGCGGCACATGTGCTGGGGTGCAATGGTAATGATGCTGATATGCACCGCTGCAACGGTCTATGACCCGGCGCGTATGGAAGCTGCCGAGAGTATCCTGATGGCGCAGTACCTGGCGCTGTCCGCATTGGTTGGAGCCTACTTTGCTGTCGGGCACAAAGAAGCATGAGCATTGTAAGCGCACTCATTGCCCCGCTTACCGGCGTTCTAGACAAGGTTGTTCCTGACGCCACCGAGCGGGCACGGCTGGCCCATGAGATAGCCACCATGTCAGACCAACACGCGCAACAAGCACTGTTGGCCCAGCTAGAAATTAACAAGGCCGAGGCGGCATCAGGCTCCACGTTCAAAGGTGGTTGGAGACCGGCAGTAGGCTGGGTCTGCGCGGCGTCCTTTGCGTACAACTTCCTAGTGTACCCTATAGCGGGTGCATTGTACGGCATCTATGGCTTTTACGAGTGGGCCGAGGTTGCCCCGGTCCTAGACATGGGGCCGATGATGACCGTTCTAGGCGGCATGCTTGGGATTGGTGGGTTGCGTACCTACGAGAAGCAGAAGGGCCTGACCAAGTGACAAGCGACAAGGTCATACCGATGCCCAAGCGGTCGGACCTGGATGAGCAGTTCATAATTTTGGAAGCCCAACGGCGTCAGGTTGAGCGCCAGAAAAAGCTAATTGAGGAGCTATACAAATGAAAGAAAGCTGGGAACAAATATTCGAAAGCGTCATTAAATCTGAGGGCGGGTTTGTAGACCATCCGAGTGACCCTGGCGGCATGACAAATTTAGGGGTGACTAGAGCCGTGTATTCTCGTTGGTTGGGCCGCGAAGCAACTGAACAGGAAATGCGAGACCTGACAAAAGAAGACGTCAGCCCAATTTACAAGCAATGGTATTTTGACGCCATCAACGGTGACGATTTACCAGCGGGTATAGATTACTCGGTTTGCGATATAGCGATTAACAGTGGGCCAAGCCGAGCGGCCAAGATGCTTCAGAAATGCGTTGGCGCAAAACCAGATGGTGCGATTGGGCCAATGACGTTGCAAGCGGTTAGCAACAGCGACAGTTCTGAAGTGGTTAAGCGTTTGGCAGATGTGAGGCAATCGTTTTACGAAAGTCTCAAGACGTTCAAGACGTTTGGTAAAGGTTGGACCCGCCGCAATAATGAGGTGCGCGAACACTCGCTGCAAATGATAAATGAGTAGGCCAGAACGTACTGGAAATGGCCCGCGAAGAGCCGCTTTTCTCCAACGCATGGGACGTATGCGCGGTCCAGAACGGCGCAACGGTAAGCCTACGCCATTGCTTAAAAGCCTGATGGATTGGGGTGCAAGTTCTAAGGCCGATGCCGTGGCCAAGGGCAAACGAATTTCAAAACGCAACCAAAAGAAAGGATAACAAATGGCTAAGAAACCTGGCTTGTACGCCAACATCAATGCAAAGAAAAAACGTATCGCCGCCGGTAGTGGCGAGAAGATGCGAAAGCCTGGCAGTGCGGGTGCGCCAACGGCAAAGGCATTTAGGCAAAGCGCCAAGACCGCAAAGAAAAGGTAGTGCACCTCTTCGTCCTGTTTGTATTTATTGGGCTGGGTAAGGACCGTGAGCTTGTGTCAAATACTATGGCATTCCAAGACATATACACATGCAATGAAATGGCCCGGCAAGTGGTGAAGCGTTACGGGTTTACCAACTCGCCGGACGATTTTGTTGTGGCGTACTGTGTGCCAAAAAAATTTTAGAGGAACTTGATGGCCCGCGATTTACCGGGCAACCTTTCTATCCAGCCCCGTTCTTCAAGGCATCCTATTGTCCTCGCAATCTGACCGGGGTGCCGCATGACGGTGGCCTTCTCGCCAGCAATATAACCAGCGCCCATCTCGCGCCAACTCGGTGCAACGCCGTGGACTTTGACGAACAGTTTTAGGAAGTCGTAAAACTCCCGCTGTTCAACGGTTAAGGTTACTTTACCATCAGTCATTGGGGGCCTCTTTTTCTTCAGCGCCTAGACCGGCATTGTACTGCAACCGCTTGTCATGCAGTTCCTTTGCCAAGTCTTCATCAAGCATAGCGAACGTGTCAGCATTGGCCTCTTCAAGCGCCTTCATTTTTGTCCGGCGTTCAGCTTCCGGCAATGACCGTGCTCGGCGAACCTTCAACAGCAAATCATTGTAGGCATCAGCAAAGTCCATTTGCACAGTGAACGATTGCGTAGGCTTGCCGGGGATACGAAGGGCGAACCCCTCAACCGGCTCTGGTGGAGCTTGTGGAGCTTCCACAGCCTCTTGTGGCGGCTAAATTGCAGCCATTGCCCTCTCGGCTATGGTCGGCCCTGACGGCGCTGGTTGGGGCTGTACGGGCACGGTCTTCATAGGCGGCATGTCTTGGGCTTCTTCTGCCGTGATGATGCCAGCGACAGCATCAGCAAAAGCATCACGCAAAGCAAAGCCTCTGGCACGTAATTGCATCATGCGCTCTGGGTATTGCTTCCATGTTTGCCGTGTCAGAAGTCCTGCCCGCTGGGCTTTCGCGTAGGAGTAAATTTGTATTGTTTCGTTTATGTCTCCATTCTTGTTTTCACGTTTAACGACACAAGTGGCTTTGTAATCTTGGCCCTCACCTTCGCTTGTCTCTTCAATGCCAAGATATTGAGGGTGGTTCTGGCATATTGCCAACAGACCATCCCCCCATATTGCTGGCCTACCATTCACGAGGCTTATATATTTTAACGCACTAAGCGGCGATATGCCCACCTCTAACCCCCAATTTATTGCGACGAGGACGTTCGCGGGCTTGCCTTGGTAGTCTGCCGGTATCATGCCAGACCTTGAATAAAACTCAGCAAACTTAATTGCTTCATCTAGATTTTGTGGCAACAGGGCGCGGGATACTAATGCGTTACTCATTAATTTAACTCCTTAACAGAAAATTTTAGGGTCTCGGTGACCTCATCGGTCTCAACCATTTTGCGTTTGGGCTTGCTGATATACTCCGAGTGAATGCGGTAGCCGTCAGCATCAACGTGCGTGATGTTTGACAGGTACATGACATCGACCAGCGCGTTCTTGTACTCGTCGCGCTCTTTCTCCAACTCGCGCAGCTTGGCACGGGCAAGGGCCACCTCGGCGCTTGCCTCAACATAGCCTTGGGCGGCACCTGAGATGTCAGCGTTGGTCTCCCAGCCGTCAGGGTAGGATACAGCAACAATGTCAGCGTCAGGGTCAGGGTCCGGCGGGTAGTGACTGTCAGTATCAACTAGGTTCCAGAACTCATCGTATGCCTCAAGCATAATGCCAATGAGATTGGCCGACCGCTCAACCGGGTACAAATGCAAATTAAAGTTCTGGTCAAAACAACCAATCATTCCCCAGTTGATGTCACTACAGTGCATTTGATGAAGCACTTGAAATATCCACTCAGGTTTTGGCTTGTCGTGATGGTATCGGTCGGTCTTAATCTCAACCACCCCGGTGCCGCTCATAACAATATCTTTGCCCTCAAGATTTTTCAGCGTTAGTGGGTCAGCCAGCTTGACAATTCGGTCAATAGAACTCGCCGCCCTAGCCTTCTGGTACGGCTCAGTTGGTTCCCACATTTGACACGGTTTGACGCACAGTTCGTTAATCCAAAACTCAACCATGTTAGCCACCGCTGGCTCTAGGAAGATGCCGCGAATAAGTGCCCAACTTTTTAAGTCAGGCTCAATAGTCTCGACCCCAGCTTTGGCCAGTTTGTGCTTTTCCAAGATGTCATGCCGGTTCTGGAATGCGGTCTTGCCTAGAACGATTGCCCCTGCCTCAGAGCTACCAATCTCAAATCCTGTTTTGGTTAGCTTAGGCATCAGAACGGCCCCCCATTGGCGGCGGTGCAGACGTCAGACAGCGCACAGAAAAACCAAGACGAGGCCATCAGGCACACGCAGAACAGCGTGAAGCTGACACCGTCTAATATCAGGGATAAGTTGGAACTTGCTCGACTAACCTCTTGACCCTGCACGACAGGGTCAGTTGGAACTTGTGAAGATAAACTACTGTTATCATTACACTCAGGCAGTCTCGTACGGGCTGCCACTTTTACATTACTCATTAGATAGTCCTTTGTTAGTTGGTCATTTATTGGCGCAACATGCGCGTTACTTGGAAGTTTCTTAATTAGAGTTGGAAGTTCCAACCCCTGTATGCTCACCATTTGATATTGATAACGCCCTCCTTTTGTCAAACATTTTAATGTACCGACTCGCCTCAACCAGCGTTGAGTGGCCCAACCAAGACATAATGGCTGTGGCTGACCCGTTGTTGGCCGCAATCTCCATGTCCCTGCTTTTTCTCAGGCCATGCGCTGTCTTGCCTTCAACACCCGCCGCCGATGCCTGTCGGCTAAACCATGACGATGCGCCTTTGACTGCACGGCTCTTTGCGTTGCCGCTGTTGGCGAAACCGCCGGTCACAATGTAGGTCATGTGCTTGTCAGCTTGCGCGGCAATTGCTTTGTGCAATAGGTCTAGGTCGCGTTTAAACGACTGTGCAAAGTGTGGCAGTTCTCGGTCAAAAGGTATCTCGACTAAGGTGCCTGTCTTTGACCGGCGGTATGACAGCCAGCCACCGGGGCGTATGCTGCCTGGTCCAAGTCGGACAGCGTCCACCATGCTTGCGCCGGTCCAGTACAGCAACTCAAACGCCATGCGTGGGTGCGTGTTCAAAGCATGATGATTGCGGAACATCTCAACGTCATTGTGGTCCCACGGTATGTGTCCATCAGATTTGACAACAGGCGCACGGACCATGTCCTTGCTGGGGTCTATCTTCAGCGCATCGATGTGCATCAAATATTTGCAGAACCCCCGCCACATTTTAAGCTGAGTGTGCTGCGCGTGGCCGTGATAGTTCTTGAGGTCAGCGCGGATAACGTCCGGCGTCAGTGCCTTCTCACTGCCAGCGGTCTCCCTGATACGTTCTAGGGCACGGCGTCTAACGCCTTGGGTGAGCGGGGCCAAGGTGGTGAAGTGCGAACTGGCGATATACTTTGACACGGCACTGGCCAAGCTGCCCTTGATGATTGGCCGTACAGGCTCTACGCCCGCCGCCTCGGTATATGCTTTAAGGAACTCAACAGACCCCATAGTAGCGTCAGGCATCGGGATGCCCTTCTGCCCTACTGGCCGGTAATACCAACGCGGGTTACCTGACTTGTATTCGCCGGACCTATTCAGATGTTTAAGGTGTACTCGCTTTTGCATTGCACTGAACCCCGCTGGTCTTGCTCAAGTTCAAGCAAAGCATACTCAAGTTCACTTCTAAGCCATATCTTAACGCCCGCCGCGATACGTGGCGAAGGCATGAGGCCATCGATTACTAGCTTGTCAAAGTGAGCGGCAGAAATGCCAACGTGGGTTGCGGCTTGCGCTCGCCGCATCCCTTCTGGAATTATAAATTGATTATCTAAAGGCATTGTGTATTTGCTCCTTTGCTCTCGGCGGTGATACTAGTTCAATTGCATTCCTATTCTGTGTATGCCGTGCTTCACTTGGCGTAATGTGCATTGCGCGTTCGCTGGCTGGCATAACAATGTTGGCGGTTGTCCAACTTGGGACAATGTGGCTCCAAACCATGCCGGTTCTATTTAACTGACGTTTCATGTGTAATTCCCTCCAAAGCCTAACCCAACTGTCGTTAGGGTTCTCCGATTAATTGCAGTTTGATACGTGATAACGTACCCAAAGTTATCTTTCTTAATTAGTCAACAATTACTTATTGGAACTTATGACCCCAGCTTTGATGAGGCGTTTGACATAGTTGCGGGTACTGCTTGCGTGCCATATTGGGTTCTCTAGCATGTCAGGGTCAGCCGCTTTACGTGGCGTCAAGATACCTATTTTGTTCAGTTCTGAGGCCATTTCACGGTACGACATGCCCTGCTTAACGAATGCTTTGAACAGGTTTTCTAGTTGCGTGGCATAGACAAGCGCCTTACGGGCATTTGCGGCATTCCCCGCCAACGATGCCTCTGTTGTATCGGTTGCGCCTAGCTTATTTATTGTGCGGCCAGCCTTGGTGACATAGCTACCCTTCTCGGCAATCTCAGCTTGGATGCGGGCCAATGACATTTTGGTACGTGCCTTGATGTCGGTGCGTTCCATGTCAGCGACAGCGGCCAACAAGCCGACCGTCTTGTGGTCAAGCAGCGGGTTATCAACAGCAACGAACTGTACCTTGCCGGTGCTGACTTGCTGGTCAAGAAAGCGTAAGCCTTCCCATGTTTTGCGTGACAAGCGGCTAACAGAGTACACCACCATAGTCGCACCGTGCTTGCGGGCGTAGTTGATGCAGTCCTGCAAGCCTTTGCGGTTATGCCACGGCGTACCGGCAGAGCATTCGTCCTCAAACCATTCAACCGTGTAATCGCCACCGTTCAAATATGCCTTGATTGCGGCCCGCTGGTTCTCATTGTCCTGCTTGTCAGTAGACACACGCACATAGGCCGCGAACTTGCCAGTGTGCATTGCACCGTGGTCAGGTCTGGTTTGAATAAGGCCGGTCATCTGTCTCTCCCGAAATTAATTTGAGCACTCACGTTTTGCTCACCTAGACACAGATATAGCAACGCGCTACACATTGTACAAGTATTAATTGTTACGATAGTTGAGGATGTACAAATGAGCGATAAGGCAGTCATACATTTAAGGGTCAGCAAGGAACTCCGCGACGAGTTAGAAATGACCGCCACCCTGCAGCGCCGGTCAATGACCTTCGTGGCAAACGACCTGTTACGGGCTGGCCTCGACCGTCTGAACAAGGACGTGGACGCCGACATGCTGAACCTGGTCAAGATGGCTAGAAACATTGCGTAGTAAGTTTGGCAACAAAAAGGTGGAGTTCGGCGGCTACAAATTCGACAGCCTCGCTGAAGCTAAACACTATTGGCACACGCTTAAGCCTCGCCTTGATGCTGGTGAAATCACGCACCTTGAAATGCAGACCGCTTTCCAGATTGAAATCAAGGGCAAGAAGATATGCAAATACAAAGCCGATTTTCAGTATTTCGATTGCAAAGTAATTGGCCCAGACGGTCAGACCGGGGCGCTGGTGGTCGAGGATGTAAAGGGCATGAGAACAGCAATTTACAGGCTCAAAAAGAAGCTGGTCGAGGCACAGTTCACCGGCACTAAAATCATAGAGGTGCCCGCAAGCAAGTACCGCTCAGTCAAGTTCGCACTGCCTGAGTAATATGGAGTATTGGACCGAGATGACAGCAAGACACCGGCGTGAGCGTCTGGAACTTGTTCAATCACTGGCCCCCTCATACTGCATTAAAGACGCCGCCAAGATACTCGACGTTCCAGAGCCAAACCTTCGACGATACGCCCACTACTACGGCGTTACGTTCCAAAAAAAAGAGTACGAAAGGGAGACACATGACCTTGAACCCGTTTGCAGGAGCGCCACGACAGGGCGAGAGCGAAGAACAATTTGGCCAGAGAATGCTTGAGCATGAGCGCCGGGACGCCAAGACAACAACGCCCCGTGGAACTCTGTACCCCGACCGCCAGACCAAGCGCATCACCTTGCGCGAACCCCTGCCATGCGATGCCCGCACTTATTTGAAGAAACTAAGCGCACAACAAAAAGAAATCATCAGCTTCCTGACCACCAAAGGACCGGCAACAGTCACCGCCGTAAGCCAGGGCACCGGCATGAACGCCAACAGTGTAGCCGCAAACATGTCAGCCCTCGCCAACGTCAACCTAATCGTAAAGCTGCACACCATACGCAAGAACGGTAAGAACGTGGCCGCTGGCAGAAGAGATTGCTGGGTCTATGGCGCAGTATCAGCGCAAAAAGAGGGCTAGTCATGGCACCAACGTACAATTACGAAATGTCACCTATGGAACGGTTCAATCATCAGCGCAAACTGGGCGAAGAGTTCGAACGCAAAGTCATCAAGCTGTTGAAGAAAGCCGGACATGAAGCATGGAAGCGCAAAGACCATGACTATGACCTGACGGTCGTTCTAGATGTCCCGCTCTATGGTGCCCACCGCATTAAGGCTGAATGCAAAATGGACTTCGCCGCCAGCGGATCCGGCAACCTGGCACTGGAAACACAAAGCCAAGGCAAGCCGTCAGGCATTCACCCCGCAGGGCCAAACCCTGAACTATGGATACACGGCGTTGGCGATGAGGTGTGGCTGATGAAGACTAGCGCCATCCAAGCACTCTGCGACACACACGCCACAAGCTGGGGAGGTCGGCACGTTCCGGTCGGTGATAAAGAAACAGGTGCCAAGGCAATCCTGATGCCCATCACAGTGGCCAGAAAAGCGGTCGGCGGGGCATGGGTCAAGCTATGAGCAACGCCACCAACGAAGCCATGCGGATATGCCAAGAATGTGGGGGCACCGGCACCATTCTCATAGAACTGTATCACCGTCAGTCTTTTGACGTTGATAGCGGATACGTAGAGGAGCGTGTCGAGACCTGTACAGACTGCTTGGGAAGTGGTGAGCGCCTGACAGACGATGAGGATGACGAGGAATGTTGAGCCACGTTGACCTTTGTTCCGGCATAGGCGGGTTCGCCCTCGGCTTTCAGTGGGCCGGTCTAAGCAAGCCTGTCTTCTTCTGCGACATAGAACCGTGGTCGCGCAAAGTATTAGCCAAGCATTGGCCTGATGTGCCAATCGCTGAAGATGTGAAAGAGTTAGCCAATGACCCAGATGGACTTATTCCCAGAACTGACCCCAAGCGAACCATCCTCACAGCCGGTTATCCCTGTCAGCCGTTCTCCCTCTCCGGTAAGCGCCTCGGACATGAAGATGACCGCCACATCTGGCCGTACTTGTTGCAAATTATTGCACAAAAACGACCCGCTTGGTGCTGTTTCGAAAACGTTTATGGTCATGTCTCAATGGGCCTCGACCAAGTGCTACTTGACTTGGAAGGTCAAGGGTACGCCACAAGGCCGTTTATTGTTCCAGCTTGCGCCGTCGATGCGCCACACAGAAGAAACAGGCTCTGGATTATTGCCAAAAATGTTTCCGACACCGACAGTGCAGGACAGCAACAAAGCAACCGAGAAATGGCGCGAGAACCATCAGAACAATCTGACAGCGGCGGTGTTCAACCCGGACAAACTATGGCCGACACCAGACACGCGGGGGTTCACCAACAAAGGCAGTCTGGAGATGTTGAGCAAGAAGGCGGCAACGAAAGAAGAGTTCGACGGGATGGCCTTCCGAAAAGGAAAGGCGATGAAAGACAAGATGTGGCCGACACCAGCGTACGCGAACTACAAAGGCGCGGCCAAGAACAGGTTTATGAACAGCCCGACATACAAATGCAATCTGGACGAGGCAGTCAGGGAGAACCACCACAGCGGTCAACTCTCAGCGGATTGGGTGGAATGGCTGATGGGATACCCCGCTGGCTGGACGAGCCTAGAGACACCCCCAGAACAGTCAAAGGCGTTAAAGGACGAGCCGACAGACTTAAAGGACTAGGCAACGCAATCGTGCCCCAAATCGCACAGAAGATTGGTGAAGCAATCAAGGCCAGCATCGATGCGTAAGTCAGCCCTCAGTCCAGACCCAATACGGGACGCGCCAGATGGCCACGGTGAATACCAAGCACCAGGTCCATTCTGTCTCATACCGCCCAGAGCAACAGTGGATACACGCTTGCACAAGTACGCCTCAACATTCGGTGTACTCGCCTTCGTCTGCTCCTACGCCAAAGCACACACCGGAGTGTTCTTTATGAACCAACTGACCGTAGCTGAAGCCATAGGCATCTCTCAGCAAGCAGTACATAAACACATGAAGAAGCTAGTCGAGTACGGCTACATCCAGAAGATACGCAAAGAAGATAACAGAAGAGCATGGGGCAAAAGAGGCGCAGTCTGGAGGGTAATCTATGACCCCAGAATGACACTGCAAGAGGTGCTGAACACCACACCAAAGACCGAGGAAGAACTCACAAGAGAGGCGCAAGATACAATGGCAGTAGCCAACCGAGGAGCTAAAGGACAACTGACAAAAGGGCGCAAACAGCCTGTGGATAAGTACGATAGTCAACAACCTGCAGGTTGTAATAGTGATGAGGGCTATGTACGAAAAAACAACCTGCAGGTTGTACGAAAAAACAACCCGGAGGTTGTTAGTAGCAACAATATAGAACTAGAAGATAAGAATAGTATAAATGGTTTTGTTGAAGAAAGAAAGAAAAGCAAGTCACACATGCCCACGCGCGCGCAAGGCAGTCATCAGCCTGAACGTGCGTGTCGAGCCATCTGTGCAGCTTATGGTGTAGTATTCCAAGAGGCCACTGGGATACGCTGGCAGTACGATGACCGGCAGGTATCGATAGCAGCGGCAGTGCTGAACATGGGGTACACTGAGGACACGTTCATTGAGGATGCTACGAAGACAGCCGCATGGTTCATAGGTCAGGACAAGAAGCCACCGGTCTCGCTTGCATGGTTCACCCGCAAAGCTGAGAACAAGGCAGGACACAAGACACCAGGGCCTGACATCAACGCCATTCTAGGCAAGGTCACGGGTGCTGCGAGATGGTAGTGTACAAACATCAATCGTTCCATTGGTGCCTGTACACCAGAATAATTGCGTGGCGTGACCGGCGCGTCCGGCCAGCGCGAGAACCGCCCTTAGCCCCCCCGCCCCCCACGCACGTATAGGGGGGGCCTCCCCGAAATATTTTCCCATTTTCCACTGAAAGGAAATTCTATGAGTAAGCGATACCGAGTTGTACAGGGCAAGGAAATCCCTGGTCGAGACAAGCCGTTGTGGTTGAGGTTGGGCACTGCGTTTGAGAAGGACGGCAAGCCTCTGAGCATAAAGTTGGATGTGTTGCCATTGCCTAACAAGGACGGCGATGTGTGGTTGCGTTTGTTTGAGGACGATGGTGCGGGCGCTGGAGCGGCTGTGGCTGCGGGTGGTGGAGCCACTGGTGCGTTTTCTGCGCCGATTGGTGAGGCTGCGGCTGCGCCACGCGACGACTTAAACGACGCCATACCGTTCTGATGGCTGAGAAACCGAAGAGGCGGGGGCGCACTGGTCCTCGCCCGCCGAAGATGGCGATGGGGCCGATTGTGAAGCGGTTGCGTGGGTCGAGCATCATTTACGACCACCGCGATGAGTTGGCCTTGGAGTTGTTGGGTTTGGCCTCTGCGAAACTGACTGATGTTGTGTCTTGGGATGATGACGGCAAGGCGCGGATACGTGCGTTCAAGGATGTGCCGGACCATGTGAAGGCGGCGATTAAGAAGGTGAAGATAACGCCTACGCAGCACGGGGACATCATGGAGTTTGAGATGGTGGACAAGGTGCGGGTTATGCAGATGTTGGCCAAGAGTGCGGGGCTGCTTGATAGCGAGAAGGTGGTGGATAAGCCGTCTGTGATTTCAATTGATATGATATTGCCGGAAGAACCGGGGAAGACTGAAACCAAGGAGAGGACAGAAGATGAGTGAAGAGATTAGAACAGTTCTAAGCAAAATTGAGCGCGAGACATTGCAGATTATTAGGGGCATGGCACCTAACTCTGGGTCGAGTGTGTTTGTGATTACGCCGTCTATTGCGCGTGATATTTTGACGAGAGTGTGGCCTGGTCAGCGCAAATTGCGTCAACAGCGGGTGACTGAATTAACTCGGATGATACGTGGTGGTCAGTTTGAAATGACGCATCAGGGCTTGTTGTTTGACACTGAGGGGTACTTGCATGACGGCCAGCATAGATTGGCTGCGTGTGTGATGTCGGGTGTGAATATTCGGGTTCAGTGTTCGGTGACTAACAACCCCAAGGTTTACCAAGTGCTAGACCAGGGTGCAAAGCGCACTGTTGCGGATATGTACGGCGTTTCAAAAGAGGTGACTGCAATTTGTTCGTTTATTGCGGCGATGCTTCACCACATGAACCTGCGTCTTGCGCCGGTCGAATATGAGTGGATTTGGGGCAGCGAGATACACCATTTGGCCGAGGAGTTGCTTGCTTATGCGCCTAAGAAGCAGCGTGGTTTGTCGAGTGGTATGATACGTGCGTGTGTTGTTATGACTGCTTTGATTGAGGGCGATAGCAAATATGCCTTTGATTTCTACAAGAACATAAATGAATTGCAGATTGAGGATTTGCCACCGATTGGGCGGGCTTTGATTAGAAAGTACACGGCGGGTAATTTAATTACTAACCAGAGTTACGACCGCCGCCGCACGACTGTAAGCACGTTCATGCACGTTTTAAATTTTAAGAACGCTGACCATACGCGGGCTTCGCCTTATTCCAATAAGATTCAGGGGATATTTACGAATACCCGCGTGGAGATGGTAAATTATGTTCTTCGCGCTGGTTTAGTGGATGAGTATTGGTCTGGATTTAGCAAGTCTATAAAGCCTGAGCCTAAACTTGGCTTGAAGGCAGCGGCCAATGGTTAAGCCAGTAGCCGGATTAAAGTTAAACTTCAGTTCTTCGCCCACTGTGGCGAGGTTCTTTAAGTCTGATGCGTTCGTCAGGGGCATCATGGGGCCGGTTGGGTCTGGCAAGTCGTACGCTTGCTGCGCTGAGATATTCCGGCGGGCTGTTGCTCAGAAGGCTAGTCCCAGGGACGGCATCAAGTATTCGCGCTGGGCGATTGTCCGCAACACGCACCCTATGCTGAAGACTACAACGCTCAAGACTTGGTTGGAGTTGTTGCCGGAGGATACGTTTGGGCCGGTTAAGCATAGCCCGCCCATCACGCACCACATCAAGTTGCCGTCTAGGGAGGGTGCCGCTGGGATTGATATGGAGGTTATCTTCTTGGCGTTGGATGACCCGAAAGACGTTCGTAAACTTCTCAGCCTAGAACTAACGGGGAGTTGGGTAAACGAGTGCCGCGAACTGCCGAAGAGCATTGTGGATGGCCTGACGCACCGGGTTGGGCGGTTTCCAACCAAGGCTGATGGCGGTGCGACCTGGCGGGGCGTTATCTTGGATACGAACCCTATGGATAGCGACCATTGGTATTATCATCTTGGCGAGAAGGAAAAGCCGGGTGGTAAATTTCGCTGGGATTTTTTTAAGCAACCAGGCGGTGTGATTGAGGTGCCGCTAGAGGAACTGCCGGAAAGTATGCCAGAGGCGCAGGGTTATTTGTTTCAAGCTGGGAAGTGGTGGCAGACCAATCCAAACGCCGAGAACTTAGTTAACCTTCCCGATGGGTACTATGAGCAATTGCTGGGCGGCAAGCGGCTGGATTGGATACAGTGCTATGCTGAGGGCAAGTACACGTTTGTGCAGGAAGGGCGGGCCGTTTGGCCTGAGTTTAACGATAACTTGATGACCGCTGATTTGGAGCCTGACCCGTCCCTGCCGGTACATGTGGGCCTAGACTTTGGTTTGACCCCGGCGGCGGTGTTTGCTCAGAGATTAAAGAATGGCCGCTGGCATATCCTGCATGAGTTGGTGACGTTTGAGATGGGCTTGGAACGGTTTTGTTCTTCGCTCAAGGCTGACTTGTCTTCTCGGTTTCCTGGCTACAGCACCTTGGTGTGGGGTGACCCTGCCGGTATGCAAAGGGACCAGATATTTGAGACAACGTCTTTTGACCATTTGAAGACGCACGGCATCTTGGCCCAGCCTACGGCAACCAATGATTTTAAGACGCGGCGCGAGGCTTTGGCTATGCCGATGGGCCGATTGATTGATGGCAAGCCGGGGTTGCTGGTTGATAGAAAGTGCATACGCACACGCAAGTCTTTGGGCGGCGGGTATCACTTCCGGCGGGTCAGCATTGGTGCGGGGCAAGAGCGGTTTCGGGACGCTCCAAACAAAAATGAGCATTCACACGTTGGCGATGCGGCGGGCTATTGTCTCTTGGGTTCTGAGCATAAAATCATGACGAAACGCCCGATGCCTTCCGGCGGGTCGTTCAAACAAGCAAAGGTGTTGGACTTTGACGTTTTCAATAGCTGAACTTAACGAGGTTATGCGGATGCAACGGGATAACCGTGTGGTCCGCTGGTATCCCCATCACTTGGACATGTGCGAATTGAACGAGTTTGACGCCGCCAATATTGAACTGTTTGCGGACTACAAGCAGTACTTGGAGACCTACGCGAACGCTGGCTTGGCGTTTTCTGTCTTGGACCGTGACGGCATCTCTGCCATGTTTGGCGTTTGGCAATTATGGCCGGGCGTTTGTGAGGCTTGGCTTATCCCCAGCGCGGACATTGGGCGCAAGGTTGTGCCCTTGCATCGTGGTTCATTGGCCTTTTTTAACCACGTTTCTAAGCGAATGAAGATAAAAAGGCTGCAATTTAGTGTACACTCAGCAAATGCTACCGCTTGTATGTGGGCAGAACGCTGCTATTTTCAGCGCGAAGGCACCTTGAGGCGCTACGGCCCTGATGGTGCGGACTACTACATGTACGGGAGATTGTTTCATGGGCGGTTTATTCAGTAGCAGGGCGCCAGCACCACCACCACCACCGTCTCCCGTTGAGACGGCAACTGAGCAACGAGTGGCCCGCCAGGAAGAAACAGCCGACCGTCAGGAAAAAACTGAACAGAAGAAAATACAGGCTCGTCGACGGTCCAAGAGTAGCGGCGGTCGGCGTATGCTGATGGCCCAAGGCGTGGCACCCGGTGATGCCGGACCCGGTCGGCAAGTTCTCTCCCGCATTCTAGGCACTGGCCGGAACCCGCGAGGGTGACGATGAAAACCTACCGACGAAACCCCAAGCACACAAAGGTGAAAGACGATGTACGGTCAAAAAAAGCCGCCCAAAAAGCCGACAAAGAAGGTAAAAAAGGGTAAGTAATGGTACTCTCGGTTGAGGACATCAAGAAGCGGTACGCCCGTTGCAACGCTCACAAAGAAGAGTGGCGCAGCATCTATGAAGAGGCTTACGAGTTCGCTTTGCCGATGCGTAATCTGTACGATGGCTATGCTGAAAGCGGCACACCTGGGCAAAACAAAATGCGCCGTGTCTTTGACTCAACCGCCATTCACTCGACCGCCCGCTTTGCGAACCGTATTCAGTCCTCGCTGTTTCCTCCCCAGCGTCCTTGGTGCCGTTTGCAGCCGGGCAATGACATTCCCGAAGGGCAAAAGATTGAGGCCCAGCAAGTCCTAGACTTCTACACCGAAAAAATGTTTGCCGTGATGATGCAATCAGGTTTTGACCTAGCGATGGGGGAATTTTTGCTTGACCTCGCGGTCGGCACCTCGGTTATGCTGATACAGCCCGGCGATACTCTGACGCCGATACGCTACACGGCTGTGCCCTCCTATCATATTTGCTTTGACGAAGGCCCCAACGGGGTTCCTGACACGGTCTATCGCAAGCTGAACCGACCGTTCAATGTAATCCAACGCGAGTGGCCTGACGCCAACATTCCACAGCGGATGATTGACGATGCCGCCGAAGACCCGACCAAGAAGGTTGGCTTGATTGAGGCCACCTACACCATCGATGGCCAGATGTACTATTGCCTCGTCACTGCCGAGGGCGATGACAAGCTGGTCCACCGCGACCTGAAATCATGGCCGTGGGTAATAAGCCGCTACATGAAAGCAAGCAACGAGCGGTACGGTCGCGGCCCGGTATTGTATGCCTTGGCTGACATTCGCACATTGAACAAGGTCGTTGAACTCACGCTCAAGAATGCCAGCATAAGTATCGGTGGCGTGTTTACGGCGGTCGATGACGGTGTGCTTAACCCGCAAACAATCTCCATTGTGCCGGGTGCGGTCATAGGCGTGTCAAGTAACGGTGGGCCACGCGGTCCAAGCCTGACGCCCCTGCCCCGTAGTGGCGATGCGAACCTGTCCCAGATTGTGGCCAATGACCTACGCACCAACATCAAGAAAGCCTTGCTGGACGAGAGCCTGACGCCTGAGAATATGAGCGCCAGGTCGGCTACTGAAATAAACGCAAAACTGTCTGAACTTTCCCAGAACCTCGGATCCGCGTTTGGTCGTTTAATCAGCGAGACAATGTTTCCAATCGTGCGCCGGTCGCTAGAACTGATGGACGAGATGGGGATGATTGAACTGCCCCTCAAAGTGAACGGCCTAGAGGTGACAGTCGTTCCACAATCGCCGCTGGCTATGGCCAACAATGCGGAGAGGTTGGGTGAGATTATGCAGTTTATGCAGATAAGCCAAGCACTAGGCCCGGTCGGCCAAACACTCATCAAAATGGATGCTGTTGGCGATTACATTGCTGACCAGCTTGGCATTCCGGCAGACCTACGCACCACGTTAGAAGAACGCGCTGAGATGCAAGCGCAGATGGCAGAAGCTGCCGCCATGATGGCCGAACAAGAGATGGGCGGGGCACCGCCAACTGAGGCACCACAAGCATGAACAACGCCCAACGTATTCGAAGCATAAACTCCCCTGGTTGGGATGGCGTTAACGCCGAGGCCCAGCCGGTCAAACTAGAACCTCTCGACCTGATGCGCGAGATGGACCTTAACTTCAAACGCACCTTTACCACACCGGCGGGCAAGCAAGTCTTGGCGCACCTACATGCCCAAACGCTTGACCAGCCTTGTTGGTCACCGGGCGCACATGAAAGCTACGGCTATGCCCGCGAAGGTCAGAACAGCATCGTTAGAGAAATAATTCAGCGAGTGAAAAGAGCCGATGACTTTAAATGATGAAGGTCAAACAGTGGCCGAGACTGAAACGCCGGAACCAGCAAGCCTTATGGAAGGCGTGTCAAGTTCTGAGCCAGAAAGTGAGGTCGCAGATGAGGCAATGCCGCACCGCGTCGAGGATGAGAAGCCGCCAAAAGAGGAACGACCAGCGTGGCTCGACGAAAAGTTCGCCAAGCCGGAAGACCTAGCGAAAAGCTATGACGAACTGCAAAAGAAATTCTCTCAGGGAAAGCACAAAGCGCCGGATGAATACTCAACCGATGTGCTGACCGAGGCAGGTTATGAGTTGGATGACCCGGTGGTCGATACCTATCTAGGCTGGGCCAAGAAGTACAACGTCAACCAAGAGGCATTTGACGAACTGGCCGGTGCCATCACGCAGATGTCCGGCGAGAACGTGGCGGCGGCTGAAGCTGACTACAAAGCAGAGCATGAGGCTCTTGGACCTAATGCCAACGAGATAATTAAAAGCAATGTGACTTGGGCTGACGGTCTGGTTCGTAAGGGCATTGTCACAGAAGATGAACGCGCTGAATTGAACAACTGGGGCGGCACGGCCATTGGCCAGCGGCTGATGCAGAAAGTTCGCACTATGACCGGCGATATGTCCAAGATACCGCTGGCCCCGGTCGCGGAAGACCAACTATCTGAGGCAGATTTTGCGGTCGAGATGCAAAGCCGCATGGCTGACCCACGCTATCAAAGTGACCCAGCGTATCGCCAAAAAGTTGAGAATGAGTTTAACCGCCGATTTGGTTAGTTCGCCTCGCCAGGTCTCCTCCCAGCTTGGCGCACCTTGGGGGGCAAGGTTTTCTCGTCCTTGTCTTGCTCCCCATTTTTTGTACACACATCAAAAGTAGCACCTAGTATTTACACATTGTGCAAAATCGTGTAAGGCGGTTTTGACTGACAACCCTTTTTGGGCCGGTCCTCACACGTAGAGGCCGGGAGTTCTCCCGATAACCAGACGCGAATTTTTGGTTTAATCAGGAGACAATCATGTCTACAGGACTTTCCCCAGCGTTTGTCCAGCTATTTGATGCCGAGGTCAAACAGGCCTATCAGGGCACCTCAATGCTGGCTGGCACAGTACGCACAAGAACAGGAGTTGAAGGTTCGACCGTCAACTTCCCGACCGTTGGAAAGGGTTCCGCATCACTGCGTTCTCCGCAAACTGATGTAGTGCCCCTTAATACCGATTTTGCGACCGTTAGCTGTACATTGCAGGATTATATCGCTGCAGAGTACAGTGACATCTTCAATCAGCAAAAGGTGAACTTTGACGAGCGTTCCGAGTTAGCGCAAGTTGTTGGGTCCGCAATCGGACGCCGCCAAGACCAGCTTATTCTGGACGCAATCGCGGCAGCATCAGCGGGCACCACGGTGGCCAATACGGTTGTAACATCAGGCTCTGCCGCTGCATCTGACCTTAACGTTGGTAAGATTATTGCGGCTGCTAAAGCACTGAACGCAGCTAACGTGCCAAGCACCGACCGCCACATGGTAATCCACGCAAACGGCCTTGCCGCATTGCTTGGTGACGAGCGGGCTGTTTCGTCTGATTTCAATTCACTGCAAGCATTGCAGCGTGGAGACATCAACACGTTTATGGGCTTCACCATGCACGTTCTTGGTGACCGCGACGAAGGCGGGTTGGCAATTGACGGCTCAAGTGACCGCACAAACTTTGCGTTCCACAAGAGCGCCATCGGTTGTGCAGTCGGAATGGCACCAACGACAAAGATTGACTACATCGCTGAGAAAACTTCGTTCTTGGTTGCTGCATGTCTGTCAATGGGTGCTGTCGCAATTGATGCGGCTGGCATCGTCGATGTCACAACCAGGGAGGCTTAATCATGGCTTTTGACAGAGCGAACTGGTCACCGATTGGTGGCCAATCCAAACGGGGCAAAGCGCCTCAAATGTGGTCCTACACCACCACTGACGCCAAAACGGTTGTTGATGGTGCGGGCTACTTCAATGATGTGTCTGGTGACGTAGTAGTGGGTGACCTCATTTACTCCTACGCCTCAACCGGGGGCACCGCTACGGCAAGCCACCATGTTGTACTTTCTAACGCATCAGGCGTGGTTGACGTAGGTGACGGCGTGACAATCGCGGTTACTGACAGCGACTAATACTGACTACGGGGGCGGGCAAACCGCCCTCGTACCTATTGGAGTTGATACATGGCCCAGGGCGATACAAGCATATCTATTTGCAATCAGGCGCTACTGTTGTTGGGTGATGAAAGTATCTCATCTTTTGACGATGGCACTGCCGGTTCTCAGGCTTGCAGCATTGTTTATGACATGGTTAAAAATTCGACTCTCGGCATCTTCTCTTGGTCGTTTACGGTGGCCAAGGTTGAACTGGCCAGAAGCACCAACACTCCGGCTAGTGAGTGGACCTACGAATATATTCTACCTAGTGACATGCTTACCGGCGTACCTCGCGCAGTGCGTACCAGTTCGGCGGCTAATGCCCCATTGGTGCGGTCCTACGAGATAAACCAATCAATCGGCGGTCTGTCTGTATTGATGACTAACGAGACCAGCATTTTCATTGATTACCAAAAGGCTGTTCCAGAGGCGCAAATGCCGCCCTACTTCGTGACCCTGATGGTGTACCAGCTTGCCTGGCACTTGGCCGAGGTTATCACTGACCAGACCACAAAGAGCCAATACTGGCGGGGCATTGCCCTTGGCTCACCGGCAGAGAATTTCCGAGGCGGCTGGCTACGTCAAGCGATGTCTATGGATAGTTCCGGCACACCGCCTAGCGTTATCTCTGATTACTTGCTGACTGACATCAGATGAGTAGAACGCAACAATATCAAGCGTCCTTCACAGTCGGTGAACTGGACCCGTTGTTGCGCGGTCGCATTGACTTGCAGCAATACTATTCAAGCGTGGACCTTGCCGACAATGTTGTGTTCGAGCCTCAAGGTGGGTTCTCTCGCCGCCCAGGCACCCGGTTCTTGCATGACCTTACTGCCGACAATCCCAACAACTCGGTGGTCCTCATACCGTTTGAGTTCTCGACCACCCAGAAATTTATGATTGTGGCGTCTGCCTACAACACCAGTTCAACAATCCGCTTTCGTTTCTTTGCCGACCAGACGCAGATAGAAAACCTTAACAGTACGACCAACGAGTACATAGATTACTCGGTCGGCACATTGTACAGCGTGTCAGCCTTTGACCTTCAGAAGTTATATTTTACGCAAAGCGCCGACACGCTGATTTGCACACATGAGAACTTTGCGCCGTTCAAAATTACCCGTGGGGCTAACAACCAGACTTGGACTATTGCAGCCCTGACCCTGACAGTTCCCAAGACGGTATTCACTGCGAACAATACAAACCCAGCGGCATCAATCACCCCTGACGGCACGACCGGCAATGTCACAGTGACTGCCGATGCTGACATATTTTCAGCCGCCAGCGTTGACCAGTACATCAATGTTCTCAGCGATTTTGGCCGTGCCCGCATTACCGAATATGTAAGCGCCCGCCAGGTGCGTGTAATTACCGAGGTGCCATTTGCGCGGTCTGAAACGCCGATAAACAGAACGAACACGTTCACAATAAAGGTTTTCGACTACGCCAATATTGCGACCGGCTCGACCATCGTTTTCAAGAAAAATGACGGCACAACAACTACGCTTACAAGCCTGGCTGTTGATGCTACCGACAGCGACAATGTTGATGACACTACGCCAGACTTTGCCCCGGCTGTCGGCAACAACACGACCGCTGACCGGATTGCCACTGCTATAAATAACTGCACTGGGTTTACGGCGGCACAACCCGCCGGTGACACTGTTACTGTCACCAGAACGACCACTGGGGCAAATAACTTGGTAGTCACCACCAGCGACAGCACACGCTTGGCAGTCACCGATTTTGTTTCAACGCCCCAATGGGAACTTGAAGCGGGCTATGAAGACAGTTTTTCCAACAGCCGGGGATGGCCTAGAACGTGTACGTTCCATGAAGGTCGCTTGTATCTCGGCGGCAGTGCTTCAGAACCAGCCACGCTGTTTGGTTCCAAAGTAGGTAATTTCTTTTCGTTCAAGGCATCAGAAGGTTTGGACGATGACGCCATCAAGGTGACACTCAGCACCGATAGTGTAAACGCAATTACTGCTATGCGCTCTGGCCGTGACCTCCAGATATTCACTACCGGGGCCGAGTTCTTTGTGCCTCAAGCCGACCTCACGCCAATTACGCCGAGCAACGTAACGGTTAAGTCTGCGACCCGGCGCGGGTCCAAGCTGGGATTGCGCCCACAGGCGGCTGAAGGCGGTACGCTGTTCATGTCCAAAGAGGGCAAGGCGCTGAGAGAAATGTTGTTCTCTGACGTTGAACTTTCCTACGTGGCCAACAACATCAGCTTGCTCTGTTCGCACATGATACTGGACCCACAGCGGATGGCGCTTAGACCGGCTACAGACACCACTGAGGGCGATTTGTTGCTGGTTGTTAACGGCACATCTACAACGGGCTACAGGGCCGCTTCCACAGGCTTTGCGGGTAATATCGCGGCGTTCATGCTGAACCGCCCACAACAGATTGTGGCGGCTAGTACGTTCTCAACCGATGGTGATTTCATCGATGTCGCGGTGGATGGCGATACCATTTATTGCATTGTCAAACGCACCATAGGCGGTGCCGCCAAGTACTACATTGAAACCTTTGACGATGACCGCACCACCGATTGCAGCTTGCAATACTACGCCAACCCGGTCGCGCCTGACCAAGCACTGCCTAGCAACACAACGGCGGGGTCTCTCAGCCACATTGAGGGCGAGGTGGTCAACGTAGTGCGCGACGACATTGTTGACGCTAACGACACGGTGGCCAGCGGAAATGTCACACTGGGCGGGGTGCCTAGTGTATATGCTGAAGTTGGTTTGCCCTTCACGCCGACCGTAACCACCCAGCCATTTGAGCCAAGGGCCGCATCCGGCTCTAGTCAATCAGCCCGGCGGCGGGTGGTCGAGGTGACGCCGATTTTGGACAACACGCAGAACCTGACGGTCCAGGGCAAAGAAGTTCAGTTACAAACCCTGCCGCTATCTGGGACCGGGTCAGTTCCGACTTTCACTGGCCCAAAAAAGCAAATGGGGTTTCTCGGCTACAGCCGTGATGCCCAGATAACAATCAGCCAATCACAGCCGGTGTTCTTCACGGTCTTGGCCCTCGATTATAAAGTGAGTGTAGGCGCATGAGCGGAATGGAAATGGTCATTATTGGTGCGCTTGTCTCAGGTGCATCAGCGGCGGCTGAAGGTCGGGCCAAAGTCGAGGCGGCAGAGTACCAACGAAATACTTATTACAGCAATGCCAGACAGGCCGAATTAAAAGGCCGAGTTGATGCCCTGGCTTATAAACGCGAAGGCATTGATATTTTAAGAAACGTGCAGAAGACGATGGCCACGGCTACGGCCCGCGCTGCCAGTGGTGGCCTTGCGCCGTATATCTCTGGCGAAAGCACGGCAATGATTAACATAGCGAGTATGCGTGGCGCAGCGGACGAGTTCAGCATACAGTCAGACAACGCCTCGCTGGCTCAAAGCATGTCGCAAATGCAAGCCGACAATTTTAGACTAGCCGGTGATACTGGTCTTCGTATGGCGCAGAAAGCTGCCAAGCGCGGGGTAATCTCTGCCGTGGTGAAGGGCGGGCTAATGGGTGCGAGTAGTGGTGGATTTACCGGCAATGCAGTGCCAATGAACAGTGGCTCTATGAACACCATAAACTTGTCTGGTGGTCAGACTTTGGCGGGTGGCTAATGGCTGAACGTCCCACATATCAACGGCGAGGCGCACAGCTTAGATTGCCGACATTCCAAGATGCGGTAGGTCAAGTCGGGGCGCGGGGTGCGGCACAGAAGGCTCAAGACTTGGGCCGAATGACCCAGTTTTTCTTGCAGCAAACGCAACAGCAAGCAGAAATTGCGGGCGCAGAATATGGGGCACTACACGCGCCCACAAAGAAACAAATTGAGGATGCGTACAAATCAGGCGGTGCAGTAGATATGCCCGGTGGCAATCTGTCTGTGTTCGACCGTGCCGCGAAGCGGGCCGCATACAATATGGCCAGCGACCAACTGGAAATGCTAACCCGCGAAAAAATATCAGAGATTGTGCTGGGCGCTTATCAGTCCAAGATGCCAGCAGATGATTTGGCTGACAAAATTGACGAGGTCATTGCTGGCTATGCGGGCACGTTTGACAAAGAAGCTCCAACGGTTGCGGTTCAGTTTCGCGCCAAAATGGGCATTTATGCTAACAACGAGTTTGAGGCATACAGTAAATGGAAGATTGGTCAGAACAAGTCTAATGCTTTGGCAACCTTCTTGGCACAAGACAAAGCAACGGACGCTAGCGACCAAAGAGTGAACCAAGCCCGTACTGTGACAGGGAGGAGCAACTAATGGCTGAAAGTTTAGTTCAGCAAGGTTCCTCTATTATGATTGATGGAAAGGTCCGGCGTTCACTAAAGCCAAAATTGCGTTCTGCACCAGAGAATGAGGTTATAGATTTAACCGCCGAAGCAACATTTGTTGAACTTGTGCAAATGGAAAAGCTAGAGAGGTTGCAGCGATATGCCAGCCTTGGCATGACATCCTCGCAAATGACGGCAGCGGCAAATAATTTTGATGCAGTTAATGAAGAAAAAATGCTTGCTTTGTTAATTGATGAAGTTTTTACCGGGCCTAAAAAGTCTGAAGTAATTGACCTTATTCGCGCAGGAAAAGTAAAAAGGCTTTCCGGCAATAACGCATTATACAATGCAGTTACCTATCTTCATTCTCAGAATATACCGTACTATGACATAGCTAATGAACTGGCCAAACGCCGCACGGTAATGCTGCGAGAGCAAGAGGCGCAAGATGCCGCTGATGCAAGGCAAGCAATTAAAGATGAAGAGACTCATACAGCGGCGGCAACGCGGGCAATGGCAATAGGCGACCGCGATGCGTTTGACATTGCGGTTAAAAAATTAAACTCGCTCGACCCAGAAGCCGCTGCAAAATTAGAAACTGAGTTCCTAACAATCGGTACGGTTCGCCAAACAAGCGACCCAAGTGTAGTCAACACGCTAGATACCAAGCGCCGAGAATTATCGTATGCCGATGTGGTTAATGCTAGAGGTGACTTGAGTGCAGCCGATTACACCAAGTATCTTGGACTAGTTGAAACTTACGAAAGCGCCGAGGTGGCTATTGCGGAGTCATGGCTTAAAGGTGAACTAAAGTTGACGGGTGACTTGCGTGAGATTGCCATTGATAACCCAATGTTTGAGAAAAGCCAGTTATACGCAAGCCTAGTTGGCAAGCTGGCCTTGGCAAAATTAAACGCTGACAAGGCGGGTCAGAACTTTGATGCGATTGCAACGGCACAATCTCTATTGGGCACACAAGCCGATGAAATTGACGAGGCGCAATTCTTAGCATTGCAGAAAAATGCAAGCGGTCTAATTGGCATTTTAAACAGCAAAAAAGGTGCGGAATTAGAAATAGACGATTATGCTGGCGCTATTGATTTTTTAAAGGACATCCAAGAACGGCTCAAAAATGGCGAACGCATCAAAGGGTATAAGACTGAGAGAGAGCGGAATGGGATTACTGGGCAGATACAAAGACTAGAGAGGGCGATTAGATAATGGACCTTCTCGACGCAATCGCAGAAAGCCGGGCAGTTCGTAGCCAAGAGGCTTATGATGTCTACATAACTAAGGATGGTGTTTCATATACACCGCCACCACCACCGCCTGGTCTTCTTAGCAAAGCTGGTGACGTTGCAATGTCTGCCGGTGAGGCTGTGGTTGATGCGGCAATGGACCCGGTTGGAACTGCGAAAGCAACTGGCAGGGCCGTGGCTGGAGGTCTGCGCGATTTCTCCCAAGGCGTCATCGACCTGAGTTCTGAACTCGGTGGCATGATTGAGACAAACGTGGGCAGCTTGGGCTATCTCAACGTGGATGAGAACGGCGTAAATTGGAGCAAGGAACCACCCGCCGGTGCCCAGCCAGGACAGCTTGGCGATTTACCTGATGTGCCAAAAGGCGACAGCATGGCCGAGGGCTTTGCGCGGGGGCTAGTCCAGTTCGCGGCGGGCATGGCAGCGGCCCCGGTTCGCGGTGCGGGCATGGGCGCAAATATGCTGCGCTCTGGTTTTGCTGATGCTTTGCTTGACCCAGAAGAGGGCAACCTGTCATCATTGCTCAAAGGCATGGGTTTAGACTACGCCGTCTTGGATTATTTAGACAGCAAAGTTGACAGCGATGCAGGGCCAGAGGAACGACTAAAGGCGCGGATATTGCAAGCGGTTGAAGGCACAGCCATCGGCGTTCCAATTGATGTGGTCATGTACGGGTTTCGCCTCATACGGTCTAACAAGGAAGCGGTCGAGGCAGTAAAAGAAACACTGGCTCAAGCACCACCGCCAACTGATACGCAAGTTATGCCTAGCCAATCGTTCTTTGATAAGGCGGGTGAAGCAACTGACAGGTTTGTTACTCAGGCCGCAACTACAACAGATGAAGTGGCAACAAGTGCCGCCCGCGCAACTGATGAGTTTGTGTCCAAGGTTGAACCGTCACCGGATGCTTCTTATGATGGAGGCAAAATTGCCGGGGATGGAAAATTGTCTAGCACAGCACAAAATGCCGCTATGCCAACAAGAAAGCAATTTCAAAAAAACTATCTGGTACACGTTGACGTTAAGGGCCGCCAAGGTAAACACAATCCGCAAGAGGTGAAGGAGTCTGTTTTAAAAAATGGGTTTACAGGCGGGCAACTATTGCCAGCGTATAAAGGCGGCACGCCAACAAATATTATTGATGAACAATACGCGCCTCGAAAGGGTGATGTCATTTACGTCATCCCGCCAGATGGGTACGAAACTCGAAACGGCATGGAATATATCAAAAAGGGTTACAAGCCGCCGCCCAATTTCATCATTGAGGCCCCAGAGGATTTTATAGACGTTTACGAAGTTTTTTCAAAATCTCAGGCCAAAAGGCGGGCAAAAGGATGACGAGACATGAGCGTAGCTGACAGCCCAATACTTCCCCAGCCAGAAGCACAACCACCAATGGTTGACGCCGGTGTAGCCGGTGACATGACGCCAGCAACTGAGGTCGAACCGCAAGGCGTCGAGGTCGCGGGTCCACTTAAGGACGCGATTGGCGCGGCGGTTGGTGCCGTGGTTAAGCCGATTGAAGATTTCGCCAATAAGGCCGAGGCGCGTTCATTTGTTGGTGTGCCAGAAGCTAACGTGTTCTCTGGCCCCGGTGACAGCCTAGTAATCAAGGCCATGCCCAATGAAGACCTAGAACGGCTGAACCAATCAATTGCGGGCAACTCTGGTGTTTTCAGCGCAGTCACTAACAAGCAAGCCGGTGCAGTCAACTTAGGCCGTATTGGTGAGATATTTAACGCCGCCGGTACTGATGACTTTAACCTTGAGACAGTTCTAACAAACATTAAAACAAACAACACTGAACTTTTTGCCCATCTGCGCCGTGACACTAAGTCAATGGACGAGTTGATGACATTGGCTGAAGCAACCGGCTTTGAGAAAATCGCTTACAAGTTCTTAGGCCGCAAACCTGGCGAGGTGCTGCCACCAGAGGAAGTGCTGGCCGGAATGGTTGGCGTTATTAAACTGGGCCAAGAAATAGAGGTTGCAGCCCGCGCCGTCATTAACCTCGCTGAAGGCTCACCCGAAAAACTTATGGCGTTTAAAAAAATGCGGATGTTAGGTGCGGTGACATCTAACCTAGCCGCTCAAGTCTCTGGCAATGTTTCAGAGTACGGGCGCGGTCTAGGCATTATATCATCAATCTCTAAGCTAAACCTAAATGCTGGTGATTACGCAGAACAGCTAGACCGTTTTGTTGGTGAGATGGACGAGGGGATGATGGACTATCATGCCCATGTGCTTCTTTCTATGGAGAACCCCGCCGCCCGCGCCAAGTATGCCGAGAAAGGCATAATCTCCAAGACCTATGATTTTGCTATGGAGAACTATATCAATGCCATTCTTTCCGGCCCGGTTAGCCACACGGTAAACCTAGCGGGCAATATGTCATTTCAAATTATGACGCTGGCCGAGCGTGGCCTAGCTGGTCTTATTGGCAATATTCGCACGGTTGGTGGCCGACGAGGCGAGATTGGTGACCAAGCATACATGGGCGAGGCATCGGCTGAAGCATTTGGCTTTATGATGGCGCAGCGCGATGCGTTCACTTTAATGGGCAAAACATTTGTGACGGGTCAAAGTTCAGACCTTATGACAAAGATTGACCTCAAAGAACAACGCGCCGTGGGCCGCACTGACAACCTAGTTGATATTGCCAAGGGCGTATATGAAGGCGACTTTTACAAAACAGCAATTGATGCGTTTGGCATTGCCACTAGAATGTCAGGTCGATTGCTTGCGACCGAGGATGAGTATTTCAAGGTTATAACACGCCGCCGTGTGTTGTATCGTGAGGCGCACCGAGCCGCGCAAATAGCCTACCAAAGCGCAAGGAAAGCCGGGTTGTCTAGGTCAGACGCTCAGAAGTTATCTAAGAAAAAAGCCGCTGACATTATGGTCAGCCCGCCAGACGCCGTGCAAAAAATGATGGTTGATGACTCTCGGCAAATGACATTCCAAGGTCAGCCTAAAGGCTGGTTTGGGCGCATGGGGCCGCTCATAAACGAGTTCCCTTTGATGAAAGTGATTGCGCCGTTTTACAACACTCCTACTAATATAATTAATGAAGCATTTGACCGCACACTAAACTGGTCACCAATATATCGAGCAATAAAACAGAACACAAAGGCAGGGGCTTTATTGCCCGCACTAGGTGACCGCTTTGGTGGCAACGCACCGATAGCAGGGAAAGAGATAGACCAGGCAATCTCTAAGCTGGCCATAGGTAATAGCATTGCACTTACAATGTTTGGTATTGCCAGCAATGATGGCTATCAGGAACATCCTCCAATCATCTCCGGCTATCTAGGCGCGGTGCAAAACGTCTTTGGCCTCAAGGGCTATGCTGGTGAAGACTACATGATTACCGGCAACATCAGTGATGACCTTTCAGCACAATACAATATCGCTGGCTCTGCCGGTGTGCCGCCTGGTTCGGTCGGCATTTGGAACGATGAGAAAGGTGAATACGAGTTCACGACCTTTACACGCTTTGACCCAATATCTGCCCTATTGTTTATGGGGTCGGACATGGCTGAATATGTTAAGTATTCTGATGACGAGGTGGGCATTGCTGAACTGACCGGTGCCTATACTTTGGCGGTTGCAGAATACGCAACATCAATGCCTTTCCTGCAAGGTATGTCCGATTTGTCCGAGGTGTTTTTCAACGGTCGAGGCAGTCAAGAGGATGGCATTGCCAGAGCCTTGCAGTTCCTTGGAACACAAGCGGGCACTGTTGGCACCAATGTCTTGGGAAATGTTGACCAATCAACTCTAGGCTTGCTCAGTTATGCCAATGAGTTCTTGCGCGGTGATGAGTACCCGCTCATTAGCCAGACTAGTTTAATGGCCACGCTAGAGCGCCTTAACGACCCGGTGCAGCGTTCCACTAAATTGCCGCTAGGCACTGCCCCGTTCACCGATGACCTGTATACCGAGTTGCCGCCATTTATGACCGGGTTCTATACCGCTCTGCAAAAGGCAAAGGCCCGCAACCCTAATTTCTCAGAAAACTTGCCAAAAGGTTTGAATTTTTGGGGCGAGGAAAAGTACCAAGGGCGCGGCACTAGGCTTGAAACAATTAACCCGTTTAAAATTCAGGATGGTGCGTACTCTAGTTTAGACGAGGAACTAATTAGGTTGGCCGAGGTTGGGGCTGGTGTGTTCGGGTTCCACCGCGACCGCATAGGACAGACCAAGCTAAACAATGAACAATTTAGTATGTTCATCAGCACAATAAATACCATTGATGACCGTGGCTATATGCCAGATGACATATACTACGATGAAAGCGAAAAACTTGTTATTGCTTTGGACAAGATGCTGACCAGCGAAGAGTACGCCGATGCCATTACTGACGATGACAAGTTCGATTTGTTATCAGGAGTTTTGATTGAGCGCCGGACTTTGGCAAAGGAATACATGGCTGGGCGTCCTGGCACTAGAAGCAAGCGAGGAATGACAGGGGTGGACATTATGCTGGAAAGCCGCCGTCAGCTTGGCGAGTTATGACAATGACAAATCACCCAAAACAGTGTACAATCATTAATAGGAAGGATTGGTAATGGCCACTTTTGCAATCAGCGCAGTTACGCGCAAAGCCCAGGCCACGGCCAATGGCTCAACCAATGAGTTCTCGTTTAGCTTTTCGGTAAACACTGAGGCCGATGTTGCGGTTTTTGTCGGCACTACGCTAAAGACAATCTCAACGCACTACACGGTCAGCATAACGTCCTCGACCGGCGCGGGGTCTATTACCTTTACGTCAGGCAATACGCCAACGAACGGCCAGATAGTCACGATTATGTCCAAGACGGCACTGGCCAGGTCAAGTGTGTACACATCCGGCGGCACTATAAATGCCACTAGCTTAGAGACAGACTTCGACACAAACATGATGCTGTTTCAGCAACAAGACGAGCGCCTAGACCGCACCTTGATTGCCCCGGTGGATGACGCCACCAGCATTGATATGACCCTGCCAAACAAGGACGCCCGCAAGGGAACAGTCTTGGGGTTCAACGCTACATCAGGCAACCCAGAAGCTGGGCCAAGCATTACGGCGGTTCAATCTCTGGCCGATGTGACAACCGCTATCAACTTGCTGGGCACATCTGACGCAGTCAGCGACATGAATACCTTAGCGACATCTAGCAATGTCACAAATCAAAACACACTTGCTGGTATTGCCAGCAACATCACGACCGTGGCTGGGATAGCAAGCGATGTGACCGCTGTGGCTGGCGATGCCACCGACATAGGCGTGGTTGCAGGGAAAGCTACAGAGATTGGACGACTAGGCACTAGCGATGCTGTTGCGGACATGGCAATTCTAGGCACCAGCGATGTTGTTGCTGATATGAATACTCTTGGTACGGCTGCAATCGTCGAAGATATGAATTTGCTGGGAACGTCTGCTAACGTCACCGCGATGGGATTGCTGGGAACGTCAGAAACGGTTGCTGATATGGCTATTTTAGGCACGACAGATGTTGTCGCAGATATGGCAATACTAGCTACTACAGACGTTGTCGCTGATATGAATACTTTAGCTACTAGTGATATTATTTCCGACCTTAACACGCTTGCCACCAGTGACATTGTCACTGACATGAACTTGCTTGCTACGTCTTCCAATGTAGCAGCAATGGCCTTGCTTGGAACGAGCGATGTTGTTGCTGATATGGCCTTGCTTGGAACGTCTGACGTTGTTGCTGACTTAGCAATACTTGGCACAACGGATGTTGTCTCAGATATGAACACGCTGGCAACGTCCGACATTGTGTCCGATATGAACACGCTTGCGACATCAGCAAACGTCACAGCAATGGGATTACTTGGCACCTCGGCAGTTGTTGAAGATATGGGCTTCCTAGGCACGGCAGCGGTTGTGGAAGATATGGGTATCCTTGGCACATCCGCCAACGTTACAGCTATGTCAAACGTGTCTGGCTCTATATCAAACGTTAATACCGTTGCTACAAATTTATCTGGTATTACCGCATTTTCCGAGGTTTATTCTAGCGGGAGTTCTGACCCTAGCTCCAATCTCAATGCTGGTGATTTATTTTTCAACACAAGCAGCGATACTCTTAAAGTTTATACTGGTAGTGCGTGGGAGCAGGGCGTAACTGCTGGCTCTGGCTTCCTGCCTCTGTCGGGAGGTCAGCTTTCTGGCAATCTCACAATGGCTGGCAGTCAAACTGTAGATGGTCGGGATGTATCAGCCGATGGTACTAAGTTGGATGGCATTGCTGCAAGTGCTAACAATTACGTCCACCCTAATCACAGTGGCGAAGTCACCAGTTCTGCCGATGGCGCAACTGTTGTCGCGTCAAATGTCATTGATGCTGACAATCTAAAGGTAACAGGTAACGGAAGCACGTCCCAGTTTTTGCGCTCTGATGGCGATGGCACTTTTACTTGGGCAACACCAACCGACACAAATACAGAGTATTCAGTCGGCGATGGCGGTCTGACGCAAAATAACTTTACGAATACGTTGAAATCCAAACTAGATGGCATTGAGGCTAGTGCTACTGCCGACCAGACAGCATCAGAAATTAGAACTTTAGTAGAATCCGCATCCGATAGTAATGTGTTTACGGATGCTGACCACACAAAACTTAATGGCGTTGCCGCATCAGCTAACAATTACGTCCACCCCAATCACTCTGGTGAAGTTACTAGTACGGCAGATGGCGCAACAGTTATTGCTGACAATGTAGTGGATGAGGCAAATCTCAAGGTCAGCAACAGCCCAGTAAACGGTTACATGCTGACCGCACAATCAGGTAATACTGGTGGCCTTACTTGGGCTGAAGCGGGAGGGGGTGCGACAGAACTAATAGCAACTTTAACAGCAAATAATAGTACGACATTAAACTTCACAGGTTTTGATGCAAGCACATATGGTTCGTATTTGTTTAAAGTTGATTTAAAGCCTGCAACAGCAAACGTTACTTTACGCGCTTTGGTTAGTACAGACGGAGGGTCTAACTACCTAAGTGGCAGTACTGATTATTTTACAGATGGAGCAAATAGAGCATATCTAGAACTTTCGGGTGGAGGTGGCTCTACTGCCGCAGAAAATCTTAGAAATGGTGACATTGTTCTTATCAGCCCTGATAATACAAGTAACTATTCTATGTTTGCTTCGTATGTTTCTGCTGGCGGTGATGCTTATGCTGCACTCAGTGAGGCTTATAGAAATAGTGTTTTCAGAAGCACCACAGCAATTAATGCTATCCAATTTTATTTAGCCTCCGGCCCATCGTCAGGAGGTAATTTTACTTCTGGAACAATCCGTGTTTACGGATTTAAAAAGTAAGGAAACTGCTATGCCAAGATTTCACAATACTGATGGGGTAGACGTTCAGTTTACAGCCGCAGAGGAAGCGGCTTGGGACGCTAGATTTTCAGAATATGACCCTGCTTACGGTGCTGCTATAGCTATCCGAAAAAAACGTGACGCTAAACTAGCTGCTTGCGACTGGATGGCTAACAGTGATGTAACAATGTCAGACGAGTGGCGCGTATACCGACAGGCGCTAAGAGACGTGCCGACGCAAGCAGGATTTCCAAACTCAGTTACTTGGCCAAGTGAGCCTAGCTAATGGATAAGCGAACTGTAGCAAGCGCCCATGAGCGCATCGATGGCATAGACAACCGGCTGGTGGCCTTAGAGGTGCGCCTAGAGGAGCGGTGGCTGGAACAACTGCACCGAATGCGTAGGCTAGAACATATCATCTTGGGGTCAGCCGCCGCCACAATCGCCCTGCTTCTCAGCCTGATAATGGAGTAACGAGATGGTAACTATCGTGGACCTTAACCCTCACCTGCGTACAATTAACAAACGTACCGATGATGTTGAACAGCCAAAGGCTGAGAAGCGCAAGCGTGGTCGGCCCAAGAAAACTGACAAGAAGTAAATGATATGGTCGCTGAGATACTAGCCGGGATAGCACTTGTTAAAGCGAGTGCGGCGGCAATCAAGGAAGGCGTTTCAGCGGCCAAGTCTATGGGCGAACTGGCGGGCGACATTGATGCCCTGTTCGAAGGCAACAAGCAGTGTCAAAAGGCGCGGGCGAAAAAGTCCGGCATGTCTCTCAAGGACCAGCTTGGTGCAGGGTCAGCGGCCCAAGAAGTGATTGATGCCCGGCTGGCCAAAGAGGCATTGTGGGACGCCCGCATGGCTATCAGCATGAGATTTGGGCCAAAAGCCTGGGACGATATTGTAGTTTTACAGGCCGAGAGAGACAAGGAAGCCAAGCGTTTGGCGGCGATTGAGAAACAGCAACGGCTAGAAAAGCGTGAGCGGATACAGGGCATCTTCATCCTCATTGCTTCATTGCTCATAGGTATCACCATCATTGGGATTGTTCTTGCGGTCATTTGGGCAAGCAAGCAAGTGCC
>Ga0181397_1000082_pt1 | contig 33295 bp, 25 predicted proteins | sample 20SPOviralmetaG_FD_130126 | JGI IMG/M metagenome (GOLD analysis project Ga0181397, IMG submission 130126) | Marine viral communities from the oligotrophic San Pedro Time Series (SPOT) site, San Pedro Channel, CA, USA - 20 SPOT_SRF_2011-02-23 | ecosystem: Environmental > Aquatic > Marine > Strait...
ACCACAGAAAGCACCTAAAGGTTCTATATTAAGAGGTGAATCTCCTTTTAATTTATTAGAGCGTATAAAGAAAGTTGCCACTGAATGGGTTAAGCCTGGTCACAGAAAAGGGTCTAACACTCACAACGTTTCAGCTACTGTTAGTTTAAAGAAAGAAGAGTGGGATAAGGCTGGTGAATGGATGTGGGAAAACAGAGATCATTATAATGGATTATCCGTATTGCCTTATGATGGTGGTACATATACTCAAGCTCCATTTGAAGACATAAGCAAAGTAAAATACGATATGGCTATGAAACATTTAAAAGATGTTGACCTTAGTAAAATTGTAGAAACAGAAGATGAAACAGATCTTGCAGGAGAATTAGCTTGTGCAGGTGATAATTGTGAAATTAAATGAAACGATTAGCTGTTATAGGCGGTATTGGCATAATGACTATGGCTGGTACTAATATGATCTGGCATAAGCAAAAGCTAGATTTTAATCCGAATACACTTGCGATAGCAAGCGGCGCTTTTATAGTGTCGATAGGTATAACTATTAAAATATGAATTATGTGTGACGGATGTCCGGGCGGGTTTTGCCCATGGTGCTAAATATAAAAAGGGGAAGTCGTAATGACCTCCCCTTTTTTGGTTACAGGAACTTTGGGTATGGTGCCCAGTTTTTTCGTGTTCCTAACGTCCGTAATTAGTTCCAGATTCTTTATTAGCATTAGCTTCCCAAGGTGCGTCTTTGCGACCTTGCCATTCTTGCTTGCTGTACTTTTTACCTTTCCAATAAAAATTTTCATCATCCCAAGCTAAAGCCCCAGACTTAACGTCATCTACATGCCCAAGCTCGTGTTTTATAACAGATTTAATATGGCTATCAGGTATATCTTTGCTTAATGTTATGTTTCCAGCACTAGTTGTTCTACCTAAAACATTAGCATCATCTTCTATGTGACTAACAGAAGTATTCATTAGTCTCATGTCAAATTTGTTTTTTAATTTAAACGCCATAATATATTTTTAAAATCTTGAACAACACCATCTTTTTCTAGCAGCTCTACCTCTTTTTCCAGTCCAGCTTTTTGATCTACTACAAAATGCTTTTTGTCTTTTATAAGCTTTAGTACCTGCTTTTACATCACACTTGGTTACTGCAGTTTTAAGTTTACTTCCTGGGTTTTTCTTTCTATATTCTTTAACTCCTTTTTCGGTCATACCAGCGCCTTCTTCAACAGTTCTAAAGTTACGACCTTTTCCCTTTGTAGTTTTTCTTGGTTCAGCCATTACTTTTTCTTTAATTCTTTTTTCATTTGTTTATCAGTAAAAGGAACATCAGCATCATCTGATTTACGTGTAATTATTTTTGTTCCATCACAGTATAACTCATCTTTTTCAGTATTCCATTCTTGTTCTCCACCTGGTTTCTCCAAGTACACAGCTTTTCTTTCAGCCCATAAAGCATCACATGGGTTAGACTTCTTTTTTCTTTTAGTTTTTTTACCGTTACCTATCATTTTTTCTTTTTTATCGGTACACAATTGTTTACCATTCTATTACCTTTTTTTTTCATACCTTTTTTGACATATCCAGGCCAACAAGGTTTTTTATTTTTTCTTTTAGTAGGCATTACTTTTTCTTTTTACGAGTTCTACTTGACGCTCCGCAAGGTGCGCCTGTTGCTACATTAATCCAGTTTTCTTTTTCAAACCAATCTTTTAAAGTAGCTCCTTTTTTACGAGCGCCTTTAACATTTGATTTGCTAGATCTTTTATATTTACCTTTGCTAGCGGCAGATTTTTTAGCATTAACTACTTTTTTCTTTTCTGCAGCTGACATAGATCTAACCTTACTCGCTGGTAAACAAACTTTAGTAGTTCCTCCGCCTTTAACTTTTTTCGCCATTTTGTTTTATATGATTGTATAACATGTCTCCAATTATTTTACCAAATTTTGAGTCTGATTCATAATGTGCTTTAGCAACATTTCTACTATCAGATATATTATTACCTAGTACTGTGAACCTATTAGTGTTGTTTAAATCATTTAAATAATTAGCAACTAATCTACCCTGAGCAGAGTGTCCAGATGGATATGAAGGAGTTTTCATAGATTTTAACTCAATATCATTTAATTTTATATCATACTGTTTAGCAAGATCTTTAGGTCTAGGTCTATTAAAATGTAGTTTTAATTTTTTAATTACATCATCATAAGCATCTAAAGACATTTTTTTTACATTTTCTTTTGGAAAATTAAAATTATTAGCTTTAGCAAAGTTTCCAAAAACTTTCATTATATCGTCATTGTTTTTAACAAAATTTTCGTCATCTTTAATTTTAGTCAGATCTTGTATTTCTCTAAAGGTTTCTAAAGAATTGTCTTTAGGTGGCTTTTGCATCTTTAATTTGCTTAAATCAAAGTTTTTAAACTTACTTCTTTTTTCCAACTCCCCAATTTTTTGCACCTCTTTTTCTACACTGAACTAATTGACCAGACGCATAAGCACTAGGCCAAACTTTAACTGCTGCTTTAACTTTATGGTAGCATGCATCTTTTTTTGTTTTCTTTTTTCTAGCCATGATTTATAATTTTCTACCTTTTTTATCTACTTTAACCTCTTTAACTATAACCCTAGTATTAGGTTTTTTATTTCTTAATTCTTCTAACTGCCTGTTAAGCTCTTCTAGTTTACCATCATTCTCTGTACCATCTTTAATTAAAGTAGATATAACATTTATTTCTTCAAATACAACATCATCAACTTGTTCAAGCATATCAACTCTTTCTTTCAAATCTATTATCATATCTTCGTTCCACTTTTCTTTTAGCTCATATTCTAAACGAGTTACTTCTACAGGTGGCAATGTTTTAGCTTGTGCTATATCTTCTTGCAAAGTATAATACATACCTACTATTGTAGTTGTAAACATTATTATACCTATTACGGTTTTTATATCTATTTTAAACTCTGTATTTTCTGATATTTTCATTTTTCCATTAATTCTAGCAATTTATTAACTCTATCTTTTTCGTACTTTAAAGATTTTATATTGCTTTTAGTTAAACCTAAACTATCTAATTTTTGTATTTGTTCTTGTTTTGTTAATTTAAAATACTTTTCTGTATCTTGTTTTATTTTTTGATTTTTATAACTTGCTTCATCAAGTACTGGTTTGTATGCATATTTTCTTGTTTTAGCTTCTTTTCTTTTTAACGCTCTTTCTTTTCTATCTTCTTCTTTTTCTTTTTCAGACATTAACTGCCACTCAGGCCAACCAAGACCCATTGCTAAACGTTTCCAGTTTTCATTGTCATCATTTAAAGCTCCTTTAATATTTTCTACTTTTTGATAAATTCTATCAAGAGGCACGTTAGTTGTAGAAGCTACTACTTTTGCAGCCGCTTCATAAGCTGGATTATTTATATTAAAAGGATCTTTAGCTTCTGGATCTTTTCTACCATATTCCCAAGTAGTCATACCTTGTTTAAATTTACTAACTTTAATATCTATAGGAGGAGAGACATCAAGCAATTTAAAAGCAACATCAGGATATTCAGGTCTTGACTTTTTAGATCTATCATAAATATCTAAAGCAATATTTTTTATTGTAGAAACAACAGCTCCACCAATACCAAGCCCTCTTAATACGTTGTCTGTCATGCTGTTTAAAGTTTTTACACCTTTGTATTTTTCTAAAAATGATTCTTGTTCTTCATCATCATCATTAAATGCTACGGCAAATAAAGCAGATTGCAGTGTGGTAAATATTATGTTTTGTAAAGCACCATAGTACAATATTTTACTTACATTATCTTTCCAATCACCTCTTCCATTAACTAAATCTAAGCTTGCTTTTTTCATTATTCTAGAATATTGACTAGGCGTATTAGCAAATGCTAATATAACTTTACCAGCAGTACTAGCTTGTTGTTGAGATATTTTACTTGGATCAGAAGACTGTTGTGATTCTTCAGATTTAGCTTTGAAATCTTCAAAAGCTCTAGCATCTGCATCAGCTTTGCTTAATCCTTGTTTTAAATAAGCATTTACTTTATTTCTATAATAAGTAGCACCACCGCTAGCTATAGCAAAACTATCTGCTATTTGAGTTAATACAAAACCTTTTTTAAGTAAAGTTGCTATAACAGCTTTAGCTTTATTTGTACTAGTTTTTGCTGATTCAGCTATTTCAGATTCACTTACATTTATTTTTAAACCATTACGTCTATCAACTAAATAATCTGAGTTCATTAAAGTCATAAAGTCAGACCAGTACTGAGGTTGATTAGCAAATGCCTTGCCAGCTTTGTACAAGTTGTTATCTCCAGTTAGCTCTATAAAGTTTAAAGAAGATATAGTCTGTAGCACGGCTGATCTAGCGTTTAAGAACATAACACCACCAATAGAATTATTAACATAGTCTAAGAACCTAGACTCTATTCTACCCATTGCAACACCTCTGTTAGTGCCTGTTTTCATTCTTCTAATAGAATCTTCTAAAGCTTCTCTATATTTAGATCCAAATGCAGCTTCTATTTTATTTAAGTTTTTATTTGAAAAAGCTTGGTCTATATTCTCGTTCCATTGTGATAAATACTTTGATCTACCTTGAGTTCTCAAACCTTCTCTCATATCAGTGGTAATTGTTCCAGCTAACCAGTTTTTACCAGGGTAATAATAGCCATTACTTTTATTTATGTCTATTAACTGACTAGAAAAAATACCAATTTCAGGATTTTCTTTTACAAATTCATCAACTTGTTTTAAATCTCTTTTAGATAAACCTTCTATTTTTATATCTTGTTTGTTCCAAGCATCTATTCTTACTATATCTTCAAAGGTAAAACCACCAAAAGCTTTCTTTTTTAAGTTTTTAGGTATACCTTCTAAGCTGTTTTTAAGAGCTTTAAAATCTGCTGCTAAAGTGTTTTGAGCAACTGTTAAGTCATTAATACCTCTGTTATAAGGTTTTATTAAGTTTTCTTGCATCCACTCCCATTGCGCATCACCTATTGATCCTTTACCTAGTAAGTTATATAATAAACCTCCAAAGTCTTCCGCCGATGCAGGTATTAAGTCAAAGCTTCTTTTGTCTCTACCCTCTGATTTAGCTCTTACATCTGAGTACTCTTTAAATGATTCAATACCAGTTTTTTGGTATATAATATCATTCATAGTTTGATCAACAGTTTCACTAAATTTTACTTTAGCTTGTTGCACTTTAGACTTAACATCTATAACATCAAGAGCTCTTTTAACTGCTTCTACATTTTGCGCAGCATCATCAGCAAAATAAAAGTCATTATAACCTTCAGCAGCTTTGTTGACTATCCAGCTTGACTTAGCAAATTCAGAACTATTTCCAAGGCCGGTAATGTTTTGTATAGGTATTTCAAGTCCAACACTTTTTAAAAACGACTGTATAGGTTGCGCAGATTCAGGAGCACGAGCAGTTAATACAAAAACATCTTCAGTTCCTCTAGCATTTTGTATAGCTTTAGCAACTTTTAATAATGGACCTGGTTTGCCATCTCTTACAATATTAAAGTCTTCAAAATCAAAACTTGCTCCTTCAGTTAGCAAATCAGAACCACGTTCTGCGAATTGTTCAGCTGTTAATTCTCCTTTAGTTCCATCTGGCATAGTATAAAATACTAAGCTATTACTTTGAGCTAAAGTATCGTCAAAGTCAAATACTCTAATTTTCTTAACAGGAGCATTAGGATCACGAGCTATAGATAAAGCTTTGTCTAATATTTCTGTTTCAATAATAGTTATACCGTTGTTTTGAGTTTCAGACGGTTTCATTACTTGGCTACTATCTACAAGATCTACATTAGCTTTTTTAGTTTTAGGATTATTATTCATTTTACTAAACCTAGTACTATTCTGTCCTATTTTAGTTCCATCTACTAAAGTAAATTCTAATAATTTTATTAATTCTGAGTATCTAGTGTCCCATTGAGAGTCTCCTGTTTTATAATTTAATCCCATAGAAGACTGTAAACCAGCTTCTCTCAACATTGTATCAAGTCCAAAAGGTAGCATAATTGTATTATAATTATCTAGTTCTTTATTGAATTCTTTTTTATTTGCTGGTGAAGGATCTAATAAATATTTATATATTTGAAGTGACATTCTCATAGCTGGAGTCATATGTTCTAATACAAATTTATCATTAGCAGGTAAATTTAACATATCTAACAAAGTAGCTTTATCTAAAGTAGGATAGCCTAAAAATACAGCAGCACTTTTTATATAACTAGCCATTGTCTTACCACCTATAGCTACAAAAAATCTAGATTCTTCAGGTGTTAATTCACCTTGCCTTCTCATTTCAGCTAGTTCTTCTACAGTACTTCTTAAATTTTCATTACTTTCTTTAGTAAGCTCACTAACTTCTTTAGCCTTTTTTAATTTGTTTTCGTCACTTAGTTTTTGAAACTTATCATTCATGTACCAATCTTTAGTATAAGCGTCTTTCTTTATTGCTGGTACATTTTTCCAATTAGGATATTTTTTTAAAGCTTCTGGATTGTTAAAAACGTTTTGTTCAATATCTGGTACGTTTAAAAACAAACTAGGATAAGATTTAGCGCCTTTATTTATATACGTATTTAATTTGCTTATATCTGAATTTATTTTTTTATTCTTTTGCTCTATAACTAAAGATGAATCATCTATTGTGTCAAATTTCCATCCCTTATAATCTAATAAATCTATCATATCTCCAAAACCTTTAGGATCAGAATTTTTATATGTAATAGGTCCTATAGGATTACCTTTAGAATCTGTTTCAAAATCTATACTACCTCCTACTTTTCCAGGTAAACTTCTTTTAAATTCACTTTTTGTTATATTAATACCAGAAGGCGTACCTTCTACTATTATACCACCTAATCCAGCAGGCCCAGAAAATCCTAACTTAAAAAACTTCATAAATCTATCAGGACCAACAGTTAAATATAATTTTAATGCTAAATTTCTACCTTGATTTATACTGGTTCTAGATTTAAAATCATAATTTACTTTTTCATATCCCATTGATAATTCTAAAGCTTTATAGTTTGGAGGAAAAATTACATTATTTGCCATAGTAATTGCAACTATATCAGCAACTTCAGCAGCATCAAACTTTTTAATAGCAGCTCTTGTTTGCCTTTGCATACCATCTATTTTGCTAAGCTCTGTAGCTATTTTCTTTATTTTATTTTTATCTAAATCAATATTAGCTTCGTAAAAATATTGAGTAATAGCATTTCTAAGAGGAAAAGCAGATCCATTTACAAAGTTAGCCTCTAGCATTGCTCTAAATCCACTGCTGTTTAATCCATCTATAAAAGTTTGTTTTACTTGAGGATTTTTCTTACCTTCAGCAGCTAAAGTTTCACTGAACTTAACATTATCTTGTTGTAGTATTTCACTAGCTGTATTATCTAATTCAGACTGTATGTCTTCTATAACATTGTCTACAAAAAATTCAGTTACCTGGACATCGGTCATACCAGTTCTATCAGCTAAATCTTGTAAAAAATTCTTGTCTTGTCTTAATCTAGATATTTCAGATCTTGTTAATTGCTGAGCCATTGGCTTTATTAAAGATCTTTGTCTTTCAATTAATGTAGTGTAACCACCTCTAGTAAAGTATCTTTGGAATTTTTGAGCATCTGGTTTTTCTAACTTAAATATTTGTTTTCTATAATTAGTTACTTTACCTGTATCTGGATTAACCTTTTTAATATCTTCTTTACCTATTTCTTCTAGCTTAAAAACTTCTGCCCAAGCTTTACTTTTAGCTTTTTGTTTGATTAAATTAGTAGGCATAGATCCCACTATTGTCATCATTTCGTCTTTAATAAAGTCTATGTATTGTTTAGGTGCAAAACCCAAAACACTTCTAGTAATAGGACCCATTTTACTTTTAATGACCTTAGTCATTTCTTTATCTACAGCTTGGTTAAGATCTGCTAATACAGTTTCTTTTGATATACCTTGTGTTAAAGCTGTTCTTTTTAAAGTTTTAGTAATTATATCTTTAACTTCGTCCACTAGCTCTGGAGTTATTATTTTTAAATCTTCAACTGGCTTGATCTCTCTAGCTTCAGATTCAGGAACTACACCTCTTCTAGCGCTAGTAACATCTACATCAAACTTGCTAGCTTTAATATCTTCTATTTGTCTAGCAGTTTCACTGTCAATAGACATATCATTTCTTACTAAGTCATTTGGTAAATATCCTAGTATTCTTTGGTTTAATCTAGCGTTGATCCACTTAGGTAAAGATATATCACCAAACCTAGCCATATCTCTATTAGACCACGACTTAACTAATCCAGGTATACCTGATCCACCTGTAGCCATGTCAGATACCACATCTTCTAATATTGTATCATTAAAACCGCTGAAATCTCTTGGTCTTATTTTAAGTTTACCTACTTCAAAACCTTTATTAAGTCTAGCTGTAACAAAATTTCTATATAAATTTCCTATTTCAAGACCTTTATTTTTAAGTGATTCATCACTTTTAAAAACATCATCTACTTTAGTAAACAACTTTGAATCTGTTTGTGAAAAACTAGTTTGTGACGCAGCCATAGACATAGTTGGCGATTTTGATTTTATAGCATCTCCTAGTCCTTTAAAGTAATTTAATATCTCTTCTTGACCACTAAATTTTATATTATAAGATCCATCAGTAGCGGCTTTTAAACCTACATTTAAAAGAGCACCTAAAACAGCAACTTGATTATCCATTTTAGTTAAATCAATCTTGTCGATGTTTTCCATAAAGCTAGAAACTAATTCTGAAGCATTGTAACCCTTGTCTGTTAAACTTCCTACTACCTCTCCATTAGCATCTTTATAAAGCTTTCTTAAGTTAGCATTGTCTACTCCCATTTTAACAAGAACTTCTCCTTGCTGTGTATACTCTAGATATTGAACTATTTGATCAGCCATTAGGTTAAATCCCGAAGAATTATTAGCAATCAATTTATCAGTAAGTTGATGAGTTATTTCGTGAACACCTGTTTTAGTTAAACCAGTTGCTACCATGTTGTCTATAATTGCAACAGCACCTATTTTTGGATCATTTAATCCACTTAATTTTTTTGAACTAATACTATTCATTAGTTCTTGCTTCTCTTGTCTGAGCGAACTAACTTCAGAATCATTACCAGCTTCTTGTGCTTCTTCTATTAATTTGTTATATTCTTTATTAACGTAAGTATTAGCCTCAAGTGCAGTTTCAAAAGCTTCGTATTTTATATCATTTTTATTAGACCAAGTTTTATCTTTTTCAACTTGTTCTTTTATTTCTCTTCTTTTTATAACATCACTACCAGCATCAAAAATTTCCTTTGTAGTAGGGTCATAATTTTGACCTTTTTCTTTTCTTATATTTATTACAGCTTCGGCTTTAGCTTTATTAAATTCTGTTCTAGCTTTGCTGAAAGGAGCAGATCTTTGAGCAGCCATTGCCATAGCAGCGTAACCATCTCCAAAAGTTTTAGTGTCTGTAAATATATCTCTGTAAAACTCTGTTTGTCTATACTGATTGTCTAAAATATCTAATTGTTCATTTTTTTCATCTACAGATAATGTTTTATCATTAACGATAGATTCGGCTTCTATTCTTATATCAGCCATGTCTGACAGTCCTTGAGTATAGTTTTTTACGTATCGCTCTTCGGCTATGCCTTTGTTATTTAAGTTTTGTACAACTTGATTGTCAGCTTCAATAATTGTGTTTTGAGCCTGATCTCTTAATTTTCTATATTTATCAATCTCTTTGTTTATATTAACATCTGGAGCTAAACCTTGTCCTTTAATATTTATTTTTTGATTAATAAGACTGTTTATTTTCATGGAATATTTACTGATATTTTTGTTTGCTTTTTTAATTATTCCAAGTTCTTTACTATTAGCAAACTCTCTTCTTCCAAAAGCAACAGCACCTGGCATCCCAGACATACCAGCTCCCCATACGCCAGCCGTTACCAAAGTCTCTGTCATATTTTCTAAAAACGGTCTTCCATCTATTAAGTTTTGAAGTCCAGTAGTTAAGCCTTCAGCACCCATTTCAGTTAAAGTTTCTGGTAATAATTCTTTTGTTAAGTAGTTTTTTACAAAAGCTCTTCTACCCATTTCTTTAGCATTGTCTGTAACAGCTCTATCCATTTTAAGGCCTTTAATTTTCAAACCTTTATTAAGCAATGGTGCAGTACTAATAGCGGCGAGGCCACCTTCTACAACACCGTACATAAGACCTTTAGTTAGTATTTCAGCATCAGAGTAAAGATCTTTACCAGTCTTAAATTCCTCATAATTCATATCACTAACTTTGCTACCAAAAGAAGATAAACCTACTAAAGAAGAGCTAGAAATAGTACTTAATCTAACAAGTTGAGCTGCTGTTAAACCAGCTGCTTCACCGGCCGCAACAGATAAGCCGCCTGTTGCTATCATAGATATTATTATAGGTAGTTGACTAGCCACCGACTGTAATGCATATTCACCAACATCGTCTAAATCTTCAATTTTTCCAAACTGCTGGTCTCTTTTATACTCTTCAGATACGTCTTCTTTGTAATTTTGCCAAGACATCATTACGTTATCTAAAACGTTTCCAGAATCAACACCAATTCCTTCAAGCATTAATGATGCTGGATTAACCATATTTAGCAGCTTGCTAGCACCATAGCCTACATTTACTAAAAGATCTGCAGAATTTAAAGCAAGTTGAGAAAAGAATTTAGCTCCATCATTATAATTTCTCTTAACAACATCCCATTGCTCTTCAGCATCATTCATTTTAGCAACTTGATTAAAGAAGTTGTTTTGTTGATCTTTGGAAAATTGTATTTTAGAACCTAATATTGATTTTTCTTTTTGAGCATTGTCATACAAAGCGGCAGGTACAAGTCTAAAATCATCAATTGGTGTTTCACCAGGCTTGTATAACCTATTTTTTAAAGCCCCTTTGTTAGGTATTTTGTAAGCTAATTCTCCAGGCTTTATATTATAAACAATTGTCTCGTCGTTGTAAAAATTGTTTAATTCTTTTATATTGTCAGTTCCGTTTGCTATAAAATTGTTTACACTTTTTGTAGATTTCTCAACTAAGTAATTTGCTTTTTCAGCTTTGTTTACAGATTTTAATTTAGATATTGAAGTATATTTTCTTATTAAATCTTTATCTAAAACTGTATTTACATCAGTGTCTCCTTCTATATAGTCCTCATATTTACCGTTTTTAGTATCTCTTTCTATTTCAAGCTTTATATTTTCTCTAGTAAGATCTTGAACCTCTTTAGAGTTTATAGTTAAAGGTTCCTCTCTTTTAATACCATTAGTGACATCTGAAATATTTAATTGTTGTAGGGCTACATTTAATTCTTCTTCGTATGGCTGTACAATTACTTGAGTACTACTCCCTGTTGCTCCACCCATAGACATGCCTCCAGATGCTACTGTTCTAGATTCTGGAGCAAAACTTATATTATCTACTTTTTCTTGTATTGATATTCTATCATCTACAGATAAACCTAAAGCACCAGCTTTATTATTACCACTACTTATTATATTGTTTTTTTCTTCTTGAGTAGCTTCTGGTGCAAATGAAAAATCACCGAAATCTAATGCATCTTTAAATAGCTCTTCTACTGAGTCTTCTTGTTGAGCTGTAGTATTTTTTATGTCTTGTATTACAGAATCATCTAAAGAAGCTCCTAGAAACTTTATAAATGCTTTCTGAGCTGCCTTAGGTGTTTGTTTGTCATACATCCCTGGATCAAACAATGATTTTATAGCATGAGTATTACCTCTTGGGTCTTGGATTACTACAAAATCTTTAGACTGTATATCTGAAACTTTTGTTTCGACTTCAGAAAAACGACCTAAACCAGTTACGTAAACATCTTCTGCTTTGCTTTCTCCTTTTGCGTCTCGGCCTGAATTGCTAGGTGTCCATATTTTATATCCTTCCGGTAAAGAACCTTGAAAAGCTAATCTAAAACCTTCTGAACCATAATCGCCACCAGAAGCTTTGTCTCTTGTGAAAAATTCTACATCAAAAACGTTTTCTTTTTCTAATCTATCTCCAAACTCTTGCACGGTTTCTTTACGACTTTTCGTCACAAATGCACCGTCCTCTTGTTGATCTAGGTATTCAACTTCTTCAGGTCTTTCTTGAAATTCAGCAGCTTCTCTTTTGTCTATTTCTTCTTGAGCATCGGTACCTGGAGCTAATACATCACCTGAATAATTGTCCGCAGGTAAGTAATCACCTCTTTTATACTCATCATATTCTACTATAGTTGCTATTTGGTTATCATAGCTAGGCGCTGCTATAGGCTCAATTAATGCTTGATTAATATCTTCAACAGTGTTTAACTTATCTTTCTCTCTTTGTGCTTCAGGATGATCTTTTAACCAGTTATTAAAGTCTTGCTTTTCTTTAAAAGCAGAACCCATTTCATCATAGTAATCATAATCTATTTCTCCATTTATTGTTTGAGGTACAAATGGCTGAGGATTTTCTACAACTTCTTTTTCTTCGTAAGTAATACCTCCTTCAACCGCTGCTTGACCTCCAAGATTAACTTTACCTGCCAACATATCATCTATTGTAGCTCTTACTTCGTCATTGTAATTGTACAGTTTTCCAAAAACTTCATTTACAAATTCTCCGTCGCCTTTTAGCATACCTAAAAACTCTTGAGAACTATAAGGGTTATCAAATGTTGAAGCATAAGCTTCGTATAGTAAATCTTCTGGATTCATATTGTTAATTTATTAACTTAAATATCCGCCTTGACCAGCTGGGTTGTCTATGTTTTCAAAAGTATCTTCTTCAGATCCTATATTTTCATCTATTAAAATAGTGCCTTTGTTGTAAGTTTGCTCTAAATCTAACACGATAGCATCAAGGAGAGCATCTTGTGAATAAGTACTAGAAGGATACCCAAAACCTGCATATACAGCTCTAGGATTTTTTCCGCCTAAACTTGAAAGTAGGTAGTTAACACCTTCCTTAGTGTTTCTAAATTCTTTAAGTTTTTCTGCATTTAGTATTGTTTTCTCATCAACATCAGGAACCATTACCTGAATTAACGGGCCAGTAGGGTTATTAGGATTTGGTCTTTTTCCTACTTTCATTTTTTCAACTAACTTACCTTCTTTATTTTTAACCATTTTAGGCTCTGATAATGTTGTTGCAATATCATAATCTGTATTTTTTAGTTTACCCATTGTGTTAGTCACAAAATCTATACGACTACCACCTCCAGGAGCATATACTTCAACCTGTTCAAAAAACTTAGGATTATTTGGATCTTTTTTTACGTATTTTCTATATTCAGTTAAACTACTTCCTGTTAAAATTTCTCCAGCCTCATCTTCTCTTTTCCCTTTATTAAACTTACCAATATTAAAAGTGTTTCCATCAGCTGACGGGTAAATACCAACATCACCTTTTTTATTATGAATAGATTCATATATAGGTATCATCTCATTAAATGGAGCAGTTTCATCACTTAATATAGCATCTTCTTCATTAGGACCTAGATTTCTTTCTTTTATATCTTTGTAAACTCTATAACCACCTATAAAGACATCCATATCTTGTTTAAAAGTGGCTATTCTGTTGTTGTACTGCGCTTGTATTTTACCTATTTCTGCAGCACCTAAATCAGGTTTAGATATGTCAGATAAAAACCTAGTTCTCATTGCTATTAAGTTCTCCATTATAGCATCATCTTGTATATTTTTAGATCCCTCTCCTGCGTCAAAATCACCACCTATTTGGTCTATAAGACTTTCTATGTGTGCGTAGTCTTTGTCAAACTTGCTAAGCGCTCTACCTTCTCTAACGTCTTTATCTCTTTTTTCTTTATCTTTTTTAGCAGTTGCTTTTTCTGCTTCTCTTTTATTAATAGCAGCTTGTCTTTGAATATTTTCCCCAACGCCTTTCATAGCTGTAAAAAACTGAGCTATGTTTCTAGCTCCTTGATCTATTTTCATTCGCACCGCCTGCGGATTATCATATGCTCCCATGTTGTTTTTTTATTTAATAATCTGTTATTTTTTGTCGCCAGGCTTGTAAGTCAGCCCATCTCCAACCATACCAGCTCCTTGTGCAAATCCAGCTACACCAGATGCCATAGCGGCATTACCAGCTTGAGTAAGATCCATAGCTTGTTGACCAGCTACTTGTTGTAATCCAGCAAATCTTTGTAACTGCATAATATCTCTCTGCTCTTGCCTGCCATAAGCGCCAATTTCTTCTTGAATAGCGGCTTGCTCTAAAGCCATTTGCTGTTGTTGTTTTTGTTGCTCGCCTTGTAAGTATAGTTGTTGGTTTTTAAGTTCTTGATTTTCTATGCTAGCAGCTACTTGTGCTTTGCTTGAAGCGGCTTGTCTAGCTAAAGCCGTTGCAGCACCAGCACCACCACCTGCTCTATTGATAGCATTTAAAGTATTAGCTAAAGCTTCATCTGTCTCTTCCATTTTTAAATTAACACCTTGCATTGCTACAGCATTATTTTGATATGGATTAAATATTTGATCTTTCATAGCTCTTATATCGTCAGACTTATCTATTACTTGTTGTCTGTTTGCTTCTAATCTTCTAAGCTCAGCTTCTGCTAATTGTTCTTTTCTACGTTGTTTTGCGGCAGCTCTTTTGTTTTGTGAGTTCTGCGCAATACCCATACCTAAGCTACCTAAAGCTGTTACCGCTCCTACGACTGCTGTTGCTATTCCACTCATTTTTTAATTTTTTGTTTTAAATAATCTTTGTATTCGCTTCTATTTAAAGCGAATAATCTTTTTTCTATAATATCAATGTCTTGTTTATTGTCAGGATTAGAATGTATATTAACCCATATAGCATCTTCTAATACTTCTATAACTCTTTGAGTTCCTGGTTGAGATATTGCGTAGTAAGGTGCTTTAAAACAGTTTACGTTTTCAGCATCGGCAACTTTAACTGTACCGTGCATTAAAAACCATGAGTGTAATTCTTTATGTATAGCTCCTACTATTAAAGTATCTTTTTTTACATCCATACGTCGCATATAGACGCCTTCTGTGAACTCATCTATTATTTCTAATGATTCAGCTTCTCTAACTGTTTTCTTGCCATCTCCGATGATATTAACACCATCTGCTATATCAATTAAGTTAGTTAATAAATTATCTATTTTATTTTCTCTTTGTGTAATTAAACTTGATTTCATTTATTGTGATGATAATACATAATTTGATGATACTGAAAATAGCTGTTTAGCTCCTCCAACATCTGTGCTAGTATCTATTGACATTTTAACTGTCATTATATAGCCTTTTACACCGCTAACACTGTTTCCAAATATAACCTCTCCTGGTCTAGCAACACTAGAGTTTATTAAATTAGCAACATAATCATTTTCTTTTCTATCAAAACCAGCTCTAAATATAGGTTCTGTTAAAGCAGCAGGATATACATTTCCAGCACTATCATATTGACCTTCAACAAAGCTTTTTATAGAAGCTGTAGTGTCTTGATATTGATTAAAAGAACCAGTATTTTTTACTTGATCAAAACCTTCAAAGTCTGATACATAGCTATCAACTTCCCAGCCACTGTTACCTTCGTATGAAATAGTATTAAAGTTTTTTACTATAGTAGGGTTAGGGTTAAATATAAATCTAACAAAAGAATCGTCAGGAGTAGTAGCACCATAAAACTTGCCTCTATTGTTAGAAACGCTTTCGTCATAATGTTGATAAATGTTGCTATTAATAAAAGTATAAAAATTATTTTTTAAACTACCCATAAAAACAGGCTTGTAACTATAAAAGCTAGTCCAGCCTTTTACTTGCTCATCAAAGCCTAAAGTATCAAAAGTACTATCAGATGTAGATATAATTCTTGGCTTTGTTTGCATTGACAAAGTATAAGCTGATTGATGCGCATCCCATGATCCTAATATAACTCCTTTTCTGTAAGTTACAAAATTAACAGTAAAATAAGTACCAACAGAACCAAAGTCAAACGTTCCGCTTAATGTGGCTTGACTGACACTAACAATATCTGTTACATAAAGATTAGTAGAAGTAACAACACCTCCACTAGTAACAACCTCAACCATAGCTCCAATCTCAACGTTTGCTGTTCCACCTCCAACACCGCCAACATAAATCTGGTCAATAACTCCAGTGGTTAAAGCTCCAATATTGGAAGTTATAACTTGTCTTTGTGGCGTATCTGATATTTGAGCTAAGGTGTCTCTAAAATAATCTTTCATACCATAGCCTGATATTTCTGTTATACCGTCTCTAGAGAGTCTAAGAATTGAAGCTCTATCTTTATCTGCAAAATATTTTCTATATCCGTATTCAGCAAAGCTTTCAGGATTTCTACTTATACCATACTCGCCTAAATAAGGGACATCTTGACCTAACACATTTACATTACCAGTCTCTAAAGAACCTTGGTCACCTGAATATATAGCATTTTTGTTTATTAAAACCTTACTAACTTTAGATTCTTGAAATACATTTAAATTAGTATCTTCAGTATATAGTTTTTGTATTGATCCGTTTCTAGGATCTAAGTCTTTTACTAATGGATCTGCTATAGAAAAAACATTAGTTTCATTAAAACCTGTTCTAGTGTTTAATAGTCCAGAATATATTAAACTATGCTTTCTGTCTTGAGAATCTATATTTTGATTAACTACATATGCCCTAACGCCTAGAGAAATTTGTGCATTATTAAAACCACCTTTTATTCTTGATTCTTCTAAATAAAAATTGTTAAGTGTTAGCAATGGATATGGTGTAGAATTAAAAGGAAAAGTAGGATACCCACTTGGGTTCCAAGGTAGTCCAGGCCAAGCATAAGTATAAGTTGGGTTAAAACCACCAGATGCAGTCTTAACTATTCTTTTCAACCAGAAAGAATTAAAATATTTCACTCCAATAGTATAACTCATATTATAAATATTACTTGTTTTTTTTAATTATTACACTAACTCATCAATGTAACCTCTTGTTCACATGACGCTGTTAAAGCTCCACCATCTGTCACTACGAGTTCAATCCTATGTGGCCCACTGCCAAGATCTCCATAAGCGTTTTTCTCTATAAATAATTTTCCACCAGTAGACCCAGAAGCTGTCACGTAGTCTGTAGTAAAATAATTTTTTGCGTTTGGAGCTGGACTTGATAAAATATTTATTTTAATTGATAAATCTTTTCCTCTATCAACACTAATACCATTAGTCCCATTTGCTACATCAAAATTAAAACCTATTTGCTGAGAACTAGTAGTGGCATAAACCTCAAAAGCACCACTACAACCACTAGTAGTCACATTTATATTTGGACCATAAGTACTAGTTGCTATTGTAGGAGCTAGATTAGTTAAAGGAAAAGTAGGTTGAGATGGTAGCGTACCTGGAACCAAACTTGGTGAAGCTTGTAAATTTAAATCAGTAGTTATTAAGGTTCCAGAAGTGTTATAATCAAAAGCAGGAGCTACAACTCTTATAGTGAAATTATAAATATCTTCTAAAGCAGAGTTATATCCAAAGTATTTATAAGTGGTGTTTTGTATTTTATAAGCGCCAGGAGATCCAGGAACTGGTAACAAAGCAAAATCACTAGTCATGTTAATAGGTGTAGATGCTGAATTTTCAGCTCTTATTAAAATCATTGTTGGATTTATAGGTGCAAAAGTTCCTAAAGCAGTGCTTATTGGATTTCCATTAACATCGGTTGCGTAAAAAAAGCATAAATCGTCATTTTTGTTGTTGCTTTCTAAAAAGCCCCATGCTATGCTGTATGTTCCACCTGCATAATCAGACATACCTCTAAAACCATAAGGTGTATATTGATCATTAGCAACTATGTTAGCATTTAAATCTGATATTTTACCAGACGTAGATGTTTCCCAATATATATCTAGTTTAGAATCTAAAGGATTTGTTTCAAAACATGAAAATATAGGTGTCATAGCAAGTGGGTCATTTAATCCTGGAGTCGCCGGGTGAGTTCCTATAGCCTTTCTAGTTACTTTTACACGAAAATTAGCACTCGTAGTTCCTGCAGCTTCTATTGTTGCAGTAGCTTCAATACTACTATTTAATGCTATACCTGCGTTGTCCCAAGGACCTCCTTCATTACTTATAATAACATGATTAACAGCAATATTTCCTGTACCATCATTTTTAGCTGTAAATGTTACTTGTATTCCTCTATTTTTAAATTTTAAATCAGTTGCAGTTGTCCCGTTAAAAACAACAGGCACACCAGACCCTCCAGTGCCAGGGTAGCCACCGCCTGAAAAAGTAGCAGTACCAGTGGACCCCATTCCAATAAACTCCACTACATATTCAGAAGCTTCTGGACTTGGTCCTTTCATCCCGTACAGCTGCATCTCTGGATCTAGTTTTGCACTGAACACATTTAGTCTAGCTATAAAAGGATTTTGTTCATAATTATAAAAAACAGGTGCTGAATTAAAAGGGTATTTAGCAACGTTACCTACAGCAAATAAACCTAAATCAGATCCAGTACCTATAGCAGTTACAACTTCCGCCGTTTGACCAGGGTAGTATTGATTACTTGCTATGCCAAGTATAGAGCTAATACCAGTATTTACAACTCTAGCAAAAAGTTCAACAGAAGCATTGTTCACTTGACTACCTGAATCCAAATCTTTTTCTCTATCTCTAGTTTTTAATAACTGTTCTCCTTCTTCTGAATAAGGATCTGCTTGAAACAAGTTGCCATTAGTATCAGTAAATTGATAATAATCAGGATCTTCATTAAAAGAAGGTCTTGCTGTTCTGAATAAGTTTTGATTAGGACCTACTAAACTAGTATCTTTTGGTATTTTACTCAAGTTATCAGAATGTAAAACAAAGTGAGCAACTGGCTCTTCTAAGCTAGCGGACAAAGGGTTAGCAGTCTCACCATCTATATAGCCATTTAAAACACCTGGACAGTAAACATTATAATAGTCGACTTGAGTTTGCTTTACTACAATCTTGTAACTATACCAGCCAGTAGGGTTAGTAGCGCTAAAAAGACCCGGTGTTCCAGTAGTACTATTAAAATTAGAACTTATTGTTTCATTAAATTTTACTTGCAATTGATCGCCAGGCCAAGTATCGCCAGCACCTGAAAATAAGTTATTAGTAACAGGTGAAGCAGGATCAGTAGGGCTAGAATAGTAACTAAAAGTTTTTGCAGTCTGCACCGCTCCTCCAGAAGGATTACCTGGTAAATCACCACTTTTGTAAGGATTAAATATTGTAGATCCTTTTAGTATTGCGTTTTGAGAGTTTCCGTCTACTGTAGATAGTATAGCATCAGATTGTCTACCATATTTGTCTGATAAGACTAAAGCTACTTGATAATTTCTATTTTGCTTAAGAGTATGGTTCTGATACTCTCTTCTAACGTAACTATATTCTACAGCTCCTGTTCCAGACTCTTCTACTTTAAAACCTGTTTGAGTATTGTAATTTATACTTGAAGGTGGAGTATGTTTGTCAACTAAATTACCAAATACTATTCTATTACCTACTGCTTCTTGTGCCAGTGCTCTAACCGGCACTTGATCAGAAACTCTTAATAAGTCTCTTGTTGGTAGAGTTTTAAAAGGTTTTTTAGCTTGGTATTCGTAAATAAATACAGTAGTGTTATTAGATATTAAAGAATTAGCATTTACTGTTTCAATAACTTTCAATGTAGTCTGACTATCATCTTTAAATACTATATCTATGGAAGAAATTCTTAAATCGTCTAAAGCATTACTCCAGCTAGTACTTTCAGCAGGCACTGGTATTAATAATTTTATATTATTAACTTTATTTTGCATAAACTCTACTTCTGTACTTTTATAAGTTTTTTCAGTATCTTTATCTATAAAATAACCATCTTGCTGTGGAATAAAACAAGCTTGAGTAAAAGGTGATATTAAAGAATATTCTCCATCATCGTATTGAAATCTATACGCAAATCTTATAAATTTGTCTCTTAAATAGTTTTTGTCTCCAGGCCAATTAGGATTATAATAAGGATTTGGTGTAGTTCCGTCTGGAAGAAACTCTGAAGTAACATCTTGCATTGTTGATACTTCTTCAACAACAAGAGTGTATATTGGCCCTGTGCCAGAACCAGTTCTTTGTACAGGCACTATAATGTCACCGTTAGTGTATCCAAAACCAGTATTATTTATTTCTATACCTCCTGTAGAACTTGTTATGTTTACTGTGAGCCCAGAACCAGTGCCACCAGTCGTTTGTAAGTTGGTGTCAGGAACATAACCAGATCCTGTTGGTCCACTTACACTTATGTTTGTAACAAAACCACCTACTAATGATATAGGTTCGTAAGGATAATACTTAGATAAAGATATTTGATCTTCATTAGTATAATACGTTGGATCTCCCAACGCTCTACTTACATTTATTTTTCTAGGTTGGTTTCTATTGTCTGTAAAAAATAAGCTTTGATTAATAAGATTTACACCTAAAATAGAATGTGTTTTTGAGAAGTTTAAAAAGCTTCCGCTTACTAATATACTAGCTAAACTATTGTTTATATTATAAAGACATATATAACACTGTGTTGCTGCTGGAGCAAATCTAGACAATTGATCACTAGAGTTATCAACATAGTTAGTCATAAATAAAAATATTCTATTATTATTTATATCCATGAAAAAACCAATTACATCTATATTTGTAGAAGTTAAACCAAAATCAGTTAAAGATATATTACCTAATATATTCTCTAATGATCCTACGTCTGCACCTTCAGATTTACTTACAGAAACGTTTAAAGCTTCTCTATATTCTCCTGGAGGTACAAGCCTGGCGTCTAAGTCTCTATTCATTTTAGACTTGATAAAACTATTTCTTGATTCAGCCATTTAATTAATGTTTAATCCATTTAGATTTTCCTCTAAAAACTTGAGCAAACTCTGATAATTTTATATTTGATAATCTTATTTTTGCATTTCTTAACTTTGCAGATCTTTCTCTTTTGTATCTTAAAACTATGTATTCTGGAACATTTGGCTTTGTTGATAGTATAGAATGATTAATATGCGCATACAATGCATCTTCCGCCATCTTAGGTATCTTAGAATCAACGTCATAAGCTAAACCATCAGATATATATTCTAAAATTATTAATTTATTAGCTAAGTTGCTAGAAAAAGTAAATTTACCTTCTCTTTCATTTATTTGAAACCATCCATTTGATTGGCTAGTTTGAGGGTCTAAACCATACCTCTGCCCATAAGCTAATTTTTCCCAACCCCAATCATATACACCTTCATTATACATTTGATCTGTGTAAGCTCCTGATATTTTGTTATCATTAGCAGTATTCCACTTTTCTTCTACTAAAGATTGATCTGCATCAATATTTTCACCAAATGAGTCTTGTGCTGGTATTCCTGATTGGTCTTGTATAGGTAAAGTAAATGGTGATGATGTTAAGTTATTAACTGGATATATTATATGTTGAACTCCATTATTATCTATCCAAGAGCACCTAACATAATTAACATAGTCTTGAGGTATTGGAACACCTAAACTAGGTGGTATCGTAAGCTCTTGTGATTTAATACTTTTTAAAGTATCAAAACTAAACTCTTGTAAACCTCTTTTAGCATGAAACATTACATCAGTTCTTTTAATCTTAGTAATTAACTTATCTTCGCCTACATAAGCCACTAAAAAATTATTTATAACATTGTCTAATGTAGTATACTCATAGCCACCGTAGTTTTCATTTATAGCAGGTTGTTTTAGTTCTATTAAAATAGAAGCAGCTGTAATAGTACCCTTAAGCTCTATTATATTATTAAATGGATCTAAAACGTAGGATAAATTTTCACTTTGAGCGACTCCATCTAAGTATATAGTATAATTTGAAGCTGAGCTTAACTGAACGCCAAGTTTGTCAAAAGCACTAACAACGTCAACCCCAAAAGTGCATTTGAAAGATGGATTAACTACAGCAGTAACACCAGGAAAAGTTTGTTGACCTGAGTAGTATTGAGCGTTGTTTTCAGTTACTAGTCCCATATTTTGTATTTTTTAATTTTAAATTTATTCTTGTGCTAGCTCTTGAGATGCTACTTGAACTATTTGTGGATCTCTTATAACTACTCCAGCATATTTAAGTATCTCTAATATAAGCTCTGTCTGATCATTGCTACTTATTTCAAAATCTACTGATGTAGTATTATCATATATGTAAGCGCCTACACTATTGACAGTAAAGCCCCAAACTGGATTAACTGGTTTTCTTAAAAAAGTTGTTTCTACATTTGCTGTAATAGTAGTTGGCTTAACAAATATTGCGTTAACGCCTTCATACAGATACACAGGGTAGTTTTCACTAGGTGTTGTTAAATCTGATCTATCTATATTATAAAAATAATCTCTTTGTATTCTTTCTATTTCCACAGGCTTAACACCAGTAGTAGCACTATCAAAAGTAACAGTTCCTAACCTGTAAAAAGCAAACTCAGTAGAAGAAGGTTGATCATTATATACTATAGTTTTACCTGTTAATGTATCTGTAGTTGGCAAGTTAAACTTACCTGCCGTTCCTCCAGTGCAAGCACCAAAACATTTAAATGTAGATAATCCATCATCTATATTACTTAGAGGATTAGAATAATCAAATTCATTTTGAGGTATTCTTAGTTGTCCATCTAAATCAGTAAAGTATTTTTCAAATATATCTAACTGTGATTGCGTAGCAGCTTTATTAAATTCATATGGTGTTAAATAACCACGTTGCTCTTTATTAAGTATACTTAATACAGTTGTGTAGACTGTGTTTACGTTAATAGCCATATTATAGTTTTAATCGAAGTTAGTAAATACTAGTCTTGATTTAGCTCTTTCTAGTTTATCTGTTTTTTCTATAAGTAATCTCTGTAATACATCTGGTCTAGTTTTTTCTCTATTTGCTAATATAGCATATATCATACATGCGTATAAAGCTTGTTCTGCCAGCTTAGGTATAGCAGCAGATTCATCTGTGGTAAGCGCGTTTGATAAATATTTCAAAACCAAATTTCCTTTCGCAACATCTGTTGCGTTAAATTTTATTTGTTTAGTACTATAATCTACGTAATAAAATCCAGCAAGAGGAGTAGCATTAGTAGTTTCTTCTAATGTTTCAGCTGGATCATCTACTGTTATAGATATAATAGCGACCATTGAATCTGGAAAATCAACTGGAGAAGTAAATGTTGTTTTCTCTTCTATAAATTGACTTTTTAAAGTTTCATATGCAAACTCTTGCAAGCATCGACGAGCATGAAATATAACTTCAGTTCTTACAGCATCTGGTATTAATTTTCCAGGCCCCGTGTAAGAAATTAAGAAGTTGTTTATAATATCATTTAAAGATATAAAAGCGTTTGATAAAGTTGTTGTTGCCATAATTTTTATTTTTGTCCGTCAATATCTATTTGTTGTTCTTTACCAGCTGCTAATTGCAAAGCAAGTTGATCTCTAGTCATAACGCCAGCATATCCTAATATCTTATCTACTAATAAAGGCTCGTCAGATTGGTGTAATTCAAAATTAACTGAGCTTTGTTCGTTGTAAATATAATTACCTAACTCTGTATCAATAGTAAAACCCCATTTAACATCTGCTGGGTATTTTAAAAAGTTCAATTGAACATTATTAGTTGAAATAGGTAAAGGATTTGGAAAAATTTGTATTACATTATCTTCATAAATGTATACAGGGTATCTTTGAGAAGGTTTAGTCAATGGAGACTGGTTAGTAGTAAAAACTTCGTATTGTTGTATTCTTTGAGCTTCTCTACCTTCACTAGCAGGAGTAGCAAAATAAATAACAGAACCTAACTCTTGTACTGCTACAGTAGGCTTTACTCTAGGACCTGAGTTAATATCTGCCAATGTTAATGTGCAAACCGCAGAAACACTACCACCAAAAGTGCCCGATGCAAAAGTTATTGTATCACCTGCGTTATAACCTGTTCCTGGATCTGAAATAAATAAAGTAGTAATACCACTTCCTAAAGTTACAGCCATTTTTACTTTTAAACCTGTTCCAGTTCCTGTTATTGTGACTCCAGTAGAGAAGTTATCATACTCACCTAAAGCTAACGTAGGAGCAGTAGCGTCTAGGTTAGTACCTAAACTAGTTATTAAATCGCCATATTGCGTTGTTAAAATTTCTGTTCTTTTAAATATTTGTATTTTTTCGTCTAATAAAGCATATCTATCAGCGTATGCTAGACTTGTTTGAGGTTGTCTCAATAACTGGTTTAGTTCATCAAAATATTCTATGAATATCTCTTGCTGCGCTTGTGTAGCGACTTTGTTGAACTCAACAGGTGTAAGAACTCCTCTTTTTTCTTGTTGCAGTACTACAAGTACAGACTTATATACCTGATTTATGTTTATCATTTTGTTTTGTTTATTTTTTTTTAAAAAAAAAGGTGGTGATTAAACCACCTTTATTATAATCACTTGTTATTTAAGTTTTTTATCTATGGATTTATAAACTTCAAGTCCTTCATCTGTTTTAAACCAAGCAGCTAAAGCTGAATATGGATTTTCATCAAAAGGAACTGTCATAAGCTTTCTTCCATTAGTTGCCCAAGTAAAAGTTCTCTGATCTGAGGCTAAATTTATTACTCCAGAATCAACAGCATTTATACCAAAGTTTCTTAAAACAACATTGTCATCATTTGCTAAATCAATAAATAATTTTGGATTATGTCTAGCAAATAATAATAAATCTCTTTTTAATTCTTTTGAAGACAAATTATTTACATCAGAACCTAATTCAACTCTTAATATAGCTTCTGCTTGTTCTATATCCATAGCTCTTGCAGCATTTAAAGCATCTAGTTGTAAATCTAACTCTTCTAATTGATCTACAGCTTCGACTTGCCTGTCTAATTCAGAAAATATAATATTATTGTGTGGATGATGTTTTAGAAATTCTTGTAAATTTCTTTTTTCTTTTGGTACAAATAAAACACCTTTTTCAAAAACAATATGTTTTAAAGTAGCATTTCCAACTTGTTCATCTACAAAAATACTTTTTTGATTAGTAGCATATCTAAGCTCTCTCTCATATCCTTTTTCCTTATCAAACCAAACCAAAGGGTATCTTCTAGTATGTTTGCTAGGTATAGTATATGTTAGTGGTTCTTTATTATCTGTTAAATAATAATGTCTATCTTTATATTCCCAATTATCTTTTTTAACCTCTTGCTTGGGAGCAGGAGCCTTTTTTACTTTTGTTTCCATAATATAATATAATATAATAATTAAAAAAGACCCCGCCTAAGCGGGATCTTGTTATTGTTTATTTATTAGCCTATTGCAGTGCTAGCAAGAGTATTTGAAAGACTAACGTCTATCATACCTGCTCCACCACCAATTAAACCAACAGCTTCATTCAAAGCTTGAACATCTGCTTGAACAAATCCTCCACCAGTACTACCATCATTAGTAGAAGTTAGTGTAAGAACGTCATTATTAGCAGTAGCAGAAATATATGCAACATCTATTTTTGCAGATGTACCAGTTCCACTTAGTGCTATTCTAGCTACTTGTTCTGCGCATACAACATCAAATGCACCTGCAGCTTTTTTTACTTTTACGTATCCCATAATTTCTATTCTTTTAAATGTTAATAATTATACAGTCTTAAATAACACGAAGTTATTAGCAGCTTGTGTTACTAAACATCTTTCAGTTAAGAAATGTACGTCCATAGCATCTAAAGCATCAGTATACGCTCCGCCAACAGAACCAGTAATCCAGTTTTTGTAACGTCTATCTTCAGTTTCAGAAGCTCTATATCTTACGTGTAAGAATGGTCGTCTGATATTTGATCCTAACATTTGATCATATACTGTAGTGGTTCCAGCAGGAATCATTACACCATCAATAGCATTAGATAAACCTCTTGTAGAAGCATCATTTAGATATTTCCAATCAGTTTTGTAGAAGTCATAAGAACCTCTTCTAAAGCCAGTGAATCCAAAGTTAAGTGCCATTTCTGATTCATTATCAAATAAACCATAAGAAGCAGCAGCAGAAGAAGCAAAAGCTCCGTTCATAGCAGCAATCATATCATCAAAATCTAAAGCAGTAGATCTTTGTAAGAAAAGCATGTTTTCTTCAATAGCTCCTTGCTTGTCTAAGTTTTTAAGGATTTCATCGAAATCACCTAAAGCACCAGAACCAGGAGCAGCAGCTCCAGCAAATCCTTGATATACATTACCTCTTGCTTCAATAGCAGCAAATAAACCTTCTGTACCTTTTAAATTAATACCAGTAGAAGCACCAGGCATAGCAACTGTGTGTCCAGCTAATTCACCTTCAACCATTGCCATTTCCATGTAATCTTCAAATCTAAGTCTAGTTTCAGACTCAGCTTTTAGATACCATAGGTAGCCAGATGTTCCATCTTCAGTAGCAACTTCAATCCAACCAATTTGAGCAGCATCAGAACCATTAACTTGGTACTTGTCTCTAATAATAATTGGAGAGTTGTGATATTCTGTAAAGCTAGGCTCGATAGAATCCATAGTAGCATCTGTAGATCCTTTACCAAACTCAGAACCATAAACAAATAGGTTCAAGGAAGCCGCACCAGTTAACTGTAATCCAGCTTTAACAGTAGCTATATCATAAGGAGTAACTGTAATTTCTGCTTTTGTAGCAACCCCTGTTGGCTGAGTTACACCAGTTACGATAAACTTCTGTGTTACTAAACCTGTAGCGTTATCAGAAACTAATATAGTGTTATTAACTTTTATAGCTGCAGTATTATTACCTCTACCATTAGTTGTTGGATTAGCGTTAGCTAATTCTATTTCAAAAATAACACCTGATTTCCACTCTACCTCATTATAAGATACATGTAATCTATTTTGTTCAGACCATAATACTTGATCTGATGTCATTGGCATTTCAGCGCCAACCATTCTTAAGAAACCTGCTAACGTTCTGTTACCATATCTCTCAACTTCAGCTTCATAAAGCTCAGGTAAATACTGTTGAGCCCAGTCAGACGTACCGTCTGCAAAGTTCAAATAGTTATTATCTAATGCTTGTTTCTTTTGAGCTGGAATTAAACTTGCAGGAAAACTCCCACTTGTTGCAAAACTCATATTTATATTTTTAGTTTAAGTTATTTTTTTGTTTTTATTTTTAACTTAGAACTATCTACACCACTAATTGCTTTTATTTTTAACCCATTAATAAACATTTCACCAGAGCTAGTAGCTCTAACTTCATTTGTTATATTTTTAGATTTAGCATTAACATCTCTTATAGCGTCAGTTTTACCTTGCTCGTAAAAATGTTTTGCTATTTTATCAGCGTTATTAGCAGTATACAAGGCTTTGTGATAACCTCTATAATCTTCGATTTCACCTTTTTTATCTAGGAACTTCCCAACAAAATTATTTAAATCAGATTGATTTTGAGCAACATCATTCTTGTTATTTACATTATATCTAAAAGCTTTTTCACCAACGCTATATTCAAAACCTTTGAATTCATCAGAGAATAATTTTTTAGTATTGTTTGTAAAACTTTCGTGACGCTGTTGAATCACCTTCTGTTCTTCGTTGTATCTATTGAAAAAGTCATTAGCTTTTTTTTGTTCTTTAGATACTGAAGGTTTCAACTTGATCTCTTCATAGTATTTTTCTTTAGAACTATCTAAAAAGCTTTTGGCTTTGGCAATTTCTTCTTTGTAAGCTAGTTTTTTCTTTTTAACCACTCTATCTTCTTCATCTTCATCCCACGCAAAATTATCATCCATTAAAAAATTTATTTCTTCTGAATTCAAATGTGGTTTGCTTACACTATAATATTCTTTAAGTAATTGTTCTCCGTTTAACTTACCGTAGTCTTTGTTTAAATTAACGTAATCTTCGACAGTGCCACCAGTATCTTTCATGAAGTCTACTAGCTTTTCAATGTTTTCTGGTAAGTCTATTTGTGGATTTTCTTTTACTTCTTCTTTAATTTCTTCTACAACCTCTTTAGTTTCTTTAACTTCTTTATCTTTTTCTTCTACTTTTATTTCTTCAATAATTGGAGATTCCTCAGTTTTAGTTTCTTCTACTACAGGTTGTTCAACCTTAACTTCTTCCACTTTAGTTTCTTCAACTACTTCTGGTTCAGTTTTAGTTTCTTCTTTTGGCTCTTCTTTTTTAGCCATATCTAACTTAGTTATTTCTTTATTAGTAACTAATTTTTTAGGTTTCTTTTTTATTTTAAAGTCACCTTGTTCTAGTTCGCCAGCGGCGGTTTCTTTTATTTGTTCTGACATAATATAATATAATAGTTAATATAAAATTATCTAGGGGCAAATTGGTCTAAACTAACTCCGCCTAAATTATCATTACCCTTAGATTCAAAGTTGATAGGTAAACCATCTTGTTTTCTCTGGGTTATCATTTCACTCTGTTGAGTGCCTTGAAGCTTAATTCTTTTGTCTTTTCTATCTTCAATTTCTTTTTCTTTTTGAGATATAACATTAGACTGCTCTTTAGCTAGTTTAATGTTATAATCAAACTCTTGTTGCATTAGACCTCTTTTTATCTCTGCTTCGGTTTGCATTCTTTGTATTTCAAATTGAGACTTGGCTTGCTCTACTTGAACTTTACTACTAGTTAAAGCTTCTTGTTTTTGTAATTCAGCTAGAATAGTTTTTTCTGCAGTTTCAGCTTGAGCTTGAGCTTGAGCTTGTATTTGTTGTAGTTTTAACTCTTGGTCTTTAGCTTGTTTTTCTTGTCTTCTTTTCTTAAGTAAAGTATTGGCTAATTTTAAATTGTTTACATTTCTAATGTCAATAGCATCTTCTAAATCTATTGATTGGGTAGATAAAGCTACTTGAATGTTTTGTTCTAATTTAGCTTTTTCTTCATCATCTGGTTCTAATTCTATAAATATTCCAAAGTCGTGGATATTAATGCTAGTTAACTCATCTAATGTGTTAGTATTAAAATTAGATATACTATTTATTAAAGACATTCTAGTTAATGGAAACATTAAAGAATCACTAACTCTTAAAGATATGTTCTCACATGTTCTAAGTGTTAAATATAAACTTGCTTGAAGAATATGTCTTGTAGCAGTATTTGAATTAGCTGCAGCAAGCTTTTGTATACCTACTAAAGAATTTTTATCTGGAACACTACCATCTCTAGCTTCATTAAGCCCGGTAACATCTCTAATCATTTGTAAATAGTAATTATACGTCTGAATTAAAGAGTTTATTTTAGCTCCTCCAGAAGAAGATTGAAGTTCTTGTACAGGTATTTTACCTCTGTTAATTTCACCATCTTGAGTTAAGGATCTACCTATAACACTACCAGTTTGAAAATACATATTCAAAGCTTCAGCTGGGTTGTAGTTAGTACCATTACCTAGATCTACTTCTGCTAAACCATCCATGTCTAAATAAACTCCATCAGGAACCATTCTAGACATTACTTGTTGAAGTTTTAAATGAGTGAGCTGTATCATGTCAGCAAACCCAGTTACTCTACTTACTAAGCTTTCTATTCTACCTTGATACATTCTAGGTGCCGTTATAGTATAACTAAGATTTACTTTACTTGTATCAGCGTAAGGTCTTGTCATATTTTCTGCCAAACGCCAATCAAGCATTTCTTCCATACCTAACACTTTAGCTCCACTATATAATGTTTCTATACTTCTAGAAGCTTTTTTAAAGTTGTCTGTTTCTTTTACTTCTAAAAAAGTATCTTCCTTTTCAATAGTTTTCTCTAACCCTGTAGCAGTAGTTTTTATTTTAAATACCTGGTCAATATAACTTTTCCACTCAAAATATAATACTTGAACTGTATTCTGATCGTATCTACCATTAAAATTAGGCGAATAAGCCGTGTTGCCTGTGTAGTTTTGTAGTTTTTTAACTTGTTCTGGAGTTAAACTAGGAAATTGTTTTTTAAGTTCTACTATAGGAACATTTTTAACTTCACCTACGTAGTATACATCTTCAAAGTTAGGATCGTTAGTATATGAGTATACTATGTTAGAAGGATCAACATAATCAATAACTATTCCTTCAGCTGGATTCCATGAAGTTTTAACACAAGATATTCCTAAAACTGTTAAATCATAATTAAGTCTTTTTCTAATTAAATGATATTTGTTTTTATCTAATATTTGTGAAATAAGTTCTTCTTCTGCAACTTCTATAGATTGTTTATAATCCATTTGCATATGTGCTGGAATATCTTCTAATGTTTCAGGAGTGTTTTTAGCAGTGGATTCAGATAGGTCTATACCAAACTGCTGCATAACCATTTCATTAAACTTTTTAGCCTCTATGTCCATCATTATTCGCTGAGCATATAAAGTTCTTTTTCTCAATGAAGTAGGATCTTGAGCTAAAGCTTTTACTTCATAAGATCTTTGAGACATGCCATTAACAACAATATCTACAAACTTAGGAATAATAGGTACGGGTTTCCAGTCTAGGTTTAAGTAAGATAAATCTCCATTTATAGCTAGCTCATCTTTATATTTTTGTACTGGCTGTTCTGCTCTAGCGTAAAGTCTTAAATTATGAAAGTTATTGTAGTTTGTCATGTATCTATAACCAACTCCTTGTGAATTTCTAAACCATTCACCTTCAATAGCTCTCGCAACTTTTAAACCATATTCGTAAGTAGCTTTCTCAGCAGCAGGTACGACCTGGTCCGGAAATGTACTATATGTAGTTGTAGCTTGCATATATATTAATTAATTTTTGATATTACGCCGGTATTATCATAAGTTCTAATACCAAGATTTATTTTATTAGTAATTTTGTTAGGCACAGGTCTATATAAATTTTTATTACAAGCCATTATAGCAAGTCCTGAGCTTATAGTAGCATCGTGCTTAGTTCTACTGTTTATATTAAAAACAGCCCAATCTTCTAATGTTCTTTGATGATACATATCACCATATGAATTATCTTTAGATCCTACAAATTTTTCAATATAACTTTCTACAGCAGCGGCGTGAGCTTGCTTTATATCCTCACTTGAGTTAGGTATTCCACCTATCTCTCTTTCCGTTATAGATAATTTATTAATAAGCTTATCAGGCCTATTCATTGAAAAACCTCTATAACCTCTACGCTTAAAATAATACAGTAGTCTTGGTTTGTTGTTTTCGCAAAGTAAAGGCATGCCATAAAATACACAAGCCATTAATACATCTTCAAAAAATATCTCAGCAGTTTGAGGTCTAGCTATATACTCTAAGAAGAAATGATTAGAAGGAGCTTCTTCCATAGAAAACTTAGTTAAACCATGAAGTGCCCCATTAGAACCTTTACCATCAACAGTACCACTAATATCATAACTATCACAACCAAAAGCACCAATATGTTCGTTACCAGGGTATTTAATTCCATTTTTTATAATCACTCGATTTTGAAGATTTTTAGGTGGAACCCAGCTAATTCTAAATCTACCATCATTATTAGGATGAAAAATAACACTAGTATCTTTAATACCGTTCACCCAACTAAAACTTCCTTTAGTTACATTTAAGCTATTATTTAAAGAATCATTATGATCTATTTGTTCATAGATTTTTACTAAATTAAATAAACTTTGTTTTGTTTCATCTCTAAAAGCGTGAGCTTCAGTTCTTGGGAATTGTCTATAATATTCGTTTAAACTATCTTGATCAGACTTTAAGCCTTCAACCTCGTTTTCCCAGTGTTCAATAACGCCTGTTGTAATTTCAAAACCGTCAACTCCTTTGATTGGATCTTCTTTTCCAATGAAAACAGGTGATCCGTAAGAATCCATGAATCCTTCGTAGTTCCATTCCATAGGGACGAACAAAGAATAGAGTCCAGAAGAAGTTTGTCCATTTCTATTTCTTTTTGTAACGTCTGAATTATAGTATAATTTTTTGAAGTTGTTTCCACCTTTGTCTAATGAGTTAGATGTTGAGCCCATCATACACTTACCTACGATTCTAGAACCAAGACGCAATGTAGTTTTTGTAACTCTCCAGTTGTTTAATATATTATCAGGTCTCTCCCATTTGCCACTCTCATCATGTGCTAATAGCTTTAACTTTTCACCGTCGTAAGAGTTGTCACCAGTATTTTTCCAGTCAATAGTTGTGTCAAGCCCGTCTAGTTCTCTTAATTGTTCATTGCTTTCAAGCTTCCTTCTAGTAAACTTTGAAGCTGGAACTCTGTATGCAAGTTCTGTTTTAGGACGATCCATACCGTCTTGTATCGGTTTGAAGAAAAACGGATAGTTAACGGATATTGGAACGACTTTATCTGTAAACATTTTTTTAGCATCTGCTCCAGATTTAGACAATATACCGAATCTGGAGTCACTAGATATTGTTGCTTGGTTAACAAGCTCGGCCGAGGACATAAATGAAAATCCAGATCGTCTGTTTTTAAGATAGCACATGCCGTAACATCTGTTATCTGCCTTGCATGCTTCCCAAAATAAAAAGAATAATCTATTTGCTTCTCTGTAATCTGGTGCTCCAACGTCGATCTTTGACCATTGTAAGTACATGTAATGAGTACCAGTAATATAAGTAGGAGTACCGTTATTATAGAACCAGTAACCTTGTTCTCTTCTTTTAAATTCTTCATCTATATAATCGTACCACTTTTCTTTAAACTCAGCTGGATATTCTTCCCAGTCAAACCTATTTTTAATTCTACTTAACTCTTTTGGATATTCTGCTTTTTCCCAGCGTTGTTCCGCTTTTTCTTTACTTCGTTTAAACGGTTCATCTGTTGCTGGTAAAGCAATCCTGAGATTCTGTATTTCAATGATTTGTCCAATTTTTCCAGTTTTACTTATTACTATAAAATCATAATCAGAATTATAACCATAATTCCATTTTTTAAATCTATTGTTTTTAGCTAATATTTTAGGATTTACAACGTCTTTAATTTCTTGCCAAAGGGTTTGTTTGTAACTCATTTGCTTCTCCCTTCTGCAAAACCTTTAAAAGTTTTTTGTTCTTTAAGTTCTTTTGGTTTTTCATTTAACATATCTTCCTCTAGTTGGATTCTGTTAAGTATTTCAAAAGCATCAAATATAGCAAGTTTTTTTGTTGCGGCAGCATTTTTTAATCTATCAGCGCTTACATCGTCGTCTGAGTCAACAATCTTTTCTTTTGCTACCTTAATAAGTTCCTCAACTGCTTTTTGCCCAGCTTGGATTATTTTCTTCTTCGTTTCCTTGGTATTC
>Ga0181397_1000084_pt1 | contig 33032 bp, 37 predicted proteins | sample 20SPOviralmetaG_FD_130126 | JGI IMG/M metagenome (GOLD analysis project Ga0181397, IMG submission 130126) | Marine viral communities from the oligotrophic San Pedro Time Series (SPOT) site, San Pedro Channel, CA, USA - 20 SPOT_SRF_2011-02-23 | ecosystem: Environmental > Aquatic > Marine > Strait...
AAAGCAGTAAACCCGTTAATTAACGGATTTACAACTTTCACGTCAGGTGACAATGAAGCTTTAATGAGTACGACACACCCAACGATCGCTGGTACTGTATCAAACAGACTTGCAACAAATGCAGACTTAAACGAAACTTCATTGGAGTCTTCTCTTATAGAGATAGCTGCGATGACAGACGAAAGAGGTCTAAAAATTGCAGCTACAGGAGTAAAAATGATTATTCCTTCTCAGCTTCAATTTACTGCCGAAAGATTGATGAAATCTGAAGGTAGAGTTGGAACGGCTGACAATGATATCAACGCAGTAAGATCTATGGGAATGATTCCTCAAGGTTATAGAGTGAATAATTTCTTAACTGATCCAGATGCGTTTTTCATTATCACTGATGTACCGAATGGAATGAAAATGTTCGTAAGAACACCGATTTCTACGGCTATGGAAGGTGACTTTGATACTGGCAACGTAAGATACAAAGCTAGAGAAAGATACGTATTTGGCGTATCAGACTTTAGAGGTATCTTCGGAACACCAGGCGTTTAATCAAATAATACTTAAGGGGCGGCCTAAAAACCGCCCCTTTTTTTATGCACTAAGAACTATGAGAGACTTTAAGGTAATAATCATCGCATACGGATACAGAACAAGCTTTACAGTTAAAGCTGAAGACAAGGCTGAATCTATTGAAAACGCAATAGTTGACAGACTTGGAGATTCTGATATAAAATGGGAAAACGGTGGATTTTATTCACTAACTAAAAAATGGATTACCTACGAGGAGGTCCTAGATGAGAACACTACAAGACCTATACAAAGCAAAAAGGTCCTTGGAGTTGAAGTGGGAACAGCACCATCTTCATTCGGGTAGATATACACTCGATATGGTTCGGATTGACCATAAAGTCAGAGCAGTCATCGCTGACATTAAGATGAAAGAAGCTGAGTTAGCACACCATGTTAACAAAGTTGACGACGCTGCCCCCAAAGTTTCAGTAGCCACTTAAATAAAAAGCTACATCGCTGAAATCGTACTTTCTTGTAAGGCTCTCTTGCACTCTATCAAAATCTACTATATATCTAAATCACTATACAATTAATTAGAACATAGACGCGTATAGTCGACGGCCTAGAGACTATGTTCGGAAAACTAGGAGGATATAATTATGGCAAATACTACGTTCAATGGACCAGTACGATCGGAAAACGGTTTTATTGGTGCAACAAAAAACACCGACACTGGTGTCTTCACAAATGTGTTCGCAATCAGTTCAACAGGTGCGTACACTGGAACTAAACTAGTAGCTCAAGGAACTGCTGATGTAGTCGTAGCGGCAACTGCTGGAATAACTGAGGTTGAATTTTCTCAACCTAATAATTCCATCATTACTTCTATCGATATCGTTTGTACATCTGCACCAACTTTAACAGGTGCTGGTGACATTGGTTTCAAAGTTGGAACTGCAACAGGCGGAGCGCAATTAGTTGCGGCTGTGACTGATGCTATATTAGATGGAGGAACAACTGTTCCTGCAGGAGCTGGTTACAATTTAACGTTGATCAATACAACAGGTACATCAACAAAAACTGTTTCTCCAGCGGCTAACGTTTCAGGGGCAGCAAGAAGTATATTCTGCCAAATTTCAAATACTGTAAACGCATCAGCAAGCGGTAACATGAGATTTATTATAAACGTACAACAGTTTTAATAGATTAATTATCTTGGTGGGAAAATTTGAGACATTGTTGAAGATGATCTTGATACCCACCGAGACCAAAAATAAAAGGAGAAAATATGTATCAAGCTGATATAGCGAACACAAACGTAACTACTGAGAATAAAACTGTTGTTGCAGGAAGAGCGAGAGCTTATGGCGTTGTATTAAATACAACAGGAGCTTCAGGAGACTTTCATTTAAAAGATGGCGGATCTTCAGGAACTGTAAAATTTAAATACAAAACTACAGGCACAGCTACAACTACGCTACCAATTGTTATTAATTTTCCACAACCAATTCTGTTTACTTCAGATTTGACAGTGGCGTTTGTAACGGAACATGTAACTGTTTGCTCTATATTTCATAGTGGCGGAAATAATACGTAGGAGGCTAAATTATGCCAAATACTACTTCAGGCACTAATGTTTTTGAGAAAACATTTTATATAGATGAGATAATTGAAGAGTCTTATAATCGAATAGGACAATTCGATATGAGCGGTTATAATTTAAAAACTGCTCGAAGATCTCTTAATATTCTATTTTCTGAATGGGGAAATAGAGGTCTTCATTATTGGGAAGTGGCAAATACAAATATCACTTTGGTAAATGGAACTAGCGAATATGTTTTGTTTAGATCCACGGGCGATGGTAACTCAAACGGTGTAACTACTACCTTATCCGCAGCCATTACTACTACATCACAAACCACAGGAATTACATTAGCTTCAAAAACAGGAATGCCAACTTCAGGTACAATTAATGTTGGTTCTGAAAATATTAGTTACACAGGATTTAATAGTTTAGAATTAACAGGAGTTGCAAGAGGAGCCAACGGAACAACAGCTGCCACTCACAGTAACGGAGCAGCCGTTACTAATTTTGTAAATGGCGCTGCTGAAATTTTAGAAATGTCTTATAGAAATGCATCTAATGTTGATGCACCTTTAGAAAAAATATCTAGATCTCAATATCAGGCCCTATCTAATAAAACTTCAACAGGTCAACCATCACAATATTATATTCAAAGATTAATAGATAGAATTATAATTAGATTATATTTAACACCTAGTAATACTGAAAATGGAAATGTAATTAATTTTTGGTATGAACAAAGAATACAAGATTCAGGTGCTTACACTAATGCAACAAACGTCCCTTATAGATTCGTTCCATGTATGTGTGCAGGATTAGCTTATTATTTAAGTTTAAAATATGCACCAGAAAAAACACAAAACTTAAAACTATTGTATGAGGATGAGTTGAGTAGAGCTTTGGAAGAAGATGGTTCGTCTACAAGTACGTACATTTCTCCTAAAACTTACTACCCAACAACTTAATTATGAGTAATTTATCAAAAGGAAAATACGCATTATTTATTTCTGATAGATCAGGATTAGCTTTTCCTTATCGAGAAATGGTAAGAGAATGGAATGGTGCTAGAGTTCATACTTCTGAGTTTGAACCTAAACAACCACAATTAGATCCTAAACCTTACACAGCAGATCCTCAAGGTTTACCTCATCCAAGACCTGCAAGAGTAGAACCTCCAACTGTAGATTTTTTAAACGATGATCCTTTCACAACTATTGGATCTTCAACTTTAGTTACTGTAGCTCAAACAAACAGCACAATGTTAACAGATGATGCTGTAAGATTTCAAGCAGTTAAAAGTCCTGTCGGAGGAGTTACAACAAACACCTTACAATTAGGAACAACATTAAACGGAGATATTACAACAACAGCTAATACAATAATTTTAAATGACGCTTCTATTTTTCCAACTTCAGGATTTGTGGTGATTGAAAAAGTTCATGCTCAAGACGGTACAATTGATGCCGGAAGAATTGAAGATGAAACTGTTCAGTACACAGGAGTTTCAGGAAACAGTTTAACAGGCTGTGTTAGAGGGACAGCTGCTCCGTTTAGAGGAAAAACTCCACCAAACACGACAGCTAGAACTCATTCAAGTGGAGCTAAAGTTTTTGGAAGCTATAAAATAACAATGATTGAGACTTCTATTCCTTACACAGGACAGCCATCAACTTTACCTAGAACCAATAGTTTTACTTTCAATTTAAAATCTAATGCAATATCAACAGAAACGGGAGGCGGTCTTGAAGTTTTGGTAGGACCTGTTAATGTAAGAGCATGACATACGATGAATTAAAAACAAAAATTAGAGACTACACAGAAGTAGACAGTAATGTTTTTACTGATACTATTATAAATGGTTTCATTGAAGATGCTGAATTTAGACTACTTAGAGAAGTTGATTCTGATAATAATAGATTTTATGCTACAGCTACTTTGACTGTAAATCAGAGATATGTTCAAACTCCCGATGATCTTTTAATAGTTAGATCTGCTCAAATTGTTGATGCAACAGGTGTAGGAGCAGGCACGGAAAGAGACTTCCTAGACTACAGAGATACCAATTTTATGGCAGAATATAACAAATCTGATGCTACAGGAGTTCCTAAATACTACAGCTATTGGGATGAAAACCATTTAGTTTTTGCTCCGGTCCCTAATGCTACTTACACAATTCAATTAAATTATATCTTGAAACCACAAGGATTATCTAGTACAAATGCTACTACATACCTAAGTCAAAAATTTCCCAACGGCTTATTGTATGCTTGCCTGGTAGAGGCATATGGATTTTTGAAAGGTCCACTTGACATGCTCCAACATTATGATAAAAAATACGTTGAAGCAGTTAAAGGATTCTCAATCGAGCAAATGGGAAGACGAAGACGAGATGAATATCAAAGTGGTGTTCCTCGAATTGGAAAACAATAAGGAGTTTTATGGCAATAACACAAGCAGTATGTAGCAGTTTTAAAAAAGAACTTTTAGATGGAGATCATAGTTTTTCACAATCAGGTGGAGACACTTTTAAACTAGCACTTTACACATCTTCAGCAACTTTAAATGCAAACACAGCAACCTACACAACAACGCAAGAAGTTGGTGCTTCAGGCACTTACGCAGCAGGCGGTAAAGCATTAGTTAACACTGGAACTTCAGTGGCTTCAGCAGTAGCGATAACTGATTTTGCTGATTTATCTTTCACGGGTGCAACTATTACAGCAAGAGGTGCATTAATCTACAACACAACTATGGGGTCAGGTTCTAATACAACAGACGCTGTAGTAGTTTTAGATTTTGGTAGCGATAAAACTGCAACTTCAGGAACTTTTACAATTCAGTTCCCAGCATTCACAACAGCAGCAGCGATATTAAGAATATCCGGATAATAGGAGAAACCTCCTATGGCGGATAAAACTTACACAGTCACAGTCGCAACTGGAAATCGTTATCCGTCCGGTTCAGGCACCGGAAGCGTTTATTTTTTAGACGGTGTTCGTGATTTAGATATTACGTGGACACAAGGTGCTACTTTAAAATTTAATCAAGACGATGCCACAAACGATGGCCATCCATTATTATTTACTACCGATTCATCAAATCCTAACTCTGGAAGAATAGAAACAGGAGTTGTTTATAATTTAGATGGATCATCTGTTCCTTATTCTTCTTACGCTAGTGGATCTTTTAATTCAGCAACAACTCGATATGTAGAAATTACACCTGCAAGCGCAACTGATTTTTATTATTATTGTTTTTATCATGGCATCGGCATGGGAGGAGAAGTTGATATTGTTAATGATGGATGGTCATCTTTAAGTTGGAGTACGGGTAGTTGGGGTGATCAAGATAACGCTACACCTCAAGTAACAGGATTTCCATTAACTTCAAATTTAGCTAGTGTAACTATAGACGCAACCGTAGAAGAAGGTTGGAGTAGAAGATTTTGGGGATCTGATCAATGGGGCGCAGCTACAAACACTGATGCATTTCCAAGTGGCATAGGTATGTCAGCTTCATTAGGAAGTGTAACTATTTCATCTCAAATAAATAAAGGTTGGGGTAGATTTGGTTGGAACGAAGCATCTTGGGGTAGTTTTGGAACTGCTCTAGCAACAGGTATAGGAATGTCCGCAAGCCTTGGATCTGTATCCATTACAACTCAAGTTAATACTGGTTGGGGAAGAAAAACTTGGGGAGCAGAAGGTTGGAATACTAACGAAACAGAATTAAATGTAAATGTAACAGGTCAAGCCTTATCAGCAAGTTTAGGATCTGTAGCCACAACGACAGAAGTAAATATTGGTTGGGGTAGAACAGAATGGGGAGCTCAAGCATGGGGGTCTCCAAACGAAGCTGCAGCAATTACTGGATTTGGTTTATCAGCTTCTTTAGGTTCAGTATCTATAACAAGTGAAGTTAATACTGGTTGGGGTAGACAACAATGGGGAAGATTAGGTTGGGGTATACCTGGAACACTAGTCACTGGAAGTTTTGATTTAACTGCTAATCTTGGTTCAGTATCTGTAACAGCAGAAGTTAACACTGGTTGGGGCAGACAAACTTGGGGTCAAGGTTTATGGAATAATGACGGAAACGATAAAGCTGATTTAGTAGGATTTGGATTAACTTCAACTGTTGCTGATGTAGGAGTATCTACTGAAATTAACGTAGGTTGGGGAAGATCTACATGGGGTGCTTTAGACTGGGGTGGAATATCTGATTCTATACAAGTAGCACCTTCAGGAATAGGACTAACAGCGACTCTTGCAAGTGTTGTAGCTACACCAAATACTATTGCATCTCCTTCAGGAATAGCCTTGACAAGTGCACTTGGTAGTGTAAGTTTAACTGGAACGGGGACAGTAAGTTTAACAGGAAATAACTTGACAACGTCTACTGGATCGCTTAATGCTTTAATCTGGGAAACCGTCAATACCGGCACAACCGCTACTTGGAAAGAGGTTGACACCGCAGCTTAAATTTAATAAAAATAACAAATCGGAGTAAATAATTATGGCGAATTCAACATCAAGTTTTTTAAAACTTACAGTTCAAGCAACCGGTGAAAACTCGGGAACGTGGGGACAAATTACAAATACAAACTTATTAATCGTAGAACAAGCAATTGCTGGTTATGAAGCAGTAGCTCTTAATGCTACAACAGGTGCAACATTAACAGTTTCAAATGGTGCGGTTTCCAATGGAAAAAATGCAGTATTACAATTAACTGGAACTATTACAACAAACGTTAACGTAGTTGTTCCTGTAGTAGAAAAAGTTTACATAGTAGACAATGCCACTTCAGGCGCTTATTCAGTAACAGTCAAAACATCTTCAGGATCTGGAGTAGTATGGGCTGCAGCTGACAAAGGCACGAAGATGGTTTATGGTGATGGTACGAACATTGTGGACACAGCTTTCACAGAATTATCTTCTGACTTCTCACCACAACTTTCAGCGGACCTAGACACTAATGGTCAAAATATTATTATTGATAATACAAAATCAATTAATGATGAAAACGGAAATGAGCAAGTTAAATTTGCTACAACAGGTTCAGCTGTAAATGAAGTCTCAGTAACTAATGCTGCTTCAAGTAATGGACCAATTCTTTCATCTACTGGTGGTGACACAAACATTGATTTAAATTTAAATCCTAAAGGATCAGGGGTTCTTAAATCAGCAACAGCTGCAATTAAAATTGCTGGTAAAGAAACTATATGGATACCAGCTACTGCAATGTACGGACCTACAACTAATCCTGCAGATGTAGCTTTAGTAGAAACAACAGCTACAAGACCAGATTTAAATGTATTTGATTTTGATGCTAGTACAAAACAATATACACAATTTACAATAGGAATGCCGAAATCATGGAATGAAGGAACATTAACTTATCAAGTTTATTGGTCTCCTTCTACTACAAACACAGGAAATGCTATTTTTGGTTTACAAGGTGTAGCGTGTGCAGATAGTGATACTATTGATGTTGCATACGGAACAGCTATCAACGTTACAGATGCTGGTATCGGCACAGTAAAAGACCAACAAATTTCAGATGAAAGTAGTGCTATGACCGTTGCAGGTTCCCCTGCAGCAGGTGAGCAATCTTACTTTCAATTTTTTAGAGACGCAGCAGATGGTAGCGATACTTTTACAGGAGAATGTAGAGTTTTGGGTATTAAATTATTCTTTACTACTGACGCGGCTAACGACGCATAAGGAGAATAAAACATGTTTGGATATCAAGTACTAGGTTTTGGTGCAGGATCAGGAAAAAAATTATACAACGTTAGGTATTTAGTTATAGCTGCCGGCGGAGGCGGAGGCGGTGGACCCGGATCTGCAACTTCAGGCGGTGGCGGAGCAGGCGGATACCGTACATTAGCTTGTAAAACTTTTGAAGTTGAAGCTTGTGAATCTTACACTGTAACAGTTGGTGCTACACCAGGTGCTACATCAGCAGGTAGCAATAGCGCTTTTTCTTGTATAGCATCTACAGGCGGAGGAGTTGGTGGTAACCCAGGAGGTACTAACACTCCACAAAACGGAGGATCAGGAGCAGGTCCAGGCGGAACTGGAAATGCTGGAGGATACTCTCCTCCTGAAGGAAACCCAGCGCCCGGCGGTGGCGGAGGCGGAGCTGGAGGACCTGGCTCAGGAACTACAGGCGGACCCGGAGCTGTATCAAATATTGAAGGTTCTTGTACAACTTACGCTGGAGGTGGCGGAGGTGGTGCAAATGGTGCAAATGGTGGACCAGGAGGCGGCGGCCGATCTGTTCACAGTAGTAACCCAGCAATCAACGGCTCAAACGGCTTAGGTGGCGGCGGAGGAGGTCATATGGGCCCTCCAGGACCACACGCAGGCGGCTTAGGTGGATCAGGAAGAGTTGTTATTAGAAGACTTACAGCTTCTTCTTGTACAACATCAGGATCAGTAACAACAAGTGGGGCAGATACTATTCACACTTTTAACTCATCAGGGACATACGTAGCATAATGGCAATTCATAGTTTCGCAAAATTAGATGATAACAATTTAGTTCTTACAACGCTTGCTGTAGATGATGCTGATTGTAACAATGGTGATGAAGCCACTGGAATTTCTTTTTTAACAAATCTTACAGGTTGGTCTAAATGGAAGCTTATCGATCCAGCACAAAAAGGAATTGCGATTGGTGGAACTTTTGATGAATCTGATGGAGATTTTAAACCAAATAAACCAGGTGATGATTATGTTTGGAATAGTGAGTATAAAATTTGGAGATATCCAGACGATATAGCAGCGGGTAAATTACCCGAATAAAAATTCTTTTTAAAAAAGAACATATGAAAGAAAAAGTTTTAGAAAAAAAGATAGCTTACACAGGTGAAGTTACTTTTCCTAATAAGGATAGATTTCCAAGAGAGGTTATAGCTGGCTCAGTATTAGAAAGTTTTTATCTAACTAATAAAAGAAGAAATAATAATCCAACAGATAGTAGATATGAAGACTATTCTGTTCGTCACTCTATAGAAAAAACAGCTTTAAATACTTACTTTATTGATTATTTAGTTGCGTTGTACAAATATAATGCGGTGCCAACAGAGTCGTGGGGTAATTATTTAATGCCTAATGAAAGAACACAAACAAGAAATAATTTTCAATACAAAGATTTAAGTTACATACCTTCTTGTCAAGCGATCTATGGAGCATCAATTGAAAACAGTATTGATGTTGTTTTAGAAATAACTCCATACAAAAAACATATTTTTAAATTAAAAAATAACGATTACGTTATTTTTGATGCGGACATCAATTATCACATAGGTAAAAACAATTCACACAAACCTGCTATATTACTAACTACTTTGTTTGCAGAGTCAAATGACATAGGACAGTTCCTGTAAGATGTATTATAAATTTCCTTATTGGTATTGGAACAACGGAGTTGATGATAAATGGATAAACAAACTTCATAAAGTAGCTAAAAAACAAAAACTAAGAGAAGCAAAAGTAGGTGATAAACTAGAAGTAGATCCTAAGATGCGAGACACTAATATAGCTTTTCTTGATGAGCCTTGGATTCATCAAACACTTCATTCTTTTTTAACTAAAGCAAACGAGAAAGCAGGTTGGAACTTTGAGTGGTTTCGAACAGAACAAGTACAATACACGGAATATCTTTTAAATCAATTTTATGATTATCATGTAGATAGCCATGTTATCCCAACTAAAAATAAAAGACAAAGAAAATTGTCCGCTGTAATTTCTTTAAATGATTCGTCAGAATATACAGGAGGCGAATTTAAGATGATGATAAGTCCACAAGAAGTTAGAGAGATACCTGAATTAAAAAAGAAAGGAACTGTTATTGTTTTTCCTTCTACTATGTGGCACAAAGTAGAACCTGTTACTAAAGGTAAAAGATATAGTTTAGTGGCATGGGCAGAGGGTTTTGATTTTAGATAATGAAAATCATACCTAATTTTTTAGAGCCTAACATCTTCAAAAAAATTAAAGAGACTATTTTTTCTGATCAGTTTCCCTTTTATTATAGTGATCAAACCGGCTCATTAAGTGATGATTCTGATTTTATGTTTACGCATAAATTTTTTTCTGAGAACAGCCAACAGAGTGGTTATTTCAGTAATATTCTCATGCCTATACTAGGTAAATTAAATTTTAATTATTTGTTACGTGCTAAATTAAATTTTTATACAAGAAAAAATAAATTTGTTTATACAGAAATGCATAGAGACTTTGACGAACCTCATACAGTTGCTTTGTATTCATTAAATAAAAACAATGGCTTTACTTATTTTGAAGACACTAAAGAGAAAATACCATCGGTTGAAAATCAATTACTTTTATTTGATGGTCTTAGAAGGCATTGTAGTGTATCACAAACAGACACTAAGATTAGAGCAAACATAAATATTAATTTAAGATAACATGGAATCGTTTATATACTCGGAACAAATATCAGAAACGATGTGTGATAAGTTAGTAAAATTTTATAAAGATAACCCTGATAGATATGTTCCTGATAAATACTGTAAAGGAAAAACTTCTAGTGAAATTATCTTAACTAGAAAAGATAGTATATACAAAGAATATAACAATCATTTAAACAAAGTTTTACAAAGTTATTTAAAAACATATAAGCATGCTAACTACACTGTTAGATTTGAAATATGTCCAACTATAAAAATTCAATATTATAAACCCGGCGATGGTTTTCCTGTTTATCATTTTGAAAATGATGGACAAGACGAATGTATAACAAGGCATTTAGTTTTTATGACTTACTTAAATACTGTGGAAAATGCAGGAACTGAATTTAAATATCAAAAACTTAAAGTCAAAGCTCTTAAAGGTAAAACAGTTATTTGGCCTGCAGCGTGGACACATACACACAAAGGCATTGTTAATAACAAAAAAGAAAAAATAATTATTACTGGGTGGTTTAATTTTGTATAACACAATACAAGCACCTAATTTTTTTGATAAGCCATTAGAACTCATTAAGTATTCTAAAACCCTTAAATTTTATGAAAGTGACAAAACAAAAGATGATCAAAAATGGCCCGGTGTTAGAACAAAATCTATACATTCGTTAAACCCTGATTTATTTTCATTTGTTATTAAGAAGGTTTTAAGTTATTATTATGATATGAAAGAATTAGAAGGAGCTGATATTATAGCTAGAGTTTATTTTCATAAATCAGATAAAAAAACATCTGTTGGTTTTAATAAAACTAATACTATTCACACAGATGAAAAGAATGTATTGGCTGGTTTAATTTATTTAAATAAAGGTAATGATATAAATACAGGAACAACACTGTACGATAAAGACAATAACGAAACTGCTATTTTTTCAAATTGCTTTAATACTATGATCTGTTATGATGCGCAAAAAAATCATGGTCCAACTTCGTTAGACTGTGCTAGATTAACTGTCCCCTTTTTTATAGAAAGGATAACTAAAAAATGAGTGATTTATATAATTCAATTTTATTTCCAACACCTGTATGGGATGTTCAGGACCCATCATTTGTAAAACCATTAATTAAAACTACTGATCCTTATATTAAAGAAGCTAAAGCAAGGAACAAAGAATCTAGCAAAATTAGGGACAAAGATTTAAAAACTAAATTAGGAGATTTTGGTTTATCTCACCACTCTACTAAATTATACGATGACCCACGATTTGAAGGTTTTATTAATCTTATTATGGCTACAAGTAATAATTTTTTAAAGGCACAAGGGTTTGATTTAAGTGCATACAAATTAAAATTAAATGAGTTATGGGTTCAAGAGTTTGGATCTAAAGGCGGACATCATTCTTCTCACATGCATTATAATCAACACGTATCTGGATTTTATTTTTTAAAGTGTTCAGATAAAACATCTTATCCTATATTTCATGATCCGAGACCTGGCGCTCTTATGACTAAGCTACCTTTAGAACAGAGCAAAGAAATAAAGATGGGGTCCTCTTCAATTAATTTTAAAATTCAACCAGGAACTTTTATATTCTTTCCTGGTTACTTAACACATGAGTTTCCTATAGATTTAGGAATAGATCCTTTTAGATTTATTCATTTTAATGTTCAAGCGGTGCATTCAGATATTACAAAATGAGTTGGCAATATGACTATTGGTATGTAGAAAATTATTATTCTGCAAAAGAAAGAAAAAAGATTTCAGAATATATTGAAAACAACCATACAGATATAGAAAAACCTGATGCAGTTGCTATGGACAAAAACAATGCATCTAAAAAGAAAGCAAATACTCTTCTCATTGAATGGGGAAAAATTAAAAACATGTTAGGTAATTTAGAATCAAGCGTACACTCTTACAATCAACATAACTTTGGATATCTTTTATCTCCATTTAATAATCTAAGTAAATGTTTATTAAACGTATACGATAGTAAAAAGAAAAGCGAATATGGGTGGCATTATGATGCCTCAAGATCTGATATTTATGATGTCAAGCTGACGGTTCTAGTTAATCTATCTGATAAGTATACGGGTGGAAAATTTTGTATATTTAATGGTGAGGAACATGTTGTAGAAGAATTTAAACCCGGCACGTTATTGCTGTTTAAATCTTATATTAACCACAAAGTAACTCCTGTGTTGAGTGGCGTAAGGAAAACATTAACTCTACTTGCTACAGGACCTAAATTAAGATGAGTTTTAAAAAAAACAAATATCAAGTTGTAAAAAATGTTGTTTCAAAAGAAACAGCAGAACTTGCTTTTAATTATTTAAAGATGAGAGAGGCCGCAGAAAAAAAGCTACGTTATTACGGTATCGCTACAAAATGGTTTGGTATTTTTGATGATCCACAAGTTCCCAACTCTTATGCTATTTACGGAGATTATTTAATGGAGACATTATTAATAAATACTTTACCTTTTATAGAAAAGAAAACTTCAACAAAATTAGTTCCAACGTATGCGTACACAAGACTATATAAAAAAGGAAATATTTTACATAGGCATAAAGATAGAGTTAGCTGTGAAATATCTTCTACAATGAATCTTGGTGGTGATGATTGGCCTATTTATATTAATTCAAAAGAAAACATAGGTTTGCCAGAAGTTGATGGGGGTAAGAAAGGTATTACCGCATCTAGCAATGCAAAAGGCACCAAAGTAAATTTAAAACCTGGAGACATGTTATTATATCGAGGAGTAGATTTAGAACATTGGAGAGAGCCTTTTAAAGGTAAGTTATGTGGTCAAGTGTTCTTTCATTACAATGATAAAAATGGACCTTTTAAAACTAAAAATATGTTTGATGGTAGATCTGTTTTAGGATTACCACAAGACTATATAAATGTGAAATTATGATAATTGATACAGATAAATATATACAAGTATATTCTAATTGTTTTGATAAAGTTATTCTAAAAGAAACGATTAAAGAGTTACAGTCGTTAAAAACAATTAAGAAAAGCCCCTCTGAAAATATTAGTAATTCACATTGGGAATCTCATAGCTGGTATAATCCCACAGAAAAAACACTTGAGGCTCGTAAAGATGGAAAAGAATTAGAGTCAACCGGAAAGACAGTAAAACACCATGATGTTATTATGAAAGTATTATTTAATTATATTCTTAAATATGTACAAGATTTAAAGCATAAATCTTTTTATGGGTGGACAGGCTATACTCCAATCTTATTTCATAGATATAAAAAAGGAACTACCATGGCATCGCACATAGATCACATCACAAGTATTTTTGAAGACAAAAAAGGTGTTCCAGTTTTAAGTGTTGTGGGGCAACTAAATGACTCTTTTGAAGGAGGAGAATTTGTAGTATTAGATAAAACAATAAAGATGAAAGCAGGAGATTTATTAATCTTTCCTTCAAATTTTATATTTGAACATCAGGTAAAAAAAATAACTAAAGGAACTCGTTTAAGTTTTATAAGTTGGGTTTATTAAATGAAGATAGCAGTAATAGGAACAGGCACAGTTGGAGTAATGTCAGTTTTACATTTTTTAAAATATATAGAAAAGGCAGAAGTAACTTGCATATATAATCCTAAGAAAAAAATACTAGGCATTGGTGAAAGCAGCAATGTTAACTTACCCTCTTTGTTATGGGAAGCCGCTAACTATAATGTATTTATTGATTCTAAAGAACTAAGCTCAACTGTAAAGCTAGGCGTGCATTATAAAAATTGGAGAAAAAAAGATTTTATAAGTCCCATTCTGCCGACTCATTATGCGATGCATTTTGATAACTTTGCTTTGTCAGAAAAAATGTTTAGTAGAGCTAAAAAGATTTATGGAAAAAGATTTAAAATATTAAACAAAGATATTAAAGAATTAAAACAAAATGATAAAGAGGTTACCGTTTTATTTACAAAAGGTAAAAGCACTTATGACTATGTAATAGATTGTAGAGGTTATCCTGATGATTATTCTAACTACCATATGATTACTTCTCTTCCCATTAACAGAGCGTTTGTTAATCTTATTCCTGAACCAGGTACTTGGGATTATACTTATCACTATGCACATAAAAATGGTTGGATGTTTGGTATACCATTAACACACAGACAAGGATGGGGTTATTTATTTAATGACAACATAACTACAGAGCAGGAAGCAGTTGATGAGATTAACGAAATATTTAAATCAAATAAAACTAAAAAAGATTTAAGGGATTTTAATTTTAAACCATACAGAGTAAAAAGTTTTTTAAATAATAGAATTATTAAAAATGGAAACAGAGCAATATTTTATGAACCTATGGAAGCATTATCCGGTGTGTTTTATGATTTTGTTAATAAATGTTTTTTTGATTATATTCATAATGATATGGATCAAGAAACTTTGAATATACTTCTTGATGAGAGAGCAAAACAATATGAAAATTTTATAGCTTGGGTTTATAATCAAGGATCTATCCACAACACAAAGTTTTGGAAAAATGCAAATAAAATTACTACAGAGCATCTTACTAACAATCCTATATGGGAGAGAACAAAAAAACATTTAAATAAAACTCCGTATAAAGATGACTTGTTTCAAACATGGCCTTTTGGTAAAATATCATGGGACATATTATTAAAAGGATTTAATGCAAGTTTATAAAAATTTTATAGATCAAGTAAGGTTTGATGATTTAGTCGCCATAATGTCATCACCTCAATTTGCATGGTACTATAATCCTGTATTAGACAAAGAGGATTTAGATCCAAATGTTAAACAAAATTTTCAATTTACTCATACATTTTTTAATTTTAACAGAGTACAATCTGAGTATTTTGATTTGCTAACACCTATCTTTATAAAGATAAAACCTATTGCATTAGTAAGAGTTAAGGCTAACTTACTTCTTAATACCGATAAAATAGTTGAGCACGGTATGCATGTAGATTTTAAAAACCCCAAAGTTACAACAGGTATCTTTTATATAAATACTAACAATGGTTACACTAAATTTGAAAATGGTAAAAAAATTAAAAGCATTCAGAATCAATATATAGAGTTTGATTCACAGCTTAAACACACAGGTACAAGTTGCACTGATGCAGAAAAAAGACTTGTTATAAATTTTAATTATATTAAGTGACAATAGTAGAACGATTCTCCAAACACTTAACCGCTATAGAATATCCAAAAGAAAAAACTTCTTGGAACATAGCGGGCATAATAAAAGGACAAAATGCTTTTTACAGATTTGACGTTAGAGATATGTTTACATTACCTGATAAGGGACCTGTTCAAAGTGGGCATCTCAATTCACAAGCTCAAAAAATGGTTCTTGAAGGTAAAAAAGAATGGCTTATTTTAGATCTTGAAGAGCTTCATAAACATATACGCAGAGAAAAGAAGACCGAAGTATACATAAACGATTTGATCTCAGATCTAGAATGGACTATATTTTTGACAAAAAAATAGTATAGTGGGGAGATATGGCATTAAAAAAAGTAAAATTTCAACCAGGCTTTGATAAACAAGGAACTCCCGCTGCCGCTCCAGGTAAGTGGGTAGATGGAGACTTTGTTAGATTTAGATATGGCATCCCTGAAAAGACTGGGGGTTGGCAACAGTTAACCAATGATCAAAATACTTTGCCTGGTGTTGCGAGAGCTCAACACACATGGACATCTTTAGCTGGAGAGAAGTATGCAGCTATAGGAACGTCACAAGGTTTATTCTTATATTATGGTGGTGCTTTTTATGACATTTCACCTTTGGATTCAGCCATAGCGGGAACAGGAACTTTTACAACTTCAGCAGCAGCTGGTGCTACAGTAACCATTAATAAAACTGGACATGGCTTAGAAGCAGGAAGATACATTACTTTATCCTCTGTCTCTATGGGATCTAACACAACGTTGACAGCTGATGATTTTACTACTTACGCTTTTGAAGTTTTAACCACAGCAACTAATTCTTTTACTATTAGTCTAACTAACCCTGCAGCTGGTGTTACAACAACAGAGAACAATGGAACAGGAATGGCTGCGGGTGGATCTTGCACCATTAATCCTTACGCTGTTATTGGACCCACAACTCAAACTCTTGGTTATGGTTGGGGCACATATCTTTGGGGAAACTCTACATGGGGTACAGAACGAGCAACTTCTAATGTTATTTTAGAACCAGGTAATTGGTCGTTAGATAATTTTGGAGAAACTTTAGTAGCTACAATAGCTAACGGTAAATCTTTTACTTGGGATGCTGGAGCTACAAACGCTAGAACAATAAGAGCTGCTCTCATGACGGGAGCGCCTACAGCTTCACGATTAACCATTGTATCTGAAAAAGACAGACACTTATTTCATTTAGGAACAGAGACAACAATTGGAAATACTTCTACGCAAGATCCAATGTTTATTAGATTCTCTGATCAAGAGTCAACATCTGTATATCAACCAACAGCTATCAACACAGCAGGAACATTTCAATTAGATAAAGGAAACAAAATTGTAGCTGCGGTTCAAGGTAAGGATTATATTCTAATTTTAACAGATCAAGCAGCTTATGTTGCTCAATTTGTTGGACCCCCATTTACATTTAGTATTAGACAAGTAGGAACCAATTGTGGTTGTCTTGGACAACACGCTGTATCTTTTGCACAGGGCTCAGTATTTTGGATGGGTGTATCAGGAGGCTTTTTTCAATTCGACGGTACCGTTAAACAATTACCTTGTTTAGTTGAAGATTTTGTATTTACTACAGGTGATGGAAACTTGGGTTTAAACTTCAATGCTAGTGAAATTGTTTATTCAGGTCATAATAGTTTGTACACAGAAGTAAATTGGTTTTATCCAAAATCAGGATCTACACAAATTGATAGAATTGTTACTTATAATTATGGTGAAGCAAGTTGGTACACAGGATCTTTAGATCGAACAACATATCAAGATGCCGATGTTTTTACAGCACCTTATGCAACCGATTACATACCAAAAGATCAAAGCGGAACTAATGACCCGTCTGACGTTCCTTTATTTCCTATATCAGGAATTACTAATACTTATGGGTCTACCGTCTATTACGTCCACGATATAGGCACAGATCAAATTAACAGCACAGGTACAAGTGCCATTGCTGCGTTTATTAGATCCTCTGACTTTGATATTGATGACGGAGAATTTATAATGTCAATGAGAAGATTTATTCCTGACTATAAACAAATTGTAGGTAACTCAAAAATTTCATTGTTTATAAGTGACTTTCCTTCTGAGACTCAAACTGTTTCACCGTTAGGACCATTTACAATTACCAGTACTACAAAGAAAATAGATACTCGAGCAAGAGGAAGATTGCTTAGTGTAAAAATAGAAAATGAATCAGTGGGAGAGACTTGGAGATATGGATCTTTAAGACTTGATGCACAACCTGATGGTAGAAGATAGTGACTAAAATTACATCATATATACCAGAACCTACACCAGATTATAATCCACAAAATCAAAGACAAATTTTAGAATCCTTGACAACAATGAAGCAACAGCTTAATACTACATTCTTGAATGAACAAAAGGAAGAACTAGAAAGGTTTAATTTTTTCAATGGCTAATATTTATCTCAACGCTAAAAAAGATTTAACAGATACAAACCTTACAACTCTGTATACATGTCCCTCTAATTCTAGAGCTATTGTAAAATCTTTGTTAGTAACTGAAGATGCTAACTCAGGGACAGAAATTAATATTACATTGGTTGATTCTTCTGCAGCCATATTTAATATTGTTAAAGATAAAACTATATCAGCTAAAGCTACAGAACAAATTCTTACAGAACCATTAATTATGATGGAAGGTGAAATCCTAAAAGTTCAAGCAACTCAAGCAAATGAGTTATTTGCAATAGCGTCAATTTTAGAAATGAATAGAGATGACAACTAAGATAAAATGCGAAACTGTTTATACGTGGCGTAACACGAAAACAGGAGAAGTTTTTAAAGAAGAGAAAGCAGGACCCGATATTGTAAAAGACTGTACAGTAAAGGTAGATCCAAAAGGACTAGAAATAATACAGAAAGTAATGCAACAACAGAATGATAAACCAAAATCCTAAAGGTGGGACTGAACTACAATTAGAATACCTATCTAAATACGTTGATAAAGACTTATTAGACAAAGTACAGATTACAACATCTGTGCCTGAAAAGATTCCATTACATCCAACTAAACCGAATGTATTATGGCAAAAGAATTCTTGGGATCAGCCCAATATCTACCCCTGGTTTAATGATCCCAAGAATACCAACAAATACGATATGTACGTATTTAATTCTCATTGGAACTTAGAACAATTTCGTAAAGTATTTAAGATGCCTTTAGATAAATGTACTGTAATTAAAAATGGTATTGATGAAATACCTATGAGAAAACCTTATCAAAAAGGTGAGCCCATAAAGCTTATTCATCATTGCACTCCTTGGAGAGGACTATCTGTATTGCTTGGTGCTATGCAACTTGTAAAGAGTGATGTAACTCTAGATGTATATTCTAGCTGTGAAGTATATGGAAAAGAATTTGCTGAAAAGAATGATCCTCAGTATCAAGGTTTATATGATCAAGCTAAATTATTAAAGAATGTAAATTACATAGGATACAAACCTAATAGTTATATTAAAGAACATTTAAAAGATTATCATATGTTTGTTTACCCAAGTATCTGGGAAGAGACTTCTTGCATCTCGGCCATTGAATCTATGGCTGCGGGTCTTTACTGTGTGCTCACGGACTTCGGAGCTCTTTATGAAACTTGCGCTGAATATGCTTTGTACATTCCTTTTGATAATAACTACAAAGCTTTATCTCAAAAATTTGCTTACGCTATTGATGCGGTCGTACCAACACTATCCGACCCTTCCTTACATGAACATTTAATGTTACAATCAGAATACGCAAGAAAGTATTATGGTTGGTCTAAGCAAGCTGTCAACTGGAAACGAACATTGGAAGGATTACTAAATGCAAAATAATGAACCTATATGGTTTGGTGAAGGTGTAGAAACAATAGACCTAACGAAAAAATCTACGATGATAAACCCTAAATATAAAATTATGGTATGCACCCCTATGCATGGTGGAGCAAGTATTCATTATGTACAAGCTATGCTTAAATTTCAACAAGCCTGTATCATAAATAATATTGTAGTCAGCTTTACTTTACTTAAATCATCACTTGTTCAACAAGGAAGAAATTTATGTGTGGCTGATTTTATTGGCCATAAAGATAACTATACTCATCTTTTATTTATAGACTCAGATATTGATTTTCAACACAAGACTATTTTTACGATGTTGGAGAAAGACAAGGATATCGTAGCTTGTCCCTATCCTATGAAGTTTATAGATTGGGATAAGATGTTTAGAAAGCTTCAAAGACATGGGGCTAAAGATGCTGATTATATGTCTAAGTTAGGTTTTACTTTTCCAATTAAAATGAAAGATCCTAAGAAGTTTAATGTGGAAGAAGGATTAGTAGAAGTTACACACGCTCCCACAGGATGTATGCTAATTAAAAGAAGTGTTATTGAAAAGATGATAGAGGCTCATCCAGAATTAGAGATCTATCAACCTACGTTTATCAATGGTAAAGAAACCAAAAAACCTAATATGTATAATTTATTTGAGTGTTTACATGACCCTAAAACTAAAAGATATTTTGGAGAAGACTTTGGCTTTTGTCAAAGATGGTTGGAAATGGGCGGTAAAACTTATCTTTATGTGTTAGACTACATTACCCATGTAGGAGATCATCAGTATTGTGGTCGTTTTTGGGATGAACTAACGGGCCTCAAAACAGTTGACCCTGTTAAAAAAATCAAATAAAGTCTTATATTACAGGATTCTGCGCCTGCCTAACAATTAATTTAATGGAAATTATGGCTATATCAAGATCACAAATGCAAAGACAATTACAGAATCGGGGAGGTATTACTAACCTTTCACCGAGACAAAACTTTGGTTTAGGTAGTTCTCTTAAAAAATTTGCACGTAAAATTATACCTAACGAAGTTTCAAAAGTAGCCACGGCAGCAGCCCCCTTTGTTGCACCGTTTAATCCTGCATTAGCAGGAGCTATGGCAGGCATAGGATCTTTTGATCAAACAGGAAGTTTAAGTGATGCATTTAAATCAGGTGCGTTAACTTATGGAGGAGGACAAGCAGCTAGATATATTGGTGGTGCAGGTTTTCAAGGTAATCCTTTTGCATCAGGTGGTGCATTTACTCCAGCAGGTTTTACAGCAGGTTTTAGTTCACCAGTAGGAACTGATACTGGTTTAGGTAAATTATTTTCAAAACCTAATGCACCTATATCTGAAGTTCAACCTTTAGGTTATGAGGGTAGCGAAGTAGCTTTAACAAGTGGATCTCCAGTAGACTTAGGAGCAGACACCTTTACTGAGAACATGGTTTTTAAAGATAGTATAGTACCAACAAATTTAAATGACTATCAAGGCACAAAACAAGTTGTAGACTCAGTAAAAGAAAATGTGTTCCAAAGAATAATGAAAGATCCAAGTGTATCTAATATAGGTAGTGAAGCTTTGAACGCTGCTAAGAAAGCAGGTAAAGCTATCTTCTTTGATAAGGATGGTGATCTAGATAAAAATATTTTATTAGGCACGATTGCTTTTGCTGCTAGTTATGCAGAAGCAGCATCTATAGCTAATGAGGCAGGTGTAGATTTAACTGAGGCAGAATATGATGAAGCAAGAAAAGCAGAAAAACAAGAACAGTATGCAAGTGATTTACAAAACTTTTTTGGCGGAAGAAAAGATGGCGGTCGAATAGGATTTCAAAACGGTAGTTTAGATGTAGAAGCTTTAATGGAAAATATTAAAAAATATCCTGAGAAGGTAAATGAAATTACAGACTTTGAGGTTGGTATCTTTGAACCTAATGAGCCAACAGATTTAGGACCCTACCCAATGGATGATGAAACTCAAGAAGAAAAAGAAGCAGAGATGCAAAAAGAATTAGCAGGTGAATTTGGCCTATACGATATGATAGATTTGGAGAAACCATCCGGAGAGGAAAATACTCCTTCACAAAAAATTATAGATATGCAGATAGAGTCAATTGAAAATATGTTAGATGCAGGAAAAGATGATAGAGAAGAAATTATATTTACTACTGGAGCTTCACCAAATTTAGTAGACCTTGTAATAAAACGAAGAACTAAAGAAGCTGACGGTGGCAGAATAGGATTTAGCAACGGTACTCTTAATTTAGACTCAAAAGCAAAAAAACATCTTAGAATGGTTTTCAAACAAAAAGGCGCTAATCCAGATGGATTATCTTTTAACGAATGGGTTCCTTTAAATTTTGAATGGGCTTTAGGATTTAAAGACGGTGGCAGAATAGGTTTAAGAGAAGGAACTGGTAGTAAAAAGAAATATGGCACGGGTATCCTGTCAGGAGTAAAACAAATAGATCCTTTACAATCAGGTCTTAATGAATTGAAATCAGGCGGAGGAGGTATACCTATGTTAACCTTTAGTAGACTAGAAAAATCTTTCTTATTTAAAAATTTAGCTAAATTAGGTGGAGCAGATAGATCTTTTACAATGCCTCAACTATATAAAATATTAAGTAACCCAAGTAAATTTCCTAAAGATGCTGCAGCATTAAAAGCTTTTTTAAAAGTTAAAGGTTATCAAAAAGGTGGAGATGTAGGAACAGCACCTGAAGTACCTGTAAGAACAAATGCAGCTGGAGTTAAAGAATTAGATTATAGACAATCAGGTGGCTTTGTACCTGTAGGAGTTAAAGAAAAAGCAGATGATGTCCCAGCGATGTTATCTAAAAATGAGTTTGTTTTAACCGCTGATGCCGTTAGAGGTATAGGCGGAGGCAGTGTTGAAAAAGGCTCAGAAAAGTTATACAACGTAATGAAACAAGCAGAACAGGTAGGTAAAGCATAATGGCAACAACATACGAAACACTTAGTAGACGAGCACCCTTTTTAGAAGCAGCTCAAGAAGAATACATAGATTTATTAACCAAACAGGTAGGTAGAGCGCCTGGTACAACGGGTGTACCTACATTGTCTGAATTAGGTCCACAGATAGCAGGTCAGAATGTTTTAACTCAACAAGCCCAACAAGCGGCGGCCACACAAGCGGGTTTAGGTCAATTAACTTTTGGAACAGAGGGACAATTAACAGGAGCTGGCACAGGCACAGGTGTAGCCGGATTTCAACCTTTCTTAGATCAAGCAGCAGCTTATTCAGGACCAACAGCTTACCAAGCTTTTATGTCTCCGTATCAACAACAAGTTCTTGATACAACATTAGCAGAGTTTGATGTCCAGGCAGCAAAAGGTATACCAGCAATTCAAGCTCAAGCGATTGGTGCTGGAGCCTTTGGTGGTGGACGAGAAGGAGTTGCATTAGCTGAGTATCAAGCAGGTTCAGATAGAAACAGAGCAGCATTACAAGCTCAATTATTACAACAAGGATTTTCACAAGCTAACCAATTAGCAGGTCAAGCTTTTGCACAACAAAGAGGATTAGCATCTTTACAACCATCTTTAATTGCAGCTAACGTTCAACAATTAGGTGCAGCAGGTACAGGCGGATTAGCTTACAACCAAGCATTATTAGATGCTCAACAGCAACAAGCGCAGTTAGCTTATCAAGAACCTATCAATAGATTAAATGTTTTAGGTTCAGGGTTAGCCTCTCAAGCTGGCGGTGTGCCAATCTCAACTCAAACTGTACAACAAGGTGGTGCAGCTGGAGGTGGACCATTATCACAAGCTCTTTCAACAGGCTTACAAGCTTATGGTTTAGGAACAATATTTGGAGGTAAATAATGATTTTTAAAAGACCCTCTTTTAGACGCGGTGGTAATTCAGGCATAGCTTCTATAGGTGGTGGAACTATTCGAGGAAACCCTATGGGAAGTAGAACAGGTTTTGCTTTTCCTGGAATGGAATACTACGGTGAAAAACCTACTATAAGAACAAATCTACCTCTATCAACTCCTTTTGGAAATTTTATGAGAGGAGCTGTTTCTTATGGTGCACCCATAGCAGCTCAGGCAGGCCTAGCCTATCTTAACAGACCTAAAACTACTAAAGCATTAAAATATATGAAAGAAATGAGTGGAAAAGGTATAATGGATGAAACATCTGCATTAGATTATGAAGATTATGCAAAAACACTTCTTGAAAAAGAAAAAGAAGGAGATCCAATTAGTTTTACTGATGCTTTCTTTTTAGATCCTGAAACAGGAACCTATCCTAAAATATTAGGAAGAACTAAAGATATAAAAAAGCGTGCAGAAATAGAAAAACAAAAGAAAATAAAAGAAGAACTAGATAAACCTTCAATGTCAGGAGATCCCACTCAGTTTACAGGTGAGGATAAACTTACTGATTTTGAAGCAATAAAAGCGGCTCAAGGACCTGAAAAATCTGAAATAGATATTACTGAAGAAAGTTCTATTACTTTAGATCCTAAAGCAGAAATTGAAAAAGAAGCAAAATTTTTAAAAGAACTATTACAAAATGAAAGTCTTACAAGAGGAGAGAACGCTTTAATAATAGCAGAAGCTATTAAAGGAGGCGGTTCATTAAGTGAGAAAATATCTAAAGCTGCAGATCTAGCTTTACCAACTATTAAAAGAAGAGATAAACAAGATAAGGCAATTACTTTAAAAGCTTATGAAAACTTTAAACGAAAAGAATTAGAACAGACTAAGGCAAATAAACCAACTCCCGAAATGCGAAACATTAGAACAATTGCTGAAGCTAGAAAAAGACAAAACAATGATAAGAGACCATTAACTGTTATTATGGATGAGGTAATTATTGAACAACAAGGCGGTAAAGAAGGAACTAAAATAGTAACAGCTGCAGCCAAAGAGATCATAGATGTAACAAGCAGCATTGATAAGCAAAGAGGTTTATTAGCAGTTGAACAAGGTAAGAAAAAACCTAACGCAGATAGAATTAAAAAAATAGAAGAAAATATTAGAAAACTTCAAAAAGAACTAGGGAGATATGCTACGTTTGAAGGTTTTGATAAAATATACAGAGGTTATAGAAAAGAATATTTAGCTGATGGTGGTAGAGTAAATAGAGCAAACGGTTCACCAATAGAAGGAGAAACGATGGAGGTAGCAGAAACAATTGCTAATACACCAGGTGCTCCTACTCCTGAAAAACAAGTTCTTAAGTTGTCTTACGCTGAGTTAAGAAATAAATTACCAAAAGAAATAACAGATGATGTTGTTGAGCTATTAGCAAACAGCACGGAGGCATTACAAGACTTTGCTTACATTACAACACAAGATGATGTAGGTAACTTTAATATTAAATATGGAGTCAACTTAGTCATTCCTCCAACAACCGCATAGGAGAAACATGGCTTTTGAATCATTTAAAGGCTTCAGTCAAAATCAAGTAGAACAGCCACGAGGCTCAGACGTTGGCTTTACAGATTATCTTATAGATCTTCCTGTTGGCGCAGTTGCAGGTTTAAGTCAAGCTGTACAAGGTTTGGTATCTTTAGGTGCAATGCCTATTGATTATCTTGCTGATACAGATCTTCTTACGAAAATAAATGAAGTCTTTGATACAATTACTCCTGATACTAAAACAGCTGTCGGAGATATCACATCAGTTATTGCACAGTTTGGTATTCCGTTTGGTGCAGCCGTAAAGATAGCAGGCGGTATTACAAAATTAAAAGGTATAAGCACCATGACTCAATTAGGTTCTTTACCTACCAAAGCAGCTAAGGGAGCAGAGCTTGTAAAGAGAGCCGGTTACTTTGGAACAATAGGTGGTCTTACTGATTTTGCTGTATCAACACCCGATAAACTTGGAACACTTTCAGACTTAACAGGTCTTACACAACGAACAGATCTATCAGGATTAAGTGGTAGAGACAGAGCAGTTGAAACATTAAAAGGAAAATTAAAATTTGGTGCTGAAGGTGCATTGATTGGAGGTGCTGTTCCTTTATTACCAACAGCAGCAGCTATTGGATTTAAATATGGTATTATACCTGGCGCAAAAGTTGTAGGTACAGTAGGTGGTAAAGCATTAGAGTATGTAGTAGATAAACCTTTAACATTAGCTATTAACACTATTGTAGGTAAAAACGAAAAAAGTATTTTACAACAGTCATTAATTAAATCAGGATCACTTCTTAAAAAAGGCGCAGAGAAAGCAGGACTGGCAGGTGATTGGAGACACAGACCTATAGAGAGTGGTGCTATATCTCTTGTTAAAAGAAATTTAACTAGATTGGCAGATCAATTTAAATCAGCTAGAGGATTAACAGGTGAATTAAAATCTGTGCAAGACTCAGCAATAACTAAAGTAGCTGGTCAAGAAAAAACTTTAAAAAATATTGCGGGTCAAATAGAAGATGTGCAAAGAAATATTGTTAAAGATTTTAAAATTAAATTTGATAGCGGTGAATCTATTTTAAAACTACAAGTAGAAAATAGTAAAATAAAAGATTTTATCTTAGCTTCCGGTAAAGCTGCAGATGACATATTAGAAACCATTCCTAAAGAAGCAAGAGCAAACGCAAAAAAACTAAAAGAAATTATTATAAAAACAAACGACAAATATAAAATTTTTGGTGCAGATCTTAAGAAGATGGCTATGTTAGATTATGATAGCTATACAAAACAAAGGTTTGGTGCTTTTAATAATAAAAAATTTAGATTTAATCCTTTATTAGAAAACAAAACATTTGATTTTTTTAAAACACAAATGAAAAAGAATCCTGAAGTTATGGCACCTTTAATTAAAGCTGCGGGAGGTAATGCAAAACAATTAGATACACTATTAAGTCAACAGGCTAAAAATAAATTACTTAATTTTAAAAGCACTGTTATTCAAGATAATTTAAATCCTGCCACTATATTTAATTATATAGCTAAAGCTTCTGACGTAGATCCTAAAGCTGTAATGGGAGGAACAGAAACTGTTCCTGATGTAATTAAAAAAATATTATCTGTTGAAGAAGGTAGAACAGCAGGCGAGTTAATTAAAAAAGGAGCTAAAGATGCTTCGGGTAAATTAATTACGAAAGATGTTGAAACTTTTAATTCTTTAGGTGCAGGTCTTGATGTTGTTTTAAATCAAAGTAAACAAATGTATGGTAAGGCTGCGTTTGATGATTACATTAAAACAGGTTTAAATACAGTAGCCAATCCAAGAGGATTAATACACACAGCAGAATCAATCGCTAGATTAAATTTAAGAGATGGTCCAGGTAATATGGTCAATCTTAAGAACATAGCGGCTAGAGAAAAATTACCTGACGCTGTTACAACAAGTGAAATATTTAATGGTAATTACTTTGCAGCACCTGAGATAGCAAATGCTTTAGTAGGAGCAAAAGAAATTACAAGTAGTTTATACAGCGTACCTTTTTACAAATCATTTATGGCATTAAAAGCAGGAGCACAGATCTCTAAAACTATTTTATCTCCAATGACACAGATAAGAAACTTTACAACAGCTTCTATGTTTCCACTTGCAAACGGTCTTATTGGAGGTCGAATAGGATTTAAAGATGCATGGGGTTTAACAATTGGAGATATCTTTCAAGGTGCAAAATCTACTCCTGAAAAAATAGCAAAGATTGAAAGACTTATTGAGCGTGGAGTTATTGATCAAAACATAAACGTCCAAGAGATGAGAAGAGTTTTAGAAGCAACTAAAGATGGAAAAATAAGTTTTAATAAAATGATGAACACACCTGTCATGCAAAAACTTACAGACATCTATCAAGGTGCTGATAACTTTTGGAAAATATACACAGATAACTTTTATCAAGGCAGTTTAAAATCTGCTTTTGGTGATCCTGAAGCTATAATCACAGGAGCAAAAGCAGGAACTCAAGCAGCTAAAAATGCAGATACATTTTTTAAAAACTATGATGATTGGTTTCAAACAATAGCGGGTAGAAAATTAGATAGAGTTAATCCTTTATCGGGTTTACCAAAAACACCAAAAGAAATAGCTGAAGAAGCATCTGCTTATTTAGTTACCAACACTGTACCAACTTATAGTAAAGTACCATTAATTATTGAAAACGTTAGAAACTTACCACTAGGTAACTTCGTAGCGTTTCCTGCTGAGATATTAAGAACAACATCAAATATTGTGTCGATAGGTGCAAGAGAACTTACAAGCACAAATCCTTTTATTCGACAAATGGGTGCAAGAAGATTAGTTGGTGTGTCTTCAGTTTTAGGAGGCATTGGCTACACAACTAAAAAAGGTGCGCAATATTTAACAGGAGTAGACGATGATACTATGGATTCTTTTCAAAGATCTTTTGCTCCACCGTATCAAAAAAACTCAACGTTAATACCTATGTCATCGCCAGATGAAAATGGTAAATTTAAATATTATAATTTTTCATACTCTAATCCTTATGACACTTTAGTTGCGCCTGCGAACGCCGTGTTAGCAGCTTTTAGTGAAGGAAGATTAAAAAAAGATAATGTAACTTCTATTGTTATGGATGCTTTGTTCGGCGGTGCTATAGATCCTAATAAGAGAAAAGGTGCTATCACAGAATTTTTACAACCCTTCATTACAGAGTCTATTGGTACCGAGAGAGCATTTGACGTAACTGTAAGAGGGGGTAGAGACTCCAGAGGTAAAGTAATTTACTATCCACAAGATGGTGCTGATGTAATTATTGCAAAATCATTAAATCATATTTTAGGTGGTTTATCTCCAGGTGCGGTAACATCTTCTGCAAGAATATGGGATGGTGCTACAGGAAGATTTAGTGACTATGGAACTCAAAAAGACATGAGTGATGAAGTTGTGGCTTTATTCTCAGGAGTTAGAGTTGAAGAAGCAAAACCTTTAGCAAGTGTTCCTTTCATTCTTACATCATACAATAAAGATAAAAGTAATATGAGAAGTAAATTTTCAAGAAAAGCATATTCTGCTAGAACTTCACCTGAAGAAAAACTAGGAGCTTACTCACAATATGTTGTAGAGAGTTATGACTCTCAAAATAGAATGTTTCAAACAATTCAAGATGCACAAAGTTTAGGTATTGGTGAGAGGGAATTAAAACAATTATTTGAAAAAAGATTAACTAAAACAGAAATAAAAGCATTATTTAGAGGTGAGTTTAAACCACCAACTTATAGTAAAGATGCATTTAATTCTACAGTTGAAAGACTTGAAGTTGATAGCCCACTTGAGGCTGGAAAAATAGACGAACAAAATGATATAGTTATGGATATTTTTAATGATGTACAAAAAGATCTTAAAAAATTTAGTCTAGGTTTACCTTTAGAATCTATACAAAGTGAGCTTGATGAAATATTAACTCCAGGTGTAGAAGAAACAAGAGATCTTAGAAGTGATTTAGTTGCACCAACAACAGGTATCGAACAAGTTGCTGAGTTACCTCCCCCTCCACAAATAGGAGCACCGGTAAATCAACAAGTGGCTGCCGCAGGTAACAGTGTAGGCAATCAATTTAATTTATTTGCTAATAACCCTAACGCGAGAATATTATTTCCATTTGGATAGATTATGATTAAACCAATACAAGGATTAGAAGAGATATATCAAAGTAAATTTTTTTCTCCTGTGAGAACAGGAGTAAATTTCATTGGTAAAAATTTAACAGGTTTACCTTTGGTGGGAACAATAGCATCAGGTATAGGATCTATGTTTCAACCCATGTCTCCAAGAGATCAACTTATGCAATCACAATTTTCTGTCGGTGCTAATCCACAATTAGTTCAAACATACGGAGATAATCGTATAGGAGGTTCATCAATTCAAGATCCTTACGGTATTAATACAGTTTCTTTTGCAGGAAATTATCCAGTTTATGCAGCTGATAAAGTTGCACAGCTAGCAGCCAAAGGAAACCTAACACCATTTCAACAACAAAAATTAGATTTCTATCAAAACGTTATTGATGAAGAATCAGCAAGAATAGATAGAGATTATCCAGGCGGAACAACATTTGATTTCGCTGATTATGAACAAGACACAGGAGGAGATGTAGGAGGAGCTTCAACAGCATCAACAGCAGGAGATGCACCAGGATATGAAGGCCCTTCACCTTTTTAATTATGAAAACAAATGCATTACAAAAAATAGAGGATCATGAAAAACTCTGCAGAATTATGCAGAAGCAAACTCATGACAAGATTCATAAATTAGAAAATCAAATTACTAGAGTAGAAAGAATATTATTGGTATCTATGGGAGCAGTCATTACAGGTATGGGTGGTGTTATTTTAGTTCTCTTACAAAAACTTTAAATCCAATCTTTTAATTCTTCACCCATAATTTGATTAGCAATATTTATTTTTTTACGTAAAGCTTTTACAATTCTTTCATCAACAGTCTTTTCACAAATAATATCTACATAAGTCATTTTTCTTTTTTGGCCTATACGATTAATTCTAGCTTCTGATTGTGTTCTTTTCTCAAGATCATAACCATTAGAATAATAAACCATAGTGTCAGCTTCGGTTAATGTAATACCATAACCACCCGTTTGAGGTGTTCCAATAATAAATCTAACTTCGCTTTTGGGATCTTGAATTTGTTTTATAGCTTTTTGTCTATCGTCTGTAGACGTATCACCATAGTAAGTAACATAAGACTTATCCCCAAATGTTTTTTTAACGTGTTTAACTATTGTTGCTATATCGTTCCTCCAATGTGCCCATATTACAACTTTACCCTGTGCTTCGTTTAACACATCAATCAAAGCGTTGACTCGATCATTTTTAATCTCAGTAACTTTTCCTGTGTCAGATTTAAAATGTCCACATGTAATTTGTTGTAGACGCATTAGCTGTACCAATGCTGTGGCCGTACTCATCGTTTCTCCATCTTGAATAGCCAAAGCCATTCTTTTCATCTGATCATATAATTTTTGTTGTTCAGGTGTAAGCTGTATAATTCTTTTTTGATAAGTATAAGCAGGCAGATCTAAACAATCTTCTTTTAATACACGATAAGAAAAAGGTTTAATTTTCTCTGATAGTTCTTCTAGGTTTTTATACCCCACTACAATCTGTACGGATCGTCCACCAAAATTAGCTGTAGCCATTTTGGCGTAACGGGTTCTAAACGTGTAGTAAGATGAATGGCCTAACAACCAAGGATCAAGGAACTCACATTGTTTATATAAATCTAATGGTGATTTAGTTACAGGAGATCCTGTAAGTATTCTTCTATACTTAGACATCTCACCAAGCTTTACAATATTTTTAGTTCTCTTCGCATCAGGGTTTTTAATAGTAGTTGATTCATCTATAGCCATTAATGTGCTGTGAGAGTTCAAAAATTTTTCTGCAAACTCTACACCTTTTGATGTACTAAAAGCTTCTACATTCATAATTAAAATGTGCAGATCTTCACCTGTTTTAAATAAGCTATTTAATAATAATTTTTGTTTTTGGCTTTGAGTTGCTTTCCATAGCACTGTATTATTTTCTATGTGATCAGGTAAATGAGTTGGTATCTCACTATCAAACCAATTTTTATACACACCTTTTGGTGCTATTAACAAGGCTCCGTTGATCTTACCTTTATCATAAAGCATAGCAATATTATCAAGAAGTACCTTAGATTTACCGGTACCCATTTCCATAAAGTACGCGAATACCTCTTTATTCCAAGACATTTCTAATGCCTCAAGCTGATGCCCATAAGGCTTTGTTTTAAATCTATAATTCATTTTTCTTTCTTGCAATGTCTTACAATAATTATTATAACTAGTCAAGAAAGGTTATGGAATGTTAGGATCTATAAACACACCTATAAACAAAGGTGTATCTTCAGTAGTCTATGTAATACAAGAACTACCTGGAACTAGAATGGGAGCTCCAAAATTCAATATTATGGGGGCAAGCAGGTATGGTAATATAGTAACACTATTACCTGAGAACTCACAGATTATATTATCACCAGGCCCATTAATTTATAAATTAAGAAAATTATTAAAAGACTATAAATCCACAGACTATTTATTATTGACAGGAGATCCTGCAATTATAGGTGCAGCGTGTTCTATAGTTTCTGATCTTACAAATGGTAGATTCAATCTATTAAAATGGGATAGACAAGAAAAAATGTACTATCCAATAGAAATCAATCTATACGAGAAAGGTGAGATTGAAGAAAAATCTTGACATAGGATATTAATCCATTATATATAACCCTATGAAAGGAGAAAATAAAAATGATAAATCTCGAGGAAGACAAGTTAGAGTCGTTAGCAAATGTTAATGACGCTAAATCTTTATCTGCGCAATGTGTAAAACTTCAGGCAACTGAAACAGATCTCAAAGCTGCAGAAGAACAAGTCAAAAAACTAAAAAAAGAGGTAGACCATTTATCTGGTGAAGTCATCCCAACGATGATGCAAGAGATGAATTTATCTACTTTAAAATTAGCAGACGGTTCCGCTGTTGAAGTGAAACCCGTCTACGGTGCTTCTATTCCTATTGCAAAAAAGGAAGAGGCATTTAACTGGCTTCGTAGTAATGGCCTAGGGGACCTTATTAAAAATGAGGTAACCGTTTCCTTCGGTCGTAACGAAGATAACAAGGCGGCAGAATATGCTGACCTTGCACAAGGTCAAGGGTATCAACCTGTCCAGAAATTAAAGGTTGAACCTATGACACTTAAAGCATTGGTTAGGGAGCGTATCGAAGCTGGACAAGATATGCCCTCTGACCTATTTAACGTGTTCGCAGGAAACAGAACAAAAATAACAAGGAAATAAGAAAAATGAGCAAAGAACAGCTAATGAAAAAGACTAGTGCAGGTGCACTAGCCGTATCTAACCTAGAGGCAGATGCGAATATGGGAATGGGAAACATAACTCAAGAAGATCTTGCGTTACCATTTCTTAAGATCCTTGGACAACTTTCACCGGAAGTTAACAAACGAGACGGTAAGTATGTCGAAGGGGCAACACCTGGCATGATCTACAATACAGTTACAGGTGATTTGTTTGATGGTGAGAAAGGTATTCAAGTAATACCTTGTTACTACAAACTAGAGTATGTTGAATGGAAAGACAGAGGTAAGGATGGATCGGGAGCTCCGGTGAACATTTATCCTTCTTCAAGTGATATACTTTCAAAAACAACTAGGGGTGGGGACTTCAAAGATAGATTACCAAACGGTAATTATATTGAGAAGACTGCACAACATTTTGTTATTGTTAGTGGAGACTCTCCAGCAACAGCGTTGATCGCTATGAAATCTACTCAGTTAAAAACTAGTAGAACTTGGAATAGTATGATTCAACAAATTAAGCTGAAAGGTAAAGATGGAAAACTCTTTACTCCAGCTGCGTTTAGTCATCAATATCATTTAAAAACTGTGCAACAGTCTAACGACAAAGGCACATGGTTTGGATGGTCCGTAAGTAAAATTGGAACTGTGCAAGATGGTGCTCTTTATTC